>Ga0307931_1001185_pt1 | contig 17093 bp, 8 predicted proteins | sample OrgLakmetageno47_FD_201816 | JGI IMG/M metagenome (GOLD analysis project Ga0307931, IMG submission 201816) | Saline water microbial communities from Organic Lake, Antarctica - #47 | ecosystem: Environmental > Aquatic > Non-marine Saline and Alkaline > Saline | place: Antarctica: Organic Lake... | reverse complement strand
TGCCCCTCTCCCTCCTGAATCATTCCGCACTTGCTTTGTTTGCGCAACGCACGCGCATTCCTACTTCTGCCCGCAGCATTGGCTTCTGTGCCATTTGGGTTTGTATTAGTTCGAGTTCGAGTTCGGAAGTCGATTACCAGAGAAGGCGAGGTCAAAATTAGAACGGCAGCCAGCAGTAAGCAGTAAGGTGCCTGAGGTTCTTCATTCGACTTTCCTTGTTGTCGCCGGCAGTCCAATGATATTTCGTGTTTCGCAGTTAGGGCCGCTGCTGGCGGGACTTCGAGGTTGCTGTGCTCCTCATGTACGACGGCAATGGGCGGCCAGGTGGAGGAGATTTTGCATTCGTAGTCTTGGAGTGCCTAGCACCCCCAATTTCGTTCGATTCCTCCGAGGCACATTGCCGTTCATGCAAATTCTTAGCATTCGAAGTGTGCCCGGGTTTTGGTGCGTAAGAGCCCGCTCCTCCTCCTCCTCCTCTAGGCGCACCCCAAGGTTTTTCAGGAGACCATCGCTTGCTGCCGCTGGCGCTGCCACCTTGGCTGGTGCTGCCGCCAAGGCCAGAGCTGCGGCGACTGCCACTGGTGCTGCTGTTGTGGCTGCTGTTGCTTTCTCTGCCAGCGCTAGGACTACCGGCCGGTGGCGGCCGCAGTGAATTCAAATTATTTACATATCCACTGGCAGTGGCGCGACTTGGCGAAGTCTTCTGCGGCGGCGGTGACGGTGGCCCTACTTCTTTACTTACAGCTGAGACATTGTCTGGCACAACACCTGCAGGAAAAGCAGCTGACGCCAGAGTTGAGGTGTTGCCAGTACCTGAGCTCCTCTGCGTGGATCGAACACCAACAGTACTGGTGGTTTTGCTTCCAAAAACATTTGATGGTGGAGTCCTGCTTGACCGGTATGCTTGCGCCATTGCATGCGCTTTACTTCGGTGCTTATCTTTGGCCCTTTGGTCGAGAACTTTTGGGCATCGCAACCGGTGCAACTCAAGGTTAGCGAGAGGCATACTTCGCCGACAGTCGGAGCAGTTCACAATCGATGCAGCATCCAAGGAATGCGTGGCTGTTGTCGTCTTTGAAGGTGGCTGCAAACGCGTAGTGGCTTCCGCTTCGCTTCCTCCTCGTCTTACTCCATCTATGTCTACTTCAACCGCTACTCCAGTTCTGGTAACTGCTTCTGTTTGGTTCAGCTCTACAGCAGATATATTGCGGCCCTTCAACCGCTCCAACACCCGTTTGTCATCGTCACGTACCAAGGGATTGGACGACGGTGGTGCCGGTGGTTGCGGCACATCTGCTGGTGCGTTAGATTGTAGGACAATAATCGATTCTTGGGGTTGAGGCGAGATCTTTTGAGATGCAGAGGCCGTACGAACACTAATACCAGAAACTGCAGGCCTTTCTTTACCATTGCTCTTGACACCTCTTGGTCGCGGTGAGTCACACATGAGGCACAGCGAGTCAAGCGCCCCGTTGGCATAAGTGCACACACTACAAGTCCAATCGGGTGCAGGTGCTTGGAGCATAGAATTAGCTGGCGGGTGCTGCGATGACGTTGGCAGCAACGGTGACAACAAAAGCTCTTCGGATACATCATCCCCTATCGACGGCGGCACTGCTCGTGCGAGAGCATTGAAAGGGTCGACAACCTCGTGGCTCATAGCCAACCTGCCTACTTCAGCAGCAGCACTACCATCTACATCATGTTTCGTTTCCTGACTCTTCCGCACAATGCTGTCACTGTTGCTATTGCCAATGCCTTGATTGTCAATAAATGCTGGTGAATTTACTTCGACGAGTGCAGATGCACTGGGGAGCTCGTCAGAGGCTTGCCACCCAGAAGAGCTTGCGTCTTGAAAATCAAGGGACCTTTTTTGTCTATCGTGAGCAGTATTCTGAGGTTTTGGTCCGGAGAAGGAGTTGTTTTCTTCATCTTCCCGGCGATGAGTCGATTGGCTGGCAGGCGAGCTGGGCGCTGATATAGCTGACTTAGCCGCAGCCGCCACTGCTGCAGCGCGAGACAAGGTGCGTGGAGTAGGGCAAGAATCTTGACGCACGGCTTTCGGTGCAATGACAACGGGGTCCACGGCCAATTGCGATAGTTGAACGTCAGAATTGACGCTCCTGCGACCACTGCGGTTGCCTCTAACGGAAGCATTCTCATTGTGTGCAAAAGTAGCAGCAGTTGTGTGGTCTAGGTTTTGGCTACGAGCTTGGCGCTTCATGTTCCGAGCTACTTCAAGAAGTTCTGCGTGTTTAGAGCGCCAGTTGTGGTGCCAGCTTGATGTGTCGCTCGGGCCTTGAATTGGCTCGGATAGAGGCGATGGCGACGAAGAAGCAGCGACTCGTATGAGTTTATCGCCACGCCCAAGCTTTAAACCATTGTAAGTGCCACCCGCCTGATGGAGAAAAGTGGCGGTTGTCGATGAAATGTAAAGCGCGAATCAAAAGATACTGAAAGCTGATTTTGAATGAAAAACGTTGCACAGTAGAAATCATGGAAATAGGTTAAAGAGTGCAATATGCTCTTCTTAACTTTTCTACCTGCAGGACATAAGCTTTCAAGCGCTTCGCTTGTGCACTGAAAGCTGGCCGCTGGGTCTTGTTGTTCAATTTCCGGCAAATCACTTGGTGTTCGAAGAGCCGGTCTGGAACAAAGCCTCGAGCGCACAAGGGACATCGCAGCCGCCCATCTTTTGTCTTTGCAGTACTCGTTGGTACATCTTCCACTGTCCCCGCAGCCGAGTTACTAACACCAGCGTCGTGCCCTAGTCCTTCACTTTCCTCAATCGGCGCAGCCCGACGGCTCATAGGACTCTTCACGCTTGCGTTGTTGAGGTTTCCGGTACCGCTACCTCTTCGAATACCACTTGTACCACTGCTACTCGCAAGATTCCTCTTTGTAGGGCCGGCGGCGCTGCGGAAGCCTAGGGGGAGTGGTGCCGCTGGCAAAGGGTTTCCGTTCGGTTTCAGGCCATTAGCAGCTAGTAATGCGCGAGCCTGAGACCAAGGGTCTTTTATAGTCTGATCAGAAGAGCCAGTACGGCTTGCCCCCGAGCCAGCGCGTGTTCCCCCCGCTTCTTTCATGAACTTTGCCAGCTGCTCAAGCGACGCCGCGTGCCTGGCTGCGCTGTTGGCTTCAAGCGCCCGCGTTTCCGCTAGCACTTGCAAAGGCTGTCTCATGTCGCTGTCATCAATGCCAGCTGCGCGCAAGCCTTCGATAGTGTCCATGTTTTCCCGTGCTTCCACTGCGTAGCTTTCTCGGTCGGCGCTCGCGCGCTCACAGCAGCCTAACAGCACGTACAAGGTCTTTTCAAGCTCTAGCGTTGCGGCAGCTGTTGATGGCCCGCTTCCTTTGACATTGCTTGCCTTTGCTGTGGCTGTTTGCGGCGTTGTCATCCTCGCCACAGCGGTCGGTGCTATTCGACGATTGAGGGCTTTAGCCTCTGCGCATCGTTTGCAGTGCTCAGCTAGGAAAGATCGAGGCACCAGTGCGTCACACCCTGGACAGGGCACTTCAATATGTGCCTGATCGTGCAAACAAATACATTAAAGAACGAGAAGCATAGCGAGGCTGTGAAGTCAAGACGAAGATTCTATGCGTTGGTGCGACCGAATATAGAAAAGATGGATAAGTGCGTTTCGATTTTCTTACCTGTTTCTTCTCGCACGCCGGCCGGTGGAATCGAAGAGAGTCTGGAAAGAAAGCCTGACCACATAGATCGCATGCCAAGGCGGAGCTTCGAGGCATGAGAGCCAATTATTTACTTTTAATTACAAGATTATGTCACGCGAGGTAGGCTGGCTCTAGCTAGAGCTGGCTAGCAAGCTAGCAATAATGACAATCCTCCAAAGAAACCCAATGCCAATCCCCAATTGTCGCTCAAAATGTGCACACCCAAAACACGCACTCGAGTACGCACTTTCTTGAAGAACAGCCCTGTACTTTGATACACCCCATTCAACCCGGGATAAAACTAGCTAGTACTAGTAGCAGCACAGTTTTTCTCTCGGATTTACTGAGTGTGTTTTCCCCTCTTTTTTCTTTTTATACCATACTAGTGCAATTTTTTTTGGACTGGGACTACTGTAGAGGGCTAAAAGGCAGAAATACAAAGCAATGAAGCACGAATTCGAAGAGTGGCCAATCTAATAAGAGTTCTTATGACTCTCAGAACGCCGAGAGGAGCTCGCCCTCACCCCACTTCAACTGCCTCGGTAATTCAAGACTGAACGAACTCCTGCGAAAGGCAAGAGAGAGCCCTCAAAGCACCTTAAGTGGGCTTCCTTCTATAAACTAGGCAATATTGGAGCTGGTATTGCATTCTAGGCAGCGAAGGGCACCTAAAAAGATATTTCATTTCCTTACTTTGACGCACGGCACTGCGGCTGCTTTTTCAAGTGCGAACTTTTAGGCTGCTGTTTTGCAAATCACTGGCTTCTTTCGAGCCCCGAGCCCCAAAACCTAAAGCCTTTCGTGATTCCTAAGAAAGGGCAATGGGTAGATCAATGTGAGAATTGAAGAGAAAGTTCGATTTTTTATTCCTGAGTACTCAAATTACAGCCAGGACTTCCCCAGATATCATGCCAGCAGAGCCATGGTGTCTATGTAACATGAAAGTACTTCTTCGTCTTTTGTCGATTACTATATAGGGCTTGTATGGCCATGCAATGATTTCTGGGTTTGTTACCTCCTTTAATAGTAACAGAATTGAGAAGTCAACTATGCGCATTACTCGAATGCCCTTCTTACAAATATCAGCAAATTGGTAGTAATTCAGAGGATAGCAGTCGCGAGTCGAGCACTTGGGCGACCCAGAGAGCTCTAAACATTGCACATTGCTAGAAGTACGAGAACCGCAGAGAGAAATTCATGATTAAAAAAATATGCAGCGGAAGCATTCTCTAATGCGTAGAACTATAAAACCCCTGGCTTTAACGCGCGTGTGTACGCCCCCTAAATTCTCCTGGAGCACCGCCATATCTCGAATCTCGGCTTTTTGGCCTACAAGTATATATTTTGCTGAGCAGAAGATTTATAAAGGACTTGCACTACGTTCTTTCTAGTTCTCATTCGTCTTTTAATGCGTCGATGAATTCTGAAATCATGGCATTCTCCTCTTTGCCTTCAAGTTTCGCAATCTTTTTGACGCACAACGCGAATTCTTCCTCATCGAGCACGCCGTTCTGCATAAAAAGTAAACAAATAGGGGAATAAATGGCACTGATAGCGAAAACTTATAAGGCCTACGCTTGGAACTCACCCCATCTCGGTCCACTTCGAGAATGCGAAAGAGTTCCTTCGCGCCACGTTCGTCGCATTGAAAGCTTTCTCCGATCCCACCTTCAACCTAACATACGCGAACGATGAGGGACATTTAAACAATGCTATTAAGGTAACCACCGTCCGACTAAATCCTTCGAATTACAGCATTCTTACCATCAATGTTACGAACTCTTCAGGTGAAATCCCGCCACTACCGTCAGAATCGACCATGTCAAAGAGCTCCTGCAGAGGTGTTGACGGGGTTCGCTTCGGGGTAGGATTCGAGACCAACGATGAGAGGGAGGGCAATACCATGCTAGCCATTTTATATTTGAGTCGTGCGTTAGATTAGCTCTTCAGCAATTTGTAATGACAATAGCACGAAAGTAAGGCTTACTAGCTTTTCTTGGAGGCTTTTTTTAACGAAGGCTAATAGAACGAGATGCTTTTATCCGTCGTATCCCGTTCCACAGCCGGCAGCCCACCAATCAAACAGCTGTACGTATCTCAGATCGTCTGTCAGTTGGAAGGAAAGGCGGCCACTGTACCCACTAGCCACTGAGTAACAGAGTAGTATCTTGTTGCAATGGCTAGTACTAGCTTCATCTTTGACACGAGTCCACTACAACAGGTTGCCTTCCCGCTAGCCTTTGTTATCATTATTGAGGCTCTCTTTAGCCGAGGGCGCTCTTGGCTCGATATCCTCAAAACTGCAGCTATTCTTGCTGTCCCAGTCCTTGCTGCTGTTTATGTGATGGTAGTCATGCACGAGTTTGACGCAGACACAACGAGATAGCTACCAAACATCAAAGACATTGTTTTCTCGATGCATTTACTCGGGCGGCTAGTAATTTCAAGCTTGGGGATTCAGCTCACGCATGGACAACAGCAGCCAGCACCTATCGTCGAAAGTCCGCACCGAGCACAACTGGCTGCTGCTGTGCTTTCAGCAGCAGATGCCTTAGGGAAGCCTGCAGTGGGAAAGTACGCTTTGACAAAGGGCACTTCAGACACGCTAGGCAGTAGTAACCGTCGATTTCGTGAAGTGGCTGCTCGAATGGTAAGCAGTGTGCCGCCATGGTCTCGGGCTGAATCCGAAGCGAGGGCTGCCGCTTCTGACGGGTCAGTGTGGACACCACCACCGCCACGGCTCTCAGTAGTGGGCATTGGCGGGTCGATCACGAATGGTCGCATGCTGCCAGACTATTGCAAAGAGTGCCCACCGCGTAAGCGCTATCGGCATGTCTGGAGCGGGTACTTCAAGCGTGCATTAGAGCAAGCGATTTACGACGCTTCGCGTAGCAGCATGTCAACGGTCGATGGGACTAACGCTACACACACAAGCACACGTGTTTTCGATAACAACAGTGCATTGCATCGCAGTAGCGATGTTGAAAAACAGCAAAGGCGCGGTTTGAGCCATAATCACGATCACCATCAAGCCAAGTCGTACGCTGGTGTATTAGGCAGTTTCTTTGGTGGCAAAACGGTTTCGCGCGTGTCTGGCTCGTCCGCAGCTTCATTAGCCGTTGGCCACGCAGGCCACCCGGCAGCAGTTACCACGACTTCGACGAGCGGGGATAGCGGTGGTGGGAGTAGCGGTGGCACTGGTGACCCTAACAGTGGTTCCCACGGTGCTGGCACCTCTGCGGATGCTCAAGCGACCAGTTCGTCCACAGCACCGAGCGTGGCCAGGTGGGGCGATGACGGATGGCCTGGGCAGGCTGTGCGAATGACCACGCACGGAGTCAACGGCGCCAACGTGTGTGCGTTTGCAAGGCACGCACGGAGCCACGTCGGGCAGTGGCTCGCAGAAAACGAAGCCGACGGTTAGGCGCATTTTCATCTCTTTGATTCACTTGCTGTCATCACTTGGTGTCAGTCGCTATCCTTATAGAAATTTCTTTGACAGTAGGTTGATATTTCAATTTGCAAACATCCCTTGCATATACCTGTCGTTCCTTTGCCTTGCACAGTTCTGGTCGTGGAAACAGCCGTAAACGACGCTTTGCCGCCTCGCTTCAGTGGCACTCACAAGTGTGTCGAGGGCTTAGTGCGAGCCGCGCATGCTGCACACGCCGCTTACCGCAAGAATCCAAACCACGAACTTTCAGTGGTGTGTGTTTGAGTGCGTACTCGCCTACGCCTTTCTTGTCAATTGTGCAGAGGGACGTTTTTTTCCCATTCTTCACTCATCCTGTATTTTGTATTCGCTCACTTGTTTTGTCACCTACTTAGTTAATGATTGTAGCGTTGCTGCACTTTAAAGTAATGTAAGCATTGCTCCTTTTGCTTTCATATGCGTTATTTCTAATCTTTGGACATCCCAATTCTCCTTGCTCTCAAGGTCTTTGTGGACGTGCCTCGGTTCATTGGTACTTCTGCTTTCAAACTTCCTGAAGCAGCTGCGGCCTTTCAACGTACCCGCCGGAGCCGATGCCGGGGCCCACGGGAATGGCAGAAAGGTTCTGCCTTCAACCACAGCAGCAGTAGCAGCAGTAGCAGCAGTAGCAGCAACCTTAATCAAGACGTCAAGGATGGTGAAAGTGCCAGCAATGTGTTTGAAGAGCGTCGTGCACCCACGTACGCGTACCCCATCACTGAAGACGACGTGGTGTTAGGCGCCATGTTTAGCCATGCTCAAGTGGCCAGCTGCTACGGTGACGTGGAAATAAGCTTAGCGCACCCTCTAGCGCACGCAGTCACGAGCAAAAAGCTTGGCAAAGCTCGAACATCCGTCCTTGCAGACTCGTACGTTGCCAAAAAGTATGCTGACCACGCAAGCAGGGAATCTAATAGGCACAGTGCCGCCGAAAGCAGTCAGACTGGCAGCACCTCAAAACACGCTGAGCGTGCAGACGCCTACAGTGGTGATGACGGCGGGGACTCGGCAGCTAACACCGCAGCGAAGGAATCTGCCCTTAAGCCAGCTGCTTTAGGAGCTGCTCATAATACACTGTTAGATGGTGGTGGCACCACAGGTCGTGGTGAAGAAGGTCACAACGCAACGGACAGCTCTTCGAACGAAACCACCACTTTTGAGCAATGGCTGTTGCCGCACGATTTGATGGACACCAAATCCTGTGACATGGCGACCATGGCAGCGCGCGCAGTCATCTCCAAAGCCGATGCCAGACAAGGCCACAAAGAAGACCTGGCGAGACTCGCAGCCTTGCAACAAGCAAGAATGAAGGCCGAAGCCCTGCGTGCAGTAGATCGGCCGAGCCGAGGCTACAAGCGCAAGATGGAGCTAGCTGCGGCTGCAGCAGCTGCGGCTGAGGCGGCGATGGCTGGTGGAGGAGCAGTAACAACTGCAGGAGGAAACAGCACTGTGAGAGGTACACATTCAGGACTCTCTTCACCAGCTTCTGCAACAATGGCCATGAAAGAGGACGTGAAAACGGCTCTCGCAAAGGAGGCACTGCTCGCGCAGGCTTTGTACGCAGCAGGCGCCAATTCTGCAATCGCACTCCGAGGCCGCCGCAAGCGACTCTTCGACGAGGCAGTACGAGCTGCGTCAGAATTGCACCGTAGCTGGAGCTCAACTCAATGCCAAGAAGCGGGCGCGCGCGCGGTGGCCAAGCATGACATGAAAGAGCGTTTGGCAGCGGTGGCCGTGAAACTAGAGACCATGGAAGCCCGCGCTGAAGTGGCACGCCAAAATGCCCTTGGAAAAGCAGTGAAATCCCCGGAAGCCAAGCTGGTGCTTGCAGCAGAGGATGCGGTAGATAGAGCCAAAAGAGCAGAAGCAACGGTGCAAGCAAAGTGGACAGCGCTAATGGCAGCCGATGCACGAACAGTGGAAGCGCCAGCAGCGACGACAACGACATCATCGACGTCAAGAATGTTAATGGCAGCTAGCGCCAATTCGGAAGGCATTTCAGCAAGCATCAAGAGCAGTAGTTTACATCTGGAAGAACAAAATCAAACTCAGCGGCAGCAGCATCGTCGGCTCAAGTTAGAGTCTGGAGCTTCGTACAGCGATCCATCAGCGGTGGCGGCTTGTGATGGTGTGCACATGACTGCTTTTGGGCATCGCTTAGTTGCAGCTTTATTGCTTCAACTCATAGGCGAAGCCATCACCATTGGTCCTGTACTTGAAGATGGTTCCTCTTTACAGCTTCCCTCAAAGGGCGCCACTGCAGTGCCTGAAGCTCTGATCGCGTCTACGCCTCCTCTTTTTAACAGTTTGTCAGAGCTGGCGGAGTTTACGCCGGTTCGTTGACATGCTCATATAGGCATATATATTCTTTTCTACTAATCATACGTTACACTGTCTGAATTCATACATTGTTCATCATCTGTTGTTTCGTCTATTTTTGGCTCCTTAGAGCTACTCTATTGCTCCTCATTATGTACTATTGTTTGATCTAATGTCTCACCTGATCTCACGTTTGTTCTTGCATGGGATGTACATTCACATTGGACTTCTACTCAGGTGATTTTATTGGAAGGTCGAGCGTTAGTAGAAGCAGTTGCCTCAGCTCATTGCGCTGTTCCAGGGACCACTGCGAGGCCGATGTGGCGCTATCAAGCGGTACAATCAAGACACAACTTGACTACATGCACTGTTGTTTAGAACCTAATTTTCTTCCTGTCATATCAACATTCGTTATTTGTCACGCGCTGAGAATATTTGCTAAAACTTTTCTCTATACCTCTCTGGGTAAGCGTCCTTCTCAATTACTTTTGAAGTTTCACCTCATTCATTCTTAATTCTTTGTCTCTTTGTCTTGTGCATCTCGTTACACAGGCAGCAGCGAGTAGTCTGGGAGCTCCTACATGCGTCGATCAGAGTGGTTTCAACGACCGAGGTGTACCTATTGCTGGGAGGAGTGCTACGCCGACGAGCACTGCCACCACCACTGCTACTGGTACTTCCACTGCCACCACCACTGAGACAACCAGTACTACCACAGATACTAAAACTACCACGTCTGCGGCGACCAGTACTAAGACCAAGGCCGAAGAGGAGATTGAAGCAGCGATGAATTCTATATTAGCGAGTAGAGCCGCTGCTGCTGCTGCTGCTGCTGCGAAGGTCTCCATCAAGAGCGCTTCTTCCAAGGATAGTAACAGTGAAAACCTTTCTAGTAGTACTGCTGCTAGCAGCCAATTGGGAAGCTCCGGAGACAAGAACAGTGCCTCTTTGGGCGGGCTCAACGGAGGCGGGTGGTTGGCATGTGCGGGCTTGAAGAAATCCGAGCTGGAGTCCCAGGGACGCCACGGCTGCCGGCAGGTCCCCTTTTTTGTTATCGTTTGGGAAAGATAAGCTCTTACTGACACTATTTTCAAGATCCCTAATTTGAAGAAAACCTCTCTTTGCAGTTTATTGATGCTTGTTGTCTTTGAGAACGTCTGATCATTTTATTGTGCGCCTCTTTGATTTGGCTTTCTATTTTCGTGTCCTTCGTAGACCGGCTTGTACTTTTTCGACGAGCCTTTAGGCCAAGAAGTAGTGATTCTCGTACACACCCCCAAGAGCACATGGCAAGCTCCTGCTGTTGTCTCGGCAGCAAATAATGCATTAGTGGACGCAGTGCCCTCAGCATACCGGGTGTCGGTATCTATCTTGAGGTGAACCAAGGTTGAAGCAAGCAACTTCCACTTCACCTTCAACCCATCATGACGCCACTTCCCACATTTTGCTCATGTCCTCCTCACGACCTGTCCCTCTCATAATCTTCACCAACAGGTCCTACGAAGGCTTTGGCGATGTCTTTGTGCGTGTTACCTTGCCTGACAGCCGGGTCCTGCCTCTTGAATCCTCTTCAACCATGAATAAGCATGGATCACCATCATCAGCTACTACTGCTCCTTCGTCAAATCCTAAAAAAGCAGAGGAACCAGAGACGGACACCGAGACAGACGCAGATACCGGCCCGTCAGCAGCAGTAGAAACAGCGTGGCTGCGTGGGTTGCCTTATGCGAGGCTTCCAGGATGGCACCCAGAACACACCTCCGTGCCAGAACTATTGGCGGTGGGTAAAAGATGATGTTCAAGGCTATAGTTTGCTTGTTCTTTATGCAGTAAATTTGATCTTTATCTCTGTCACCTTATTTCTCGCAAATACTGATACTGGTGCTTTGTCACAATGGCGCTTATGATGTCAACGAATGATTGTTGTCGCACTATGCGGTTGAAAAATTACAGGTCGGCCTTCTTCAAGCTCCACTGCCGCCAACTTTCAACATTACGCTGGTGGCGCCTGACTTGAGAACAGATCACGGAGACTTTGCCAGTAGCCCTATGGCACAAGGCAAGTGGGCAGCTGCTCATGGGGGGCCGTTACCGCACAAAGATGCCTCAAAAGTAGTGGTGACGGGCATCGTGGTGACACCAGTCATTGCATACAAATGAAGTCTCTCAAGAAAAAAAAAGCGTTGCCGCCAGTAAGGCTGCGCATCTTGGTCAATATGTGGTGCCGAGGTAAGGAGATGCAGATCGCCACGGAATCTGCATTGTTAACGCGCGTACATGTACCTTAGTACACAAACGCACCGACTTTTCCTTCATTCCTTCGTTTTCATGCAGATATTTAAACTAGAGTTCAAGTACTACGCCCGGAGATATTACTGTTATGTATAATCCGTGTAACAATGAAATAATAGCGGGCTAATTGCAATACCAATGGCCGCGGCGACCTCCGTTTACTCATCTCGAGTAATATATTTGCATTGGCTTATACATTCGAGTTGGTACTTTGAAGTCAGGGGCCTGCGGTTTCGGATTCGGTTTCGGTTACAAGTATTGTTTCTGTTTTATACCTGTTAGTAGACATCTCTGGATTATGATAGTTATATCCATAGTTAAGAGATCTTATTCATGGAAGTTAAGAGAGCCTAAGTGTTTACTCAAGTGAGCAATGCGCGCTGAAGCGGCCTTGTCTCGCGGCCTGGTTACTCTCAATGGTCTTGAAGCAACTCCTTCACGACTAACATTGTTGGCGCTTCCTGGTGCATCCAAGACAGGCACTTTTGCACCATCAGTGGGAGTTGAAGCGGTAGAGTTGTTACGATGCTTGCGCTGTTGTTGCTGCGAGCTTTTGTTGCGCATTGGCGAGAAATCAACGACACGTGGCAGGCTATTCCCTGGCTGCGCAGTCATCGATTGAAGCAAGCGTGCAGTAGTATCAGCGAGATGACCTGTTTTCATATAAAGAAGCAGAAGAAGCAGAAGAAGCAGAGCAAGGTGAAGACAATCAATGACACAGAAAATATATGCTGACGAAGAAGATTTTCGACTTCATTTAGAAGTGTTCTCTATCTTAAGATTTTAGTGTACATCTACGTGCATACCATCGATTAAGAAGGAGGAGGAAGGTGAAAAGTGCAAAGTGCTTGAATTTTTGAATTTACCGTCATGGCCCATCTGTAGAGGTGCTACTTGTACGGAAGCCGCTAACGACGGGTCGATCATTGGTGCTTGCAACAGCAAAGGATTTACAGGCGCGGCAGAGTAGGCTTTGGTAGGCAAAGCGTACGGTAATTTCTCCTGGCGAAAAGCCGAGCTGCTGCTTTGAGATAACCGTTGACCACCCATCAGGTAAGGCAACATTGAACTACTAGCGGGGGGCAGTGCCTCAGCGTTGTCTTTGATTACTTCACCATCCTCATCATTGTGCTCCCATTCCAATTGAGGCAAAAATGGAGCTGACGGAGAGGAAAAGTATTCATCGAGCGTAACGACTCCACCACCTTGGAGCGGAGAAGCACGTTGGTTTCCCATAGGAGATGGTGACATTGCAATGTTTGAAGCATCGTCACTTTCGTTCACCACCGCTAAGCCTGACTCAGGACTTCTTCGTCGAAGCAACGACGATGGGGACATTGCTGTGGAGGGCCCTGCACTTGTTACCCTTGCTGAATGTTTCAACGGCATCGAAGTAGTAGACGGAGAAGAAGTGGTGGATGCAGCTCCTACCGGGCGCTGCCATTTGACGCGACCACCCACGCCGTCTCGATCTACCACTGAGCTTCGCGCCACGCCCCCGCCATAGAGAAAGGCTTTCTCGAACGCCGACCGTCGCACTACGAAAGCTTTTAAACACTGACCTTCTGGTGCAATTGACAAGGTATCCTTGGGACTGACACTGTTGCCATTACCTGCTATAACGGAGCCTCGATTGACAGGCACGGCGACACACCCAAACTCGTAGCTGTCTTCTCCATTGAGGAGCTCCATACCACCAAGCACCCCCAAATATTCACCTATAGGTGAAGGATGGTTGGGAGTAGGGGGCGGAGACTGTCCTTTGGAATCACCACCTTTGTCAAGCCTCCACACAGGAGGTCCCATACTAGCTGTTCCTGCTGCTGCAATGCTTGAATTGTTGCTGTTAATATCGGTATGGCCTGAGGTTACTAGGCCGATTCCAGGCACTTTGCCGAGTAGCACTTCCGATGGGCTGCTGCTGGCGTCATTTGGCTTCAAACATTTCTTATCCTGTGCTGCTGCTGATGCTTTGGTGGCAGCAACCGCTCTATTGTGGGTAGCTGGCGTTGATGTGGCCAAATAAGCTCCCTGATCCAGCAACCACACGAGCCGTACGGTTCGACCTGGCGCAGTCGCTGCAGTACCACTTGGCAATTGCCGCTCTTGGGCTTGGCTCGCGAGCCAGCGTCGGGCTGGGTCCGCGAGGGCCATGAAGGGTGCTACAGACTCCATGAGGCGCAAGCAGCGCTGTTCTGCCATGTAACGGTAATGCGGCCCTCGGAGCCAATCAAAATTGAGAGGTGGCTTTGGCTCCTTAACTATTCCTTCTTGTTCGTTGTCTCTGAGTTGGCAGTAAGCATCAAGCGGGAGTACGGCGATGAGAGCAGGCGCGTGTAAAGCGGCAGTGAATGAATGCACATGTAAGCTTTTACATTTGCTGCTGCGGTTTCTGTCATCCTGGTTGCGCAAATCAATGGATTCCATGGGCTCAAGTGCATCTTCACCGAACGTCTGAAAAGGTCCCACTGTTCGAAGTGGTGCCAAGAGTCTTTCCTTCGTGGCTCCTTGGTTATGATTGGACGTTTTTTCTTGATGGTCCATTGTTTTGGCATCTTTCGGTGGTTCAGAAGAGTCTGCGTCGACATTGTTGTCATTATACGAGTTGGCACTCTGATCCATAGCCCACCACGGCTGTAGGCCCCCTTCAGAAGACGGGTAATAGTGAGATGCCGTGGGTTTCAATTCACGATCATAATCGAATTCCACAACACGCAATCCGTTGGTAGAATTTCTGTCAGCATGTACATCTCCGCTGAAGCTATTGTCGGAGAAGTCACCGCGTAGCACGACGCGCGTTGCTGTGGGCGCCACGGCTGGGACGCTGACGCCTTTCGAGGAATCGTCAGGAAAGAGCGCAGATCGGCGAAACAGTTCCACGGTTGAAGTACTGGCTCCTTCAGCATCTTCAGAGAGGTTGCCCCACCAGGAACGGCTGTCAGCTGCGGTGGGCACTAAAAACATGCAAAAGCCAACGGAAGCGTCGCCTTCTTGAAAGAGTGCAACCGGGTAATGCTGGTGATTGGACGGTGGCATGGAAAGTCCGCCAATTTCTTCTGCTTCAGCATCAGTTGAGTCTGAAGCTGCAGCAGAGGCGCTCACGTGGCGCAGCACGAGATGCTGCGCAAGTTGTGCGAGTTGTGCAGTGGAAAAAACAGCCAGGGACGAGCCAGGCGCAGCGCGAATGAGCGAAGCCACCTGCAAAAAGTAGAGGAAGAGTAGCAAGCTGCATTTAAGAGAGTAAAAATCAAAGAAGCGCTCTGCGTGCTCGATAACAAATACATTTAAATGTGGATAAGTCACTATTATCCAGATCAGTAAGCGTCTTCGTTGTGAGTGTGCAATGGTGTCAAAAATTCTCACCTCATTGCACTCGCTCGTAGTGCGAGTACCAGGCCGCGCTTGTGCCAAAATTTCAGCTACTCGCCACCCACTCTCGTCAGCCGACACGGGGGGCAGCCGAGGCGACGGCGCCTTGTTCGTAAGCATAGGCGCTTGTGATGGCCCGCCACCCAATGCAGGCGAATAGCGCGGCTGGCTAAAAGTGGCGTTCCAGGAAGCGGATGTCAGCCGGCTCATGTCTTCGCCACTTTCGCCAGCTCCAGTGGCCAAGGACTCGGAAGAGTAGCCACCCTGATCCCAAACACCACCCTCTGTGGGAAACACGGAAAACGAGTGATCTGCCGAAGCAGTAGACGTCGACGAATGCGGCTCGTGCATGGCAGATATGCCGTCATCGAAAGGATCCACCATGCTGGGTGCTTCCGTGTGGTCGTCCGCATCCTCACCGCTTGCATCTGCTAATTCTCTGGCTTCGTCTTTAGCAGGCTGTAGCATCAATGGTTGGCTAGTATCATTGCTGTCAGAGCTAACATTGTATTTAGGCACGAAGCCAGCGGCGTTAAATGAGGTTCCTGAATCGGTGGTAGCGTGATTTCGATTGGGGGCTAATCCCCAACTACTTTGCGGCGTGATACCAGCCGGTAATTCAGACGATGTCTCAGAGTTATTGTCGTCGACGGTACGCTTCTGTCTTGACCGCTGATACCCCGGGCGAAGTTTAGTAGGCTCAGCCGCTGGCGCACTGCCCCAAAGATCAACGACCACGCGTGGAGGAGGTGGAGGACGACCGTGCGCGAGGGAAGAAGCTTTAGTGCCCGGCCTCGGTTTCTTTCGCCTCACGCTTGACATCATGCACAAGCAGACGATTCTACTTCAATATTACGAGCTCATGCAACTATTACAGTAATAAGAGAGTGCCCACATAAATCAGGAATCGCACTTCTCCGTTGCCTCGTTGTTGAGAGTTGTGGGCTATGAAAATTTTCTCCTTTTTCTTGACGACTACAGTAGTGAACAACTTGTGAACAACAACACCGCCAGCCCGCTACCTAAGTAGTTAGTAGCGTAGCTAGACTATCTAATCTATAGCGCTTCTGGCGCTCGCTATGGCACTTGCCAACAGCCTCGTAAATGCAAATAGCTACCAGTTTTACCTCGCGTTCGATTGACAATTTCTAGCTTTTCGCAATAAGTAGCCTCAAGGGCGTTTTATGCAATCACATTGGTCGCAAGATGCTTTACCATTTGGAGCTAATTTTGGTCTGTTCATGTTGCTACGTAGCGAGAGGCGCCAGATTTAGCTCCATTTGATACGAATATCAGTCAGGCTTATTGATACGCTCTAGCATGCCTTTGCACCCATCGAAGCGGCGAGCTCGGCAGCAGGAACGGACTTGTCGCCCGCTCTGCATTTTTCCCATCGGGTTTGGGCTCATTGCCTGCCTACAAATCAGAACTGGCCATGTAAGTGTCTCTAAATTCAATCTTGCTATTTTCAATATTCCTCCTCATGAGTAGTAGCTTCCTTCTATTAACTTCTTATGTTTGTACCTAGGAATATTCTTTGGTAGCCTTTCAAAACTCAAGGCCTTTTTGGGGCCATGTATTCCATCAAGAGAATCACATAAATGGCAGTTCAAACGAACTTATTGTGAATACCGAGGCGCACATACCACAGCCTACATTAGCTCAGTCATTTGAATTATCCAACCCACTCTCGATGGCGCTTCCGAGCGAAGAAAGCAACACCACTAGATCCGTGACAACGAAGGAAACCCTGAACGACGCAAAAATTGCTCATGACGCCATCGCCGCCAACAGCACTGCAACAGGAGCTATCAATCATAGAGAGTCTGCAATTCCAAACGCTCAGAAGAAGCCCAATGTGCTGTTCATCATGGCGGATGACTTGAGGCCGCAGCTCGGGTTGTACGGCCACCGAGCTTACACTCCTAACCTTGACGCGCTGGCAGAAAGAGGCACCACGTTTGAA
>Ga0307931_1001184_pt1 | contig 17099 bp, 24 predicted proteins | sample OrgLakmetageno47_FD_201816 | JGI IMG/M metagenome (GOLD analysis project Ga0307931, IMG submission 201816) | Saline water microbial communities from Organic Lake, Antarctica - #47 | ecosystem: Environmental > Aquatic > Non-marine Saline and Alkaline > Saline | place: Antarctica: Organic Lake... | reverse complement strand
TCCTTAAAATATAAAACTTAGCCCCCTTGATATATAACGCCAACGCCAAGCAGAAACAAGAGTTATATAGTGGCATGCGATAAAACTTAAAAGCGCCACTCCATGAACCATGGAATTGATCTCATAATTGGCTTGCATCTAATTACTTACTCTCCTGTTTCTAGAATGGAGTATTCTTAGACTTCCCCGTGTGACGTGTGACCTAAATTCGATAAATAAGAGCTACAGGCACCGCAGAAGCCCGAGAAGACGATTCGTAGAAACACTTGAGACTAGGAATTCCTCGAAGTACGAAAAATCAATGCTACGCCGCGAACCAATCATGCTCAGGATTCCATTGTTTCCCTACAGTAGCCCGCGCGCGGCGACGCACTTTTTCCATGCCATACACAAACACTCGGAGGAAGCGCAGGCCACTTGAAGCCTCGTGCAACGGCAATGGCCAAGAAGATGAAGACGACGCACTCTTCTTGCCTCCCTTGGCTTCTTTGACTTCTACTTTCTCGGCTGCCATCGCTCCGTTTACTACTACTGCTGCGTCACCACCATCGTCCGTGTGGTCGTTTTCTAATCGAAGTTCTGGTGATTGTTTCGTGTCCCAGTGCACTGCTGTCACAGAAGCACAGGAATTCGTGGCCTGTAATGCTGACACCCAAGCATCGAGCGTTTCTCCACAGCTGATGACCTAGAATTGTTTGATATTGACAATGAATTAGCACACGCAACCTTACCCCCAACACACTCGCAAATACTGTGAATATCTTTCATTCTTTCGATTTGCGTCATTCGCTGTAAAATGAACACTCCTTCCAACCAGGCTTTGCTCCTTCTTCTACCAAAAAAATGTACGGGCCGTGCTGAAGCCTCAATTAATCGGGATACTTTCTCACCTGCACGTGGCGGCCGTGCGCCGGGCCGGCGGGATCTTGGGCCAGGTAAAAGGCTTTGCACAACCGTAGGTTTTCGGTGCTGCACCGCCCACTGTTGCGGGTCCCCTGCCCGGCGTGCATCCGCCACCCGTACAGCGCACCCGTAGTCGTGGTGGTGGTGGCGATGGTGGCGGCTATTTCTGGTGCTACAGAGGGGATTGGGTCTTGAGCACCCACTTTGCCGGCGGTGTGCCCCTGTAGGTGTGCAAAAAGGCAAGAGGTTTACCGTGGCTAAAAAAAAGAGTGACGCAGTTATATAATTGAAGAGATAGATTAGCACCCCTCCAATTACGATAGTACGCAAATGCATTCTCGTGGGCATACTTTAATCTTTAATCAAAAGCAAGCTCTACAGTGATTTGCTCTACATCTACATGACAGAGTTTATTCGCATCTTATATTGATGAATGCCACAATATTGCCCTCACGTACCTTGGCGAAGAAACGCATCCAGAAGTCCATATCCACGGGCCATTTTGGGTGAGCGTTGTAGCCTCCAAGCTCTATGGCCAGTGCCCTGGCAAGTATTGAATAAAGAGAAACCAAGGTGTTACCGAAGGGGTTGAAAGGTGCAGGAGACAGCGCAGCTCTTCATTGGCTGGGAAGACGCGCAAATGTTGAAGCTCTAGGGTAGATGTGCGAATATTGAAGCTCTACAGTAACTTTGCAAATCAAGTGTTCGCTCAAAAGGAGTAACACCACCAAATTACGTTGCTTTTGGTGTATTACCTGAGGTAGAGGCAAGTCTGGTGAAGGGCAGGAATTTCGACGAAACGATTCTGTGCGAGGGCTGCCGGAGAGGTTAGGGCGTTTTGCCATGCGAGGTAGCGATGCATCCCCACCCATTTTTCTCCCACTGCTCGAGCACGCTGCATCTGACGTAATGCATCTTTCTCATTCGAATGCCGAGCTGCTGAGCATGCAGGGCTATTGTGATTGAGAAGCGAGTCGACATCGTCTCTGAGCTCAATCGAATCGTCGACGAGTTCAATTTCACTGCAAACTGCGTCGACATAACCGCGCCACTCCGCTACTTTTGATGTCCGCCGAGATGGGTTGTTCTGAGCTGGTGCTTGAGCAGTAGAACCGGTCGTAGCAACAGCAGCAGCGGCATTGCTCGTAGTGTCCTTGTTTTGTGGTGTCAAGGCCGCGAATAGAGTGGCAAAAGCATGTGTCGGGCGAGTATCATCGCTCTCCATCAAGGCTACATACTTCAAAAACGAAAGCATGAATGAAATAATAATGAGAATGGAAGATAATAGAAAGACGGATAAGAAGTAGAAAATATTGAGCAGTCAGGCTTTTAAGTAGTCAAAATGAACTACATATCTTTCTCGAATTTGATAATCAGAAGGACTTTCGATCATCGTTCGGGAATCCTAGAAGCTGTATGAGAGCACCTCTCCGCGAGCGTTTTGAAGGGCAACATCCATGGCAGCTCCCTGGCCTCTCGCGCCAGGCACCGTTGACAACACTCTTAGGTGCACTAAACATTCTGAGGCTTCAGCTGCGACCATCTCTGGGAGCAGCACAGTTGGAGCTCCATCATCATTTGTGCTCTCAGCAGCGTCTACGTTCGTGCTGATGCCTCGCATCGAAGCATGCGGTAAGTGGTCAGCCCCCACACGCCCTCCTAAAGAATGCTCGTCGTCAACGGTAGCCACGACGGATGCTCTCTTCTTTCCCGAACTTGCGTCTCCAGCTGCCGCTGGTTCAATGTGCTCTGCCTCCCTAGCCATCGAGGGCGCGGAGTGCTCTGAAAAGCTTTGGTTCGGAGGAAGAGGATTGAGGCCATGGTCGGACCACAGCACTTGGCCTCGGGAACCGAGCGCAGCTGCTAGCGCTGCCAGCCACACTCGCCCACCGTCTGAGGACCCGTCGTCAACCGCGAGCACCTCAAAAGGTGGACAGCACTGACCCGTTTGCTTAAGGACGTCCCGAACGGCTATTGAGAGGCCCACACCATGCGCGTTGTAAATCGGGAGCACAACTGAGAGGCGTACTGGTAGTTTCTGTATGGCTATTTGTACTGCTCGTGCCATTGCAGGAGAGGCGCACGCTAGGCGCATCAAGTCGTTTCTAGAGAGTGTAGAAGCAGCCGTAGTAATGATATCGACAAGTCTTGAACTTGCGTTGCTCGTGGCGCAAGCAGCAGGGCGCTTAATGGCCATAAAGAAGGAGATGACCCTATAAAGATACTCGCGCAAATGGAAATTGTCTTTAAACGGCTGTGCTGTAATGAGGGCTTTCAGGTATAGCTCAGAGTTAGGCTAAACAGTTACTTATAATGCTCAACCTTTGGCTACCAACAATGCTACCTCTCTTGTTGCAGTGCTTGACGTTTATGCAATGAAATATTGGACGGATAATGTACAATTGACTTGATTATTGCACGACTCTATTGACCATTGATTGATTTATGTTCAGAAACTCGAGGGTCTAGCTAGCTAGAGGGTGAAAGTGTGGCGGTCTCCGTTGGCCTCATCCTCATTTTTGCTGGAGCAACAAACGAAGAAACGGAGAAACGAAGCATGAAATCATGAAATATTCCTCCACTAGTATATTAGAGGAATAATGGGATGTACTGTACATCCAAGGGTGATCAGGTGTACACACCTGATCACCCTGGATACATCTACTGATTTTTCAAAAAATGGAAACGGAGGCAGTCTTGTGATGATGCCTGCTTACAATGATACATGACTATCGATACTCTTGAAGGCTTTGCGCTATTCATCGGCCCACTTCTATTGAAGATTGGTAATCAAGCGGCTATTCGGAGACTAGCTTGGCATGGTATCGAAGAGAACTCTCAGAGGTGTGGGCGTAGGTGTCGCCGCTGCCATTGTGTTGCTCAACGTACGCTACCATGCAGCTCCTCGGCATACAACCAACGAAGAGGCTACGACACTACCTCGCTGGAATCTCAAAGCAGATGCAGATGAGCTCGCAACTGTGCTACGGACGCCACCATCATGGCAGCACCGGCCAACGCCGCCCGACGTGCTGACTTACGGCCAAGGTGGGGTCTCCAACGCGACGCTGAAAAGGCTTCTGAAAGTGGCACATGCACCCTCCACGCTGCGAGTCAGTAAGAGCGCGCGTGTAGATGCAAAGCGCCGTGGGGCTGAAGTGTCGCCGCTGCTCTTCGGTGGGTTCATTGAGCACATGGGACGTGTGATTGACGGCAATCACGGTAAGCTATTGGATGATACGTAGGTAAAGCTTGCTACCGAGGTCAAATGACGTGTCAGAAATTTGCAACTTTCCTAGGCTTTCCAAGAGCAAAACATCCATCCAAGAATAGCTTGGCATTCTCTAGCTTAAATAATGGTTATCTTGGCACCTTTATTCTAGGCAACGATGGTGGCATTTGGGCGGAGCTCCTAGCAGATCGCAAGTTTTTCCACCCCATCGAAGAAAAACACGGCGCTCCTTCGTCATCGCCACTGACCAAGTCCCCGTGGCGTGCTTCTTCCGCGGAGGACGCTGACGTGACGTCACCTCGCCTGCCGTCGAAAGCTCTGGTGCGAGGGGGGCGGGTGGTAGCCTTTCGATTTCCGTGCCCTACTAATAGCAGCGTTGCGGAGCCAACAACATTAGGCGGAGGTGGAAGAGTACTGCCAGAACAATGGCAAGAGCCTCGATCAGACCCTAAAGCACCTAAAGCCAAAAGCAGCGCGTCTTTGAAAGAGAAACTCGCAGTTGCTGAAGAAGACGACGGAATAGACGGCAGCAGCAGCAGCAGCAGCCGCCATCGGTCAATAAGTCGTAGTGGTTCTCGCCACGGCTACGGGTAGACAACTTCAATTGATTTCAGCAAGGAGAGCTTGTGCTTCAATACACGGACTCACTAAGATTGAACCCCTCTTATATGGACTCTGATGCATGAACCCCCTTCTCTTTTTTCCTTTTCTTTACCACACGTGTAGGTGGGTAGGTGAAATCGAGCAGTCGGGTTTGCCACTCGAGAAAGGGCGCGCATACCGGGGCTACGTGTGGGCGACCTCCGGCATGCTGAGTGGCGCTGATACTGTGGTCCAAAATGGCACTTCCTTCTCGTCATTGTCGTCGTCGTCAAATTCTGAGAACAACAATGATGGAGTGGCATTAGTGCTGGAGGTAAGCATTTGGAAGTTGCTGGCTAGAACAGCATGGAGAGTACAGAATACTTGAGTTAATGCTGCGTCATTTCTGTCTTCAATCTCCTCCAATCAACAGGTGTGGCTGCGACACCCGACCCTTTCATCGCGGAAAGACCTTCTCCTCGCTCGCGTCACCGACAGCGCCATTCTCGCGGGAGTGCACCGCTCTTCTACCACTAGCGCTTCCACTGCTAGCTATGCGGGTGCCTCTAATAAAAGAGGAGAAGAGCAAGGAGGAGAACAAGAGGGAAGCAGCAGTGAGGGCCCTGCGAACGTGTACGGCGAAGGATACAGGGGGGCGCGAGTGATGGCGAAAGGAGGAGATTGGCGGCGGTTTGATTTCGGGTTAGGAATCTATGCACACGCACGTATGCACCCCTCTTTGAGAGCTCAAATGCTTTTCTCTGGAATTACATTCATATTCCAAAACAATTGTTTCGGCGACTTTTTAATGCGTTTCTTCTATTATTGAAGTTTTTTCTTGTTTAAGTATGTTCTTATCTCCGTCGTGTTCTTATGGGCATGTGACTACAGGTTTGTGGCTCCTCACAGCGTCGAATTAGACTGTGCTTGTGGTGTCACCAACCGTGCTGACTGCGCTGGCGATTGCCGCAGCGGCGATGGGCAGGTATTGCGTAGGTCGAATAACAGCTCTGAGAGAGGATGTTTGTAGAACACGTAAGGAGGAAATGGGATTAGTGGATTGTTATGCACGTTACACTCCGTCTATTCGAGTGTGTTTGTCACACGTGTGCGCTTTTAATAAAATATAGCAAAATCATCGGGCTAGGCTGCACCACGAATACAATATCGTTTTACTTTACAATCGAATCATTTCACAGGGGGGATTCAACGCCAACAATTTGAACGGCGCGCGAGGTGGCCTAGGCGAAGACGCGGGGGGGCACTGCGGTGCATGTGGAGCTGCCCTCGCCATCGTCGCCAAGCGCATTGACTTGACGCGCGCCGATGGGAAGTGGAAGCCTACATGTAGCGGTCCAGATGATGCTATCATTAGAAGTGCTGGTCGGAATACCCAAGGTGGAGGCACAGGTGCATCATCATTCGGTGGACAAAGAAGAAGAGGAGATGCAAGTGAAGACGAAGTGCCTGCCGCGTTCGTGGGGGCTGTGTCTTTACTGCCAGCCGACGCGATTGGGGGCATGTTTCGGAGCGAAACGATTCATGCATTGCAAGTCCTGCGCCCAACCCTGTTGCGGTGGCCGGGAGGCAACTTCGTGAGTGGGTACATGTGGCGGGACGGGGTGGGGCCCCGGGACAGTCGCCCGCCCCGCAAAAACCCCGCATGGGCGGGGGTCGTGAGCAACGATTTTGGGGTTCACGAGTTCATGCACCTCTGCGCCCTCGTGGTGAGATGAAGAGGAATGAAAGATAACGATTAAGTTGAATTTGTTTGAAGGACTCTCCATGTTCCTACCTTTATGAAGTTGAAGGGAATTTACGCACATTTTGCACATGCTCAGTCACCGCTGTACCTTCTTGTGCTACTGCTTTCATGGTTTCTTTCTTTCTTCTCACCACACAGGGAGCCGAACCATTAATAGTGGTCAACGCCGGCCTGGGGAGCGCTCTCGATGCAGCAGCGCTAGTCGCTTACGTGAACCTCCCTGTGGGCCTCCATGCGTATGACGGTGATGGCAAAGATCATCAAGCTGCCTCCTCTCTCCATACGAAGGCGACAGAGGGCAGCAACAGCGGTAGTAGTAGCATCAGTAGCACGAGTTCATCATCCATGTGGCATGCCAAACTCGAGCGAGCGATGATGGAGGAGCCTCGGCGACGGTGGCGGAACGGAGAGCAGCTGCCGTGGCACTGCCAGTGGTGGGGGATTGGGAATGAAATGTATGGACCTTGGCAGCTCGGGGTTGCTCCTTTTGATGCTTTCGTGCAGGTACTACTGGTGTGTAGGGTGTGGTTGACGAATCCAAGGTGCCAATAAACTCACTTCCTTGTACATTGCTTTTATTGACCCTCCCAGAAAGTTAGCGGTGCATCTCATCCTTTTTTGATGTTTTTTTAAAAGTAGAAAAAGGAATGCGCACATTTATGGGTAGCTGTAGTTCTTTCTTCAATATTTTTTTTGCTTCCACTGTTTTTCTCGGTGTCTTTTTTGGAATGTTGTGCCAATCCCCACCATAATTATCAGCGGCATGCTCGTTTTTCCACTGCCATGCGACGAGTCTCGCCCGAGGTACCAATCATCTGCTCTCCTAGTATAATGAATGTAGTATCAATAATTTGTTGTCTATATTGTTCTTGATATTTTCGGCCCTTCCATCTATAAATTTCTTTTGGCGGTGATCGTTTCATTTCTCATACAAATCAATTCCCCGTGGCGTGTCTCCTTGATTTCTTCGAATCATACACCCACCTATACATGTGCACAGGTTCGTTTGGTCGGGGTTGGGGCCATGCACTTGTCTGCTCATGAGCGCAAAGAGGCAGCTCCAGCGACAAAAGGCAGCAGCAAAGGAGCTTCATCAGTAGTTCGAAAGACGTCATCACCCGCGGGCGTGTCGATAGAAGGCGGCGATTTTGGTTTCGCGAAGTCGTGGTGAGTTTTTTATTGTGGGATAAAGTTGGTAAGTATGGAAGAAGAAGAAGAAGAAGAAGAAGAAGATAAATGGGCGGAGAATGCAATACGCTCATGGGAAACGTGGAATGTACCTGTCTTGAGTTAATGTTGTTGTAGTGCCCTTTGTGGGATCCTATTTCTTCTTTTTTTAAGGCTCTAATTTACAAATGCATGTCGTGATGTGCCTTCTTTTCTTCCCTTAATACAATGAACAGGACGGGCCAAATGATGGCGTCTCTTACGACAACGTCACAGCAGTCTCCCAATAGGCAACAATATAATCATCGCCTGTCACCACTGCAAGCTATTTCGGAACACTTTTACATCGATACAGAAAAGTCAACGGCTGCGATGCACGCCAAACAGGTAGCTAGTGTTTTGCGGATTTATGATTTACGTGTTCTCAAATCAGGCTTAATTCTGGTTAGATGATTGTGGTGGTGCTTCACACACTTTCATCTTCGTCATCATCTTCTATTCTTTCTTCACTTGTCATGCAAACAGGAAGAAACTTTTCTTGCTTCTTCGTTCCCGCTCCCTGCTTCCTTTGCATAATCACGGTCACCATTTTCTGTTCTAGGCCTCATGGCGCGTTACGCGCTTCGCCCAGGCCTACCGGGGTCTGCACAAGGAGCTCGCCAAATTCTTCTCTGTAGAGGAAGCCAAGAAAATGGGGGACCTTCACCTTCAGCCTGTAGGGCCTCGTCACTCTTCGCCACCGCCCGGCATATGCTTGGACGAATTCGGGTATTACATTAGAGAGCTTATTATTCGTCTTACCTTGCCTTCATCTCTTTGCGTGGAGCTCATCAATGTAGATTTCGCATATGCAGTAGCTATGTAGAAGTTGATGACGTGTATAAATCTTGATAACTCCCTTTTACATAAATCCATAAGTTCCGAAACGCCCTTCTTTAGGTACTGGTACGGCCCCTGGGAATTCGGTCAGTTGGGGATGCGCAGCTCCCTGAAAGATGCACTCGGCATTGCGGTCGCTTACCATGCTCTCATGCGCAACGGCAAGAGTGATTATTTGAGCGAGTGATTTAATTAGGCTGAGTAGTTATTCAAAAGTAATCGTTGAGTGGTATTTTTGTCGCTGTAATTGTACTCTACAGTAGCGAATTCAATCTCCATCCCCGCGTACACCTCTTTCCTCCTTTGAAGCTTTTCTTTTCTCTCCGTACTCTTTTTCTCTTTCTTGCCATCTCTCGAACCCCTTTCACCAGGCGATGTCTACACCATGGCGACTTACAGTCAAGCCGTGAACGTGTTCGGAGCAGTGAAGACCTCCAAGCTTGGCGCCGTGATGGACCCAATTGGGCAGGTAGCAAGCGGGTGTGTGCATGGGTGGGTGATTGTGTGTGCGAATAAATACGTTATCCAGGGAGTGAGTGTAGATTGGTTTCTAGTATAAATTAGAGCACCTTTTTGATTACTTCCTTGGTTCGTTGTTGCCGTTGTGCGTGAATATAGCTTATCTCCTTGTGCCACAAACATGATGCTGGTAATAGGTGCTTGCGCTGTACTCGTCTCGATTTGGGCGCCTCCTTGGCACTTCTTCGGTGCAAAACGATGAGAGTGCTCCAGCTGCTGCTGCTGCTCTTGCTGCTGATGAATCAAACCCTTCAGCTGCTCTCCTTGAAACAATCGCTAGTAGTAGTAGCAGCAGTGTCCAATTCAACAGTAAGGCTCCAGATGGTGAAGAGTACGATGGGATGAGGTCAGGTGCTACTGCGGAAGCAAACAAGGAGAAGAAGAAGGAAGAAGCAGGACCCCTCGGACCATCTGCCTTGGCAGTGCGCAGCGCAACGAGTGCCAACGCACATGGCCCCAAGCTTCGACGCATTGGCCTCGAGGTGAGACTAGGACAAATCACTCGATCGCATGCTTTCGTGTTCTCGTGGTCATTCCAATGGCAAACGGAGCTATGGAAGCTCATTTTTGTGCTCTCAAACATTTCATTCTCCTTATTATTTTTTTCGTGCGCATTGTTTTCGTGCATTTCGATGGTGTAATTGCATTTCTCTCTCCTGTACAACGATACCCTAGGTGGAAGGTGTCCCATGGGGCTACGCAGCGGGCGACCCCAGCCGGCTCATCGATGGCATCGCAGCGAGCGGGTACCTCGACCATGGTCTCGTTGTTCTACCGGGCCAAGCTTCCAGCGCGCTGCCTCCACATCTTCACCGTCATCGTCAGCCTCACTTTGGGCCTCGTGTGGTAGTAGCCCTAGTGAATCTGCATGATTCCGCTGCGGTAACGGTCAACTTTCAAGACGATATGGCAGAAGCGCTTCTCCAGGTGAAATAGAGAGAGAGGAAAATGCTGGGGCCTGTGTGCTATAAGTCCATGTATCTGTGCGCGTGTTGCTTCTCTGCTTTTCATTTGAAAATGGCCTTTACCAGAACGTGCGTTATTTTTTGAAACATTGACCTCTCTTTTATTCTTCAGGCCGCAGCTGACCATCGCCAGCGTCTTCGTGAGCGCTTGAACCGAGCACGGAGTCCTTCCCAGCGTTACTCCAACGCCACTGCCGACGCAGCCGCGGAAGCCGAAGACGCCAATTGGTGGGCTCAGCACGCAAGAGCAAGCGGGGTGGTGGCCCAGTGCTGGGCGGTGCACGACGCTTGCCTTTTGGACCAATCACAGGACGCCACCACCAGCCCCAGCTGCCCGGACCACACTGCCCTCAACCAACCTGCCTCCGCGTCAGCTGCTATATCGTCGTCATCTACTACTGCTGACAATGCTGCTTATGCTGCTGCTACTTCCGCTACTACGATTGCTGACACGAGCGGTACCGCAACATCCAACGCACCGTCCTCTTCTCAGCCGTCCATGGCAGTCGTGATTTCGGCCCTACCTCCCGAGTGGACCAAGGCCGACCGCATTCACCGCAAAGACACGTCACCTCAACAAGTTCCTCCTCACCACCCACTTCAACGCTCTGCAAGCTTAGGGGCACAGGAGGCTTCAGGAGGAGCAGAAGAGAGCGCGGCGGAGAGGCGGGCGCGCAAACGAGCACGGCGGCAGAAGCGGCGGCGTGGTGAGCCTGTAGAGCCGCCCCGGGCAGCGTCCACGAGTGCATCGGTTGGATCGTCTTCCTCTCACCTTGACCCTAGCGGCAGTGCGAGGAAAGCTGGCGAAGCAGGAAACACCGATGGCAGCTTGTTTGCCTTTCATGGCGCAATGACTTTGCTTCCCCTGAGTGCTACGGTGTGCGAGTTTGAATTTGGAACACCGTAAGATCCATAGAGTTTCCCGGGCTTGACTTGACATCCTTAATGACAATGGCTAGTCTTCGAAGTGCTTGAATCTTGGCGTGCGGTTTGACAAGAAATAGAATTCCTGGAACTATATAGAGGCGAGCACGCGGAAATGGCAATAGGCGTTATGGAACTGAAGCTACTGATAGCCCGATAGCTGATACCCTGATAGCACCACAGCCGACCTACCCGCTCCCTGAACCACTCCGCAGCTCCCCCCCCCCACACCCTTGGACTGATCCTAGCTCCATAAATAAATCGGCTCGATTCCAGGATGAGCTCTTGGGCGTCCGTTTGCTATAATGAAGTGTGGATGAATGGAGTCCAAACAAACACGAAACATGAACATGAGAATGAGAAATGAGAACAAAAATTACTCAATTTTTTTATAATAAACGCCCCTACGGGCATTCAGGCTGCAACTGCCTGGAAGAAGATCGAGCGAGACGAGGTGTCAAACAAAAAGGAAACAATGAACTGCAACCAGTCTACAAGATAATAAGGCCTAATTTGAACGGAAGTCAGCCCAAATGTTAGAAATGTCAACAATTCGGATGATGTTCCTCCGTGCCGTGCTCCTAGTCTTAGGGCTACCAAGGATATCTGGCTATTTTGCCGCACACTCATCTGCGAAGCCTACGATCTTCCGCACTGCCTCGAGCGCAATTCCTAGGAGATCGATAGACGCCGACAGGGAGTTTCAAAGTCGAGATCGCAGAAATTTGAATTTTGTGGAACCTCGACGCGTGGCGCTAGATGTGCTGCGATCGGCCACACAGAACAGTCGAGGCGTAGAAGGCGCTTTAGCGAACCATCCTGGCCTGGTAATTGAGGAGTGCTCTAGCAAGGAACATTAGGACACAGTCATTGTTTATGACAAAGCTTCGAGATGGCTTTACCCAAAGAGCTTCTATTTGATAGTTGCTTCGTCGGTTAAGTCTTTGTATGCACCTGCATGGTAGGTTTTCCTCGAGCAGCGCGACCGGTCTTTCGTGAAAGCGTTGGTAGCAACCACCGAGCGGCACCAGGGCCAACTCGATACTGTGCTTTCGCAATACATGCCTCAAGGCTACCCACCTACTGGCAGCCATGGTCTCGTGGTAATGGTCGCACTGCGCTTAGGTGCTTGTCAGCTTCTCTTCCTCGACACTCCACCTTTTGCAGCAGTAGATGCAACGGTCAATTTGCTCAAAGATCCAAATCTCAACGTGCCTGGCCAGTTTGGGAAGCTTGTGAACGCTGTGCTCCGAAAGGTGAGGAAGACGTGAGACTTCTTATATCAGAGATTTTTTAAACCTTAAGAGTTTTCAATGTGGTCTTAGCAAAGGCGGGGAAAACAGTATGCAACTCACGAACAATAGGGGTGCAGCTAGCCAATGGCAAAATAATACTCATGAAGCGCGTGCACAAGCTCGTCTTATTATTTCAACGCTGCCACTCCATTAGGTGGCAGACGATGGCCCTCGTGCGCTGTCGCGAACCTCTCCAACGGACAATTTGAGCCCAGTCCTGCATGCAGCCTGGGAGCAACAATGGGGGGTGAAAGCTACTGCCAAGATGGCGGCTGCGATGCTCTTCGAGCCGCCGCTTGACATTACCCTCCGTGCGCCGCCTCTGCCCCCACCCCGCCGGGTGCGACGCGCACTCTTACAGGCCAGAGAAGGATTGGGTAATAAGAATGCAGCGACAGGGACGACGGCAGCAACAGGAACAATGCCAGAAGAAGATGCCTTTCTAGGAGGCGAATCGGAGGCTGGCTTATCGTGGCGTGCGTCATGGTGCCGTGCGTTAGGAGCTGAGGCGCTCCCTACAGGCAGCTTGAGGATTAAGCCAAGTTCAGAAGTGAATACGGCTCCTGACGACGATCAAAAGGGTAGGAGCAAATCAGCAGGCACGGGGGCAGTCACTTCTTTGCCGGGTTTCATGGAAGGTGCATGGTGGGTGCAAGATGCAGCGGCGGCTGTGCCAGCTTTGGCACTCGTGTCAGCTCTCCAGCAGCAGGCTTCTGGAAATGGTGGAAATGGTGCGTTCACAGTATCATCTCGTAATGGAGCTGAAAGTGTGACAAGAGTTGAAGAAGCAGGTGGGTCCAATACGGCAGCAGCAGGGGTCGGTGACGAAGAGAGCGCTACAGATTTCAGTGCGAGCAGCACCGTAGTGGAATTGAAAGACCGCTGCCGTTCTTTAGGGTTAGGGGTTGGAGGTCGCAAGCAAGAGCTGATCGATCGTCTCACAGCTCATTGTAGCACAACAAACACGAATACTGAGAGCAGCAGCAAACCGAACAGCGTTATTTCCAGCAGCAGCAGCAGCAGCAGCAACAGTGGTAGCTCTAGCAGTTCAAACTCCGACCACCCCGCTTTCCTGGAAGAGGCTTCAACAAGGATGCAGAATCCGTTGAGTCACATGCGAGTGGCGGACGTGTGCGCTGCGCCCGGCGGAAAGACCGCGCAGCTCTTGTCGTCTGGTTTTGGCCACGTGACTGCGGTAAGCGAGTTTGTTTTAAGAGAGAGAATGACAGAGCCAACGAGATTGACAGGTGACAGCAGCAAAATGATTTCGCTCTGGGAATCGAAGAGATAAATGAGAAGCGTACATCATCAAACCTAGAGATATTTGTATTACTGCTTGACTAAGAAGCATTTGTATTTTCTTCCATCTACGCTTTTGCCCTGGATTCCGTGCAGATCGAAGCGGATCCTCGCCGAGCCACAATGCTGCAAGCCAACCTCGATCGTCTCCGCCTCGGCACTCCAGCACACGGCCACAAATCAGACTTTAAGCTCTGGGTAGGCGATGGCTGCACGTACCAGGTCGATGATAGTGGCAGCAGTAGTAGTGACACAAGCAGCGGTGCAGAAAGCGAGTCTTCAGTGGCAACAACCACCAGGTCACCTCACGGGTTCGACGGAATCCTCCTTGACGCTCCCTGTTCCGCGACAGGCACCGGCCGCCGCCGCCCAGATGTCCTCCGCAAGCGCCTCCCGCCACCGCCGTCACCGTTCCAGTTGGTGTCTGAGTCCACCAAGAGCAACAGGGCAGGCGATGGTGCTCCTACTCGAGCCGCGCAACGAAGAGCGAGCAAAGCGCGCCAAAAGGCCCTCAGCAAGGAAGACAAAGCAGCCGAAGCAGCGGCCTCGGCCGAAGCGGACGATTGGTATGGCCTGCTGCGAGCGCAGAGGAAGTTGGCAGCACACTGCGCGCAAGAGCTCTTAGAACCCGGTGGCGTGCTGGTGTACTCCACGTGCTCGCTGCTCCGAGAAGAAGGCGAAGACCAGGCTGAGCGCCTCCTCCGCCTCACTTCTCCTCCTGCTTGCACTGGGCACCACGCAGATGAAGGTGATGATGAAGGTTCAGAACAACGTCCACAGCCGTTTCTGCAAACATTGCCGTTTCAAGCGTGGGAAGTGCCAGGCCTGGAAGGCGCCATCACGCCGGAAGGTTGGCTGCGGATTCTTCCCGGTTGCCTGGAGGGGCCTTTCGCGAACGCGGATGGTTTCTTCGTGGCACGTTTCGTGAAAGACGCGACAACCACTATTTAGCCCTAGTAAATGCATGCAACAGGATAAATGCATACATAAGACCTCTTGCGAACTACATGAATCCAGGCCCATCTCAAAAAGGCTCAGTTTAAAGTTTTCCGGAATTAGAGGCAGGGCGGAATTTAGGGGGTCGAAGACAGAAAGGCCAGTGCAAGGAAAGAGGAATCCTTTAAAAGCCATGCATTCATATCACGGAGGCCGCTATATTAATTCATAACACACCACAGTGGGCCTTAATTCGACTTAGGTGAAATTAAGACCAATTCTATTTTGGCTCTAATTACTAGTAGGTTAACCTAATTAAGACCTAATTAAGACCTAATTAGGTGAACCTAATTCGCCTAATAAAAGTTAAGTCCATCTGAATCCCCCCAGTAATAGAAGCTGGGAAAGAGGGCCCCCGGGGGGCACCTAATTAAGTACCTAATCAAGACCTAATTAAGACCTAATTAGGTGAACCTAAATGGAATTAGGTCCATCTGACTCCCCCCTGTAACAGAAGCCGGGAAAGAGGGCCCCCGGGGGGCACCTAATTAAGTACCTAATTAGGTGAACCTAAATGGAATTAGGTCCATCTGACCCCCCCCTGTAACAGAAGCCGGGAAAGTGGGCCCCCCGGGAGGCACCTAATTAAGTACCTAATCAAGACCTAATTAAGACCTAATTAAGACCTAATTAGGACCTAATTAGGTGAACCTAAATGGAATTAGGTAAACCTAAATGGAATTAGGTGAAAATTAGCACCTTTAACGAAATTCATTTCATTTGCGCACTGCAAAGGAAGTGTAGCACGAATAACCATTTCAATCGCATCCGCGGGCGTTTGGACTTGTTTGCCATTTCACTCTCTGTGACCGGATTTTTTGAATCGTCCTCTTCTTCTTTGTTCGCTTCGTCTTCTTTGCCACCGTCAATTTTGCTGAGAGCACCGCTGCCATTTTGGGTGTTGGCACTTTCAGAATTTGTCTTCATGGGTTGGTATTCCGCATGGTTGAAAAGAATCAAAGGCTCAACGTTCCTGTGGACACTGCTGCATCAAGCAGTCGGGCTAAACGCGCATACGGAGGCAAGGAATCCGGAAGTAATGGCTGCATAGGGAATGCTTTTCGCATCTGTAAGACTTTTCAACACATTCGCCAGAGGAACTTCTCAACTCATTCATCGTCTGGGTGCACAGTGCAGGCAAATACCGTGAGGTTCGACATTGTTATTATGATGGCAGTCATGAAGCAAGGGTGTGCCCCTGCCCGGCCGCGGCCCCGGAAGCGTGTGCGTATCATGAATGTAATCTGTCGAAACACAAAGCAAAGTTTAGATGTCCTGAGTTCAGAGTGATGGTCAAGAGGTATACATTGTCTGCGGTTTTCCCAGGCTTTTAGGGTTGGCGGGACTCGCGGAACTCAGGGAAGAAGAGTGCGCGGAGAACAGATAGAAACGGGGCACAAGAGAACGCATGCATGCAACGGACGAAGTCTTGGGAATATATCATTTCAGTTAGTCAAGCAGGTAGACTCGTGGTTTCAGAAGAGCGAAGGAGTGCTGAAGCTTACCTCAAAGAAGTAAAGCTTCTCAGGGTTTGTACGAAAGGCTAAACAAACCCTAGTACGTACAGAACTGCGGACTCCTACCTCTGTGATCTTAGTTTCTGCAGTATTTCTTGGTCTGCAGAGGTAGGAGTCTTCATAAAATTTTCGAATTGAGAGAGCGGAAAGAAGACGATTTCAAAAATCAAAGGAAGAGAAATCCTAAGTAGCTCTCGATGACTCCGCTGGTATTTCTTGTCGGAAGCTACGATGAACCAACCTTAAGGTTTCATGTTATATGCTCCATGATGGCCCATCTTTTACGCGATGATACACTCCTCGTATAACTCGTGCATATATCTACGTAAGCAGAGCTCCTAAGGTGAATCGCGCACACAACCGGTACGCTTCTTCGTTAAAACCATGTAAATAAGGCTTTGAAGGCTTTACCTTGATGGCCGCTTCGGCGAGTTTGCGCAAGATTATTGTGCCACAAACATGTGTTTCATATTGCGGAAGTAGTCGTGGAAGTAAGGTACGAGAAAGGAGACAACGATTGTATGTTTTTAAGGATGAGCTCTACTGAAAAAAATTACATCTGTCTGTACAAATTATAACATCCATATCCAAGGAAACAATCACTATCCTCGAATCTAGTTAGGGTTACTTCATTGGCTTTTTCTTAAGGGTAGGGTCGAAGACCCTGACCTTTAAAAATGCCAATGAATAACCCTAACCAAAGCCCCGGAGGTGCCCTCAGCATGAGGAATAAAGGTGCCGGTAGCATGATGTGGAAACGTTATGGGTCAGGCTAGGGTAGGCGGTTTGAAATTAGGCCTGTTCTTATCACTGTGCACCACGAAGAATTGCGCACAGTCAGTGAATATCACGTCATGATTTGAAGAATTGCGCACAGTCAGTGAAGATCAAGAGATCAAGTCAAAGGTTATGCCCATCTTCTTTTCAAAGATCTCACATACCCTCCTCTCTAATGGCCTTCTATTAGGCGAATTAGGTCCACCTAATTAGGTCTTAATTAGGTCTTGATTAGGTCTTAATTAGGTACCTAATTAAGACCCCCCCCCCGGGGGTCCT
>Ga0307931_1001180_pt1 | contig 17147 bp, 22 predicted proteins | sample OrgLakmetageno47_FD_201816 | JGI IMG/M metagenome (GOLD analysis project Ga0307931, IMG submission 201816) | Saline water microbial communities from Organic Lake, Antarctica - #47 | ecosystem: Environmental > Aquatic > Non-marine Saline and Alkaline > Saline | place: Antarctica: Organic Lake... | reverse complement strand
ATGGGCGAGCTCATTGTGTGGGCCTAAAAAGAGCACCAATCTTGAGCAACTTTCGCACCTTCAGCGATGCCTCTGGAACAGTCGAATGCCCGCATGCACTCAATGTAAAGAAGTACTCGGAAATTATCGCTTCATTGAACAGTAATGCAGACGATTCATCATCGCAAGTTTCTGCGACTCGAGCGCTACGACAGGCACTAACCGAAGCTGATGAGTCTTATTCAGAGGCGAACGAGGGTGGGCCGGAGAATCTCGGACTGCATCTTACTTCTCGCCTCGAAACACTCGGAGCCCTCCACAGCAAGATTTTAGATGCCGCTCAGAGCATGGCAGCAGTCGAGGCAGCGCCAGAAGATAGCCAGAAGGTCGATGCCTTACGCAGCAAAATTTTAAACGCCGCTCAGAAGAAAATAGAGGCGATCGAAATAGCTGTGGATCCTAGCGAAAAGAGCGACGAGGCTATCGAGGACGCAGCCGAGGAGGGTGATGACGTCACTGAGGATTTAGTGACAGAATCTCCGATCCCAGCTGTTACCTTGACCTTCGGCACTACGCCCTTCGAAACAGTGGCAGCAGCTTTTTCTCTGCTGGAGACCCGCTATGGTCTGAGCTCTGCAGAGGTCGACGCGAAGGAAGGAAAGATGACGCAAAGCTCCCAATGCAAGAAAGGTGCTTGGCTCGATTTAGGATCGGGCGATGGAGGGCCAACCTTGGCAGCAGCTCTGCTGAGGCATTGGCCTCTTGGCTGCGGAGGGCTCGAAGTTCGCAAGTCGTTGCACCAACAAGCAGAGCATGTAGCGATAGCGTATACCCAGCACCAAGATGAAATCAAAGCAGCGACCGGTGGCTCACATGGATCAGCTCAGGAGCTGTCGTTTGTGAACGGTGACTTTCGGCGCAACTTCGGCGGTGGCGTGCAGGTGGAGAACGTCTCGGTGCTCTTTTTGCACGCTACCTGCTTCGACGACGGGCTGATGCAAGAAGTAGCTCGGCTGATCGTGCCACGCTTACCAGCAGGCGCCTTTGTTGTGTCCGCCTCGAAACCACTGCCCTCGGAAGCTCTGCAGACACTCGAGGCAAGGCGGGTGCCCTTCAGGTACTCAGTAGAACAAAAGTAACTTAGATGGATGAACCTTGTGCGAGCGTAAGCATGTTTTTGCCCTATCTAGACCTTGCTTTCGTGTCCGAGTACCGCTCTCCTTCACCTTGACCCGGCAATTGGTGTCGCGTTCTTCTTCTTCAGCTGGGGCGAAGGCACTCTGCACTTTCAGCGCAAGCTTGAAGGTCATTCCAGTAGCCCTGATCCCAGTGCTTATCGGTTGAAGACCCTTTACGCATCTTCGTGCCTCCGGCTGAGCCCTGACCACACGCCTGCTCTCGATGCGATGGCCAGCCCTTTGATGAAGAATGGTGATGGCTCTGGGAGCAACACCTCGGGTTTGGAGGTAGGTGATTGATTGAATAATACGATACACCAAGTGTGCAGTCCATTTGCCATAACAGTCAAGCTGCGACGACCCCTTTAATAAGTCTACTTTTGTGGCTTCCAGGTGTTGTCGAGCCAGCTCTTGTCGGCGGTGAGCAGCGGTCACCTCGGCCTCGCAATGGAATCTGCCGCGGTCTTAGGGCTAGCCGCCGGGTGTGAGACCAACGCAAGGAGCCTGGTGGAGGCCAAGGACGGTGACCTCGTTGCAAGTGGGCTTGTGCCCTTGCTGCACGGTGGCACCACCTCCTCAGTCCACGATCCCCGGTTGAAGCTCGGCGCCAAAGCAGCGGCCGTGCTCTGTTGCGCGAGCCTCGCTCAACACTTTGGGTGCGTGGAGGCGCTCGTGAGTGGCGGCGCTTTCGACCAGCTGGTGCACATCGTGGACGCAGAAATGAAGAGCCCCACCTTGCCCCCTGCCCTCCTCGGAGCTGCGTGTGCGGCGCTGGGCTCATGTGCAGTGGTGCCTCAGCAGGCGGCAGCGCTGCGGTCGTCGGGGTTGGAAGACCAGATGCTAGCGATGAAGAATAGCCTCGAGGAAACGCCTCTGGATTTGTCCCAGGCTGGTCTACTTGAGTCAAGCACCGCGGCACTCGCTGCAATCGAACGATTTGCTCATCTTTGCCCTGAGAAGTGATTGCGAATCGCAAATACGCACGTACAATTCCGCAAATCACACACAACCGCACAACCACGTTCGATGCTGTTTTGGGTTATAGTTTGAATGCCCAATTAACAATTAAATCTGAACAAATTGTAAATAGGTAAGTAGCTCCCACTCCCACTTGCGTTCAGTGGGGATTAGATATTTCATGACCTGAGACTACTGAAACCTGACCCGGTGCGAATGGACTTACTTCCCTCGCTCGAGAAAAGCGGTAACGATAAGGAATTCATATCTGATATCCCCTTTTTGCCCTTTTTTTTTTCGAAGTTCAATATGCACCGTGCACGTATCGAAGTCAAACAGATACCTGTCCTATCCTACGGCTCGAAAATGTTTGTTTCTTGTTTCATAAGTCATCGCTGTAAGTACTATATATCTGCTATCCGCTTGAAGCTATCAATTGTGCTATTCTTGCCTGTTGGGCCTTAATTCCATTTATACGAAATGCTTGGCTCTAGTGGTGTTCGGCCCGGGGATCGGGGCCGTGCTCGTTTGGTCGCTATGCGGTATAAGCATTCAGGGAATTGTGGCATATATCTAGGTCGCATCGCAAAATAAGGCACCTCTCCCTCCCCCCTTATTGTACTGAATGGCAGAGCAAGGCCAGAAACCGTCTAGTGAGTGCCAGCAGAGCTCCCTATCATATCCGGCATTTGATTCTACACAGCCCCCGAACCCCGAAAGGCCGGGATTAGAAGGCTAACAGGCAGAATAACAAAGCGAAGCATTAGATTAGATCAGGTTATATACCCCAACCAAAAAATAGCAAAAAGCTGTGTATTGATGAACCCTCCAGAACAAATCTAACTCGGCTGAGTGTCCTTTTGCGTAACGCAATGTTCAGCTTTACTCTCATGAGCCCTGTAGGATCTTCGAGTACGTCAGCGATCTCCACTCCGACATATCCTCTGAATCTTCCACTAGAGGAGTAAGAACCAATACTGGAAATGGGGCTAATTTGGAATAGGTGCCCGAGTGGCCATAGAAGTGCTGATAGCGGTAAAAAGTGGAATGCTTTTCCTCGGAGGTATAGAGATTAAAATAAGGGTGGTTAAGCACCACCATAACTAGGATACTAGGATCATAATACTCGCATCACACACGCACACGGGGGCTTAAGCTCTCCGAAGTACCTACCTACGTATCTACCTAATCCTAACTACATTTGGGTACTTGGGGGCAAAGCGGGAGCTGCAGAGGCTCACCTAGGGAGGCACAGTTCGCTGTTGTGCAAATGATGATAGATGCTGGCACTCGTTCACAGGTGGCACTCCACGGCAGCTGTTCAGCAGCTGCTTGCTTAATGGCGGCTACTTGATTCATGAGGTGCGATTCGCTGATAATACCAATGTCCGGCTGCGATGGCAGAGCAGAGGAACTTCGACTCGCAAGTCAGATAAAGTCAGTTCCGGGTAATAAAAAGGGTAAAATATGCCTTCATAGCTCAGTTTCTTAGCGTTTTTAAGTACTACAGCACAAGAAGGAAATCGATTTCTAACATGAGGAAGTACCGGATTTTAACACTCACTTTTTTTACTTAACGACTTCTTATCACCCGGAACTACCTGTATAGAGAGGGGGGGGGGGGCGGGGCGGCGGGGCGTTCCGTGCCGGTCGATTACTTCCCCCACGTGCTGTTTGCTTGCTCGTATAGTGTACTCTGGCGCACTCAGCAACAGTCAGTAGAAACTCGGCCCAGCCCGGTCATTCAGCTGCCCGTTGTCGCGTACATGAGGCATCATGAGTAGTAGCCATTCGATGGGCCCATGGAAAAAGAAATTGCGTTGCATTTCTACATGCTGGCCCTCTAATTCCGTCTTTGAACCTCCGAGGCCTGCGTCAAAAAAAAAACTCGCACAACTCTTCCGTGAAGCTTGTTGTATGTCATAATGCGAATTCATTAATAGATCAACGAAAGAGTTGGTGTTTTATACCAACATCGGCACAAAAGTGCTCGCACTGAAATCTGTCCGTCAGTCACATCACAGACATAAACAACCTAAACTTCAAAAACCTTCTGGCCACTCGGGCATGTGCGCCTGATTAGCTTCTTAGGTCTAGTTTTCGCTGCTTTGCTTTTCTTCTCTACCTGTTAGTCTTCTAATTCCGGCCCTTCGGGGCCTGTCTCAAAAACCCTCTGTACACCTACTTAAACTTCAACAACCTACACTCTCCACTTCAACTTTCGTTGATCGTGGCGCGGCGTGGCGCGCCGCTGCAGAAATCTAATTCTTGTTTGCCATACCCGTCATACCCGTTAGCTGGTTCATTTGCTGTTCAATCAGCTCAAGCATTTTTGGTGTAAGATACCAACGTTCATCGGAGAGGAGCAGATTTGACGATTTGACCGACAAGGGGGGGTCAACTAGGGTTGATAAAAATAAGTATTACTTATATATGCAAATTTTTGTGGCCAAATAAGTAATTTTATAGGTAAATAAGTAACATATTTTTCGAATTTTCCTGGAAAATGGGACTCTGAAAAAACGGTATTCTAAAAATGGTACTTTCTCGCCCTAATATACGGTATATACCACCGTATTTACCGTATTTACTTAATTATTTACTTATTTGGGTCAAAACTGTTACTTATTTTTACGAACCCTAGTAGGGTCAACATGGACGACAGCAGATCATACATATCATTGAAGGCAGTGTAGTGTGTGGCATTTGTTTTCCTGCATAAAGAATGCCAGATCTCGTGTAAGTTTCGTTATAGCCGTTATAGCATACCATGAAAGCTAGAGCGTGTGAGTGTGTACTTACTTCTGTCCGGTTGGCCATTTCGTTTGCTTTCTCAGGTCATATTTAGAAGAAAACTACGAGGACATTTTTGCGCTTTTCCTTGAGCGGCATCAAGAAGGCATCGCTCTTGATGATACAGCCCTCTGGTTGAAGGATCTCATCGAAAAGAAGGGCATTCAGGCCAACTCAGAAGATGGTAAGCCACCTACCCTAAGTGTTTGCCCAACCGTGAAAAAACACACCCCCTATCTAACAACTCGCTGGTTTGCACTGTTGACATCTCGGCAATTTTTGCATTAGGTGCAGAAGAATTGCTCCAAGCGTATAAAGATATTCTCCTGGATGGCTACAAGGAAATTCTCAAGATGCGAGATGAAATTAAACTCGACGTCGCCCAACCCTGCGGCAACGCTCAACCTTCGAGCTTAGCTGTTGAGATTGAGACTCAGATCCAACCTGAGAAAAAGGCACCGGCTGTGTGCCAGACTAGTAGCTTCACACCTGAGTCTCGGGATAATCCTAAGTCGCTACCTGAAGAAGAGACGACTGGTATATGGAAGACTAGTAAGTCAGCTCTTGAGCCTCGTGATGAGCCTCAGACACAATCTGAAGAAGAAACAAGTGGCGTATTGCAGACTAGTAAGTCAGCTATTAAGCCTCACGAGGAGCCTCAGACGCAATCTGAGGAAGAGGCACTGGCTGAGGAAAGCCAAGCTAAGGAGGCAGCAGTCGCTGCGGGAGCAGTTCCTACGTTGAGCGACGTTTTGGAACACTTCGGCCTTTCGAAATTTCTCGAGTCTCTGCTTAAACTCGGTGTGGAGTCCATTAGCGATTTGAGCGACTGCGAGCTCATTACGGATTCGGAGCTCCAAGATATCGTTGGCTTCAAACTCCTACAAGTGCGCCGCTTGCGCCGCGCTGCACGCGCCGCTAGACCACATGAACTGGAGCCTTCCGAAAACACCTCGCCCAATAAGTTCACTTCAGCGATTCCGCTGCAACATCAGCCGCAGGAGAAGCAGCCGCAAAAAAATAAACGGCGACAGGCACCTCCTCGGCCTCGGCGGAAAACGAAATACGTTGGCGTAACCGATGATTTGACGAGGAACCCTCTGAGTAACTCGTGGATGGCGCAAATGACGAAAAACAGCAAAATGTATTTCCTCGGCCGTTATGCGACCGCTCAAGCGGCGGCACGGGCTTTCGATGATGCATGCGCCAGCGCGGGCCTACCTAGGAAAAATTTTCCGGTTGCCACTAGTAGTGAAGTTGCATTGCACGCCGCGAAGTCATGAAGACATCCCAGACAGCCCATAAAGGAGCTGGCGGAGAGACCGAAGTGGAGAAACAGACCCCACAACAACCCCCCCTCATGATTCATTCCGAATGCGAGGGCTGAGTCACTTAGAATTGCTAGTGAATCGCGCAGGCGCTTTGCATTTTTTTTGCATATTCATGCATTCGGATTCCAGATTCCAGATTGGTGCTCCATGTTGATCTAGCTAGGATACGATTTACGCCATAAATTGCGCGTTTTGAGTTTTGAGACAGGCCCCGAAGGGTCGGAATTAAAAGTTAGAGGGCTGGGAGGTAGGAGGTAGAGATAAAAACACAAAGCAGCGCGAACTGGACCTACGAGGCTAATCAGGCGCACATTTACAAATCGGACGTAAATTTCGCCATACTTTTATGACGCCACCGTCTTATCTCCCTTGATTTTCCAGGACTTCCTGGTGTCACTCGCCAGCATAACCAACGTTCGTAAACTCTTTAGTCCTTAACGGCATCAATGCCGACAAGGCGTATCACTTCCCTTTACTGGGCAGACACCACGCCCGGCGCACAGGGAGAAAGGCAGAAAGGCAGAAAGGCAGAAAGGCAGAAAGGCAGGGAGCTAGTCAAATATGAAGCAGGTAAGTCAGTTGGGAAGGGCACAGCGCCACCAAACACCAAAGAACACCAAAAACCTGCATTTTAAACTACTATTGCCGCGCGTATAGCACAATTGCGCGTAATTTAAGCGTGAAGTAAGAATTAAGCTCGGAGCGTCGTGAGCGTAAATCCCGCGTATACGTAAATCGCACCCTTGGTGTTATTTGTATCAATATGCTGTGCATGGGGTTAGAGTAGTAGATTTAGGTGTGTTGGGAAGTAGGGGGCACTAGGCGTCGGAGAGTTTGACATCGGAAAGACGAGGCAGCAGTGTATAAAAATATGAGCTGTAAGTGTAAAGTGTAGTATAGTTATGTGCAAGTTCGAAGTTCTATGAAACTCCGGACGTAATCGCACTCGTAAACCCGATTTATGGACTTATTGTGATGGCCACAGAATTCCGAGATTCTCGGCACTCAACGATCCACGCGGAATTTTGAAGAGCACAGGGCTGGAGAATAGAATAAGGGCTCCATGAGCAAGCGCATACTTCCATATTTATCTCCATCTCTGACTGAAGGCGCACAGCAACTACACCCAAGGCCCATTTCTAGCTCCACTTATAGAGTCAGCCAGCTGCATTATACCAGGTAAGTTCAAGACAGTGGACAAAACCTGAATAGCAGAGCGAAGAAGAAGTTTAAATGAGACCTTGCATGCATTGTGCAAAAAATGTACGAAACAAAACGTGAAAACGTGAGATGCGCACCGGCATTTGTCTCGCCCAGCCGATGACGAGCGGGAAGAAGTTTCCGAACAGATTTAAGAATCCAAAAAGCTCAACGAGAATGCCAAAGATCTGGAGCATAAAAAACAAGAGGACGACGTTAGCTGTTTCAAGGAAGTACGCCACGTGTGTATGCATATAATTTCCTCGCACCGGATGAATGCCGCTGTACATGACCATGATAATGCCGAGGAAGAAACACAGCACTCCACGAGGCCCGGCCTAGGTTTGACCACGCGAAATATAATCAATGCAAGTGTGATAATATGGTACGGTCGAGGGAGATGGAGGCATGCCTCACGGGCGTAGAAACAACTAATGGATGAAACACTCTGAGCTTCAGGCGAGGGGCTGGGTGCTCAAGTCTAGACAGAAACATCAAACCTTGCTCCAGCGTGTTCTGAAAAACGTGATCGTTTGTGTGGGGCCGAAGATCATCTGCCAAGAAGAACAAACCGGTGTCAAGACGCGGTGTTTTGAAGCTGGGCTTCGTTTTATGCCACGCACGGTGAGCACCTACCGTGAGGCCTGATAAGAATAAGACATTGCCAATGGTGATAAGCTTCCGATCCATTAAAAAGATGAAGCCGAACCCGAAGAAAGATGCCCCAAGGAAGCACAACATGGCCCTGTTCAGTTGAAACAAGCAAACATTAGTCGCCAGGTATTGTACAGCAAGGCCGGTCTAGCTAGTACTCAGCAACTCAGCAAAGACTTCGGGATTGCGTGCGAAAACGAGAAACGTTACCCGATAAGCTTCGTGTCGCTCATGCCTAACGCCATGACTCAGAGAATTATTCGAGTCAGCCGCTCAGGCTATGCTTCGAGGTATGAGCAGAAGACGGGAATTGATTCTAGCTCGAGGGGCAGGCACTACTTGAGAGCTTCAGAGTTTGGGAGCTCCAGAATTTCCAGAATCCAGAATGCCAAACGGTCCGCAGAGAGATTTTGATGCTGATGAGGCCTCTCTCTGCAAAGAGTACTTCCCTAATGTGGTTTGTGAGTTGAAAATAATTGGATCGCACAAATCAAGCTTACATTCGCATGCGTGCAAGACGAGACGAGCTGAGCAGCTGAGAGTTCCTGAAGTGCGCAACCCACGCTCGCGCATCATGTTCGGCTCGAAAAAGAAAAAAGAAGCCGTCGCGGAAAATACATGGAAGCCCTCGGCAGGTGCAGTACGCGCGCCCCGGGGTAGTATTGTTGTGACGTCGACGGGGCAGAAGCTGATCCGCGGCAATCGAACCTCGTTCGGTCACGCCATCACTGAGGCCGCGGGCCAAGTGGGCGGTGTCCCTCCCGGAAAGACGCCCATCGCACCTCGGGGCTATGTTGATCTCTATGATATGGTGCGACGGCTGAAGAGCCACGGCAAGACTGATTTTAAAGCGGCCGAGTTTGCTTGGTGGTGGAAGCTCATGGTGGACGAGGAAGAGACGTGCTTTCAGGCAGTTACTTGGCTCCTGGAGATTGCTGTGGCACACCTCAAGACTGGCAAAGGGGACCAGGATGTCCTTGCACTGATTGGTAATAGCGTGGCGCTGCTGTACTTGCACGGGTACTTAAACCTAACAGCAAGTGCTACCGCGAGCGCTGTCGACTGCTACGGCAAGCTCATGATGCTCCTGCAGGTACTGGCTATAGACACACCACCTCAGAGTCTAAGAGTGTAAATAAAATTTGCACCGATATCGCAAAGTATAGGTTTCCTTTATGTATTCACAAAAACGAATTATTCATTGGCGTGATATCTTACTCACATACGGCCTTACGTCGTCTTTTCTTTCTTTTCGGACGATCTTTTTTTTTTCAGGGCTTCGATGACAAGGAGGCGCGCGATCGCACGCCGGTCGAGATGTGCGTGGTAGATCTCATTGCCAAGATCAAAAGCGCTGCCAACGGCCAGCGGCGGCCGTTGTACACGGACCTGCAGGACTACACCAGTTTTGGGGCCTTAGACGGCCTAGCGTCTCAGATGACGGGGTCCGGAGGCAACGGCGCCGCCTCGGCCGCAGCCATGAGCCTCCTCATGTCGTCCCGGTCCTGGTTCGACATGCCCCTCAAATACGGGTTCAGCTGGTTCTGGCCGCGGCTGGTGAGCTCGCTCGACGACGAGGCGGAGATGAACCAGGTGTTCACGCGCATCAAATCGTTCCTGGAGCGGCACGGCGAGTCCCTGGGGTCCACCAGCCGGGTGCAAATCTTGGTCCTCATCATGCTCCTGCGCGAATTCATCACCCTGCGCCCCACGGCTGACGTGAACTGGCTCTGTGCCACCATTGAGGTGGCGTTTACACAAGGATTACTACGAATATAGCTAGCCTCTGGAACGACAGTAGCGGAGCACACGCTCCCATGAGTATTTTTTGTTTTGTTTGCCTGTATCTGCCCTTGTCTTGACTGCACGTCTTTCTATGCTTCTTCATTTCTTCATATTCCTATTCACCTCTCCATTAGGCCATCAAGCCGTACTACCGGTGGCCGCGGCCCTACAGTTTGATTGCGCGGCAGTTGCTGGAGGACTTGAGCCGCGAGTGCCTCTGCCCCGGCTCCGCCCTTCGCCGACGCCTTCGCCTCGAGCACCCTGACCTTTCTCCCTCGGTGCAGGTGGGAATGGGCGTTGGAAAGCCAGAAGTGTGTGTTGCACTTTATACCTTCTTCTATGCGATTTTTTTTTCTGCTTACTCGTTCTTCTTATTCAAAATGCATGGATTGCCATCACTCGAACGACAGAGCCATGACTCCGATGGTGATAATATCATCACCCATAACTTCTCTGCACCTCCTATAGGCCGACTCGATGGACGCGGAGCGTGATCCCGCCATGACGATCGGCGACTTGACCCCGGGCCACGGCATGGTCCACGTGATGTACGACGCGGCGTCGCCCCTCGCTAACACCTACAAACAATTCTTCGACATGCCCGCGGTGAGGGCGCTTGTGAGACTCTTCCTTCCTTTTTTTTCGTGAGGTGTACTACCTTCCTCGTTCTCGTTCGCACCTGTTGCAATGGTGCCTTCATGCGTCGTTTGTGTCTATTTCTCTCTCCTATGCTGCTGCTGCTAGGTGGGTGGGTCAGGCAAAGCCAACAGCAACCCCAGCAACATACGGGAAAGCACCAACGCCTCCATGCTCGCGCCTTCCTTTGCAGATGCCGACAAAAAAATCGCTACCAAGTTGCTGCGGTCGGTTAAAGAGGCAATCTTGCTGCAAATGCTGTCGTTTGAGTTTGATTTGTCGTCGGAAGCGGGCCTCGAGGACCCTCTGAGTTTGGGCACCTTTAGCGACGAGATCATCGACGGGTGGTACGCGCAAGCGTGTGCGGTGGAGAAGCGAGTGGAGGCTTTGGCCCTGGGCTCGTTCGGGGAGCGCATCTCCATTACCAAAATAGTGCGCGAATCTCTGCTGGGCGCGCTGCTGGCCCAGATTCAGCCCGACGATTCCCAGGCGTTGGGCCACCGCTTCGCGTTGATGCGCTGCGTGGAAGAAGGCCACGCCTCCCCCCAGAGGAGGCCCTCCAACTCCCGGATCCCCGACTTCCACGCCCCCGACCCCTCCAAGGCCTCCTCCAGCTCCATGGCCGCGAGAAGTGGCCTGCGCGGCAGCACAGTGACCGCAGCACCGCCCGTGGCTCCGGCCCCGGCCGCCGATGGCAGTGCCCTAGCACCGGTGGTGCTCCCCGCGGGTTTCCACAACCAATTCCACTTTTACGTCCCCAATTTGGACTTCCGGTTCTGGCCCACGGATTCGAACCGCCTCGCCACGTGGTATTACATTAGGGAAGAGAAGAAGTAGAGAAAGCAAAATTTGAGAGATAGTGGAGATTTCACTTGGTCTTCAATTGGAGCCATTGCCTATTGCTTCTTCTCGGCACTTTTTTAAAGCATCATTCATTCTTAACTCGTGGTTGCCTTACTGTCTCATATCACTCACATATCTCTTTCTCTTCTTCTCTTCTCTTCGTTGCCAGGTCCTCCCTCGACAAAGTGCGCGATAAGATGGCTGAAGCGATGCAGAACGCCGGCCGTGGCCGCCTCCGCAAGACGGCCTCAAACTTGGTGCTGGGAAAGGGCACGACCGGAAACTTCAGCGTGATCATGGCCAACGACCTGTGCGAGGCAGAGGACGAAGAGCTCGGCACCGAGAACAACGGCGACGAAGAAGAGTACGAAGAATACCTCCCCAAAGCCAAGGTATATACATATAGAGAGAGGCATGGCTGTTGTAAGGGCGAAGAAAAAATAAATAAATGGAGTGGTGACGATATCTTTTTGAAGGATGGCTCCATATGAAATTGTTTTAAACCCTTTCTCCTGCTGTTCCTGCCTTTATTACGCGTCCGTTCTCTCCGTGCACATGTAGGTGCCTATCTTGTTCTTTTCCGAGGATGTGGACATCTTAGAGCACTTGTGCGAGGCGGCGCTGGATGCGATGGAGCGTGGCGACAAGGCGCAGGGGCAGAGCGACCTGCGGAACAACGACTTCCTGGGCGCCGAACAAGCAGACGGGGAAGTGTCGGCCTCGGGCCCTAAGAACGGCGGCAGCAACAACGCCCCTCCCGTGAGCGCGGTGAAGCCAGTGGTGAAACTCGTAGTGATGGGCGACAACCCCACCGTGCATCGCTTCGTCCTCGCCTACTTCGCGTTCCAGCGCACGAACCCCCGGCTGCACAAGGCGGTTCGGATGCAGACCTACTTGGTGCCCCTCTGCGAAGACCGCAACGACCTCGCCTCGTTTCTGGCCTCCAACGACCCCTGGTACCAGCGGCACGTGTTCTCGGCCTTTGCGGGCGGCACGAAGCTCGCCCCTCGCTACACCGCCTCGGAGGCCATGGACCCAGAGGTGGCCAAGGAGCTGCGGGTCAAGGACGTGCTGCCAGTCACCAAATTGAGCTCCTTGCTCCAGGACTACACCCGCATTGCCACGCAAGAGGTAAGAATGGGTGAATGAGACACGCTACACAACAAGAGTATGACTCCTGGAGAGTTGCTAAGGATCACACTTTAGTCTCAAGAAGGTGTCTTTTTCTATGAAACCCACCTCCTGACTCTTGCTTCTTTCCTCACTTTTCTCCTTGTTCTTTAGGTGCCTATTTGCGCGTTCGAGTGTTTGTGTTGGACGGGCAAAGGTGCCATCGTGCCTCCCCAAGGCAGTGCCTCGGCCTCCAAGAGCAAGGCCGCCAACTTGACCGGCGACCGCTCCGTCTCGATGGATCCTGACTCACCCGACCTCGTCATTCCCTTCGTCACCTCCGCCCAGGTCGGTGATCCTTACTCTCTTTTCGTGACCGCAAATGCGCTTAGACCTGTTGTGCTTCCTTCTCCTTGGCGATCCTTATAGCTCGATAGCTCCTTCTTGACTCGATGTCACTATTTTTTTGTCCCCTTCTTCACACCGCACACACACCTCTTTTTCTTCACTCCTCCTCCTCCTCCTCATGCGTGCAGATTGGCTTCATGGTGGACCTGGCCATGTACCGTAAAGCCACGGCCGAGAGCCGCCAGAAGCAGGGCCACGACAAGTGTCACTCGGTGCGCGACGTCCTGAAAGACGAGGGCTTCCCCTCGGCGCGCCTCCCCTACAAGCCCGTGGACCTCTTGGTCGCCGCCTCCCCCCCAACGATGCACTCCGCCGCGTCCTTCGGGCCCCACAGCGACCACCTCCCACCGGAGGAAGACGCCGCCGCCGCCAGGACCGAGGTGGTGGTGGACGTGGCGAACGCGGAGTTGGAGCAGAGCGACTTATCGGGCACCGCCAGCGCGATCGCCAACGGCATCAACGGAGAAGGCCCCACGGCCAAGAAGTACACGTCACTGCTGTTTACCAACGTCGCTGGCTGCTTCTCCGATGAGGTAAAGTTTAACACGAAAGGCCTTCCTTTGTTCACTCGCCATTGAAGCTCGGCCTCTTTTTGTATCTTTTAGCGGCACTGATCTTTCTTTATGTTTGAGTGCCATCTCTCTAAGTGCACACGCACATGAAAGCACCTTGAAACCTGGAGCATATCGTGATATAATATACATCTATTTGTATTGGTGTTCCACAGGTGTTGGCGGAAGAGCTGGACTCGTTGGACGAAATGAAAATCAAAGAATTGGTCAATGACCCCCTCTTCTCGTCGGAGCCCACCTTTCGCGATTTGCGGATGCACGCTCGGGAATGGGACACCGGCAAGTCCAAGGACATTCTGTCCCTCAAGACCCTCAAAGGCTCATCCTTTTCGGGCCGAGACCCGGTCGATGCGCTCTTGGGCCACCTCAAGGACGAAGTGCGGGGCCCCGACGCGGTCCAGAAGCAAGTGGGCGAGGTCTCGATTGAAGCGGTGGGCGACGGCGACATGTTTGGCGTCATGCTCGACGGCGTCGTGCACGGCCCTTTCAAACGCGTTGTGCTGCGGCCCATGTACCAAGATGGCAACGGCACCCTCGCGAGAGTCCCCTTCATGACTTTCCTCCCCTCTGTTTGAGTTTACTCGGAAGCTTCTTGCTGCGCCTCTTCTTGCTTTTGACCGGAACAACAAATCTTTTGCTTTGCGGGATAAATACATGGCATCGCCGTCTGATTTAGGGACTTAAATTCATATAGCAACAGAAAAATGTGACATGTGACCTTCAGAACAAGTCTGACAGGGCTGAGTGACCTTTTGCTTCATGGAATTGTAATCATTTACTCTCGAGGTGTCCTTCAGTCATCAGGCACAAGGAGGTTTGGGAATGGAGTGAGTCAGATGTCTCCACTTCAACCTGCCCTTGGCAACGGCGATCCAATCACCGAATTCTTTCGAAATGCCCTTACTTTTGAGCGCGTTCTCCAGTCTCCAACACCCTGCCCCAAGTCATCTGTGGACAACCAACCGGTCGAGAATGCGAAACCAAACCAGTCAGTAACTGCTGTGGCGCCTGGCTCATGAGCATGCGTGCGACGTGGCCAGCCCAACGAATTATCCGATTATGAAAGTAACTGTCGATGTCAAGGATGCCCAAGCGACGGAAGAGACCCGCAGAAGGGATTTGGTGGTGGAATATATGATGGAGGTTCACACGGCGCATGCTACGAGCACACCTGTTATGGAAACTTCGAAGGCGCTTAAATAAATCTCCACGCAAGGACCAAGCTTCGCAGCCGTAATGTAAGGTAGGCAAGATAAGAGCCTTGTTTACTTCACCCTTAAGTTCCTCCGAAAGATACTTTTGTCAGCAAAAATGATTTTTAGGGCTCCAAAAGCAGCCGTCGCTGATGTTATTCGCTTGTCCTGTCAGCATCTGCATCAAAGGTAAGCGAGTAGTGGAGCATTGAGCCCAAATACTTGAACTTCTCATTACAAAAATCAATGAAACCAGTGCCATCAATGTGAAAGCGGGATGTGTCTGCAGCCTCGTACGCCATTCGAAAGGTGTGCTGGTCTACTCTCGTGCGCGAGAGTGGTTCAGCGCTAACTCCGGAGCGGCTATACAAGGAGCTGGTTGGTGACGAGACGCATCGGGTTCTTGACCATTCGGAGTGGAAAAGAATCGAAGATCAGATGATTTGAGCACTCTATGTGATCTGAGGCTCCTTCGCGCTCCCAGCTCAATTATCGTTCGATCTTCCTTTCGTTGCCTGTTGCCTGCTCGCTGCCTATGTCTTTTTTGGGTCTTGTAGCAGGTAGAGTAATCTGGTCTTGCCGCTTTTAGTGTTTCCAGCAACTCATTTCTATCCTGGCGCCCCAAAAACACACGGATTAAGTTGTGCTGCGCTATGTAAGTGAGCTTTGCATCCTTTTAATTCCCGATATGCACTAATTTCCATATTTTCTCTTAATTTTCTCATATTAGACTATTCCGCTTCGCTTTATAGAAATATGATTCTGCTCCGACATCACTGGTACAATGTTACAATGCATCAATGTGGCACATAGCATGGCAGACATTCTCTTGCCACAACATAACAGGCAATCCCTTCCATTCCCTCGTAAGCGAATTTAGAATCATAATGTGGTAATCTTAGTTCAGACTATGGTACCTCCACGTCTAATTTGAACAACCTGCATCAATGTTACAATGCATAAATTGTGCTCCAATAGTCAATTAGTCCTCGATCAAGCATGGAGACCTTTAGTCAAAGAAACAAAATGTTGTCAAAATCTTGAATTGAACAACATTAGTCGCGCAACAATTTCAAACATCATTTGCAGCGCCAAGTGATCAGGAAGCTATGCCGGTCGGTACTGATCGACGTTTGAGCAGTGCATAATGGCTCTGCTCCTGCCGGTTACATCTTCCAATGCATTCGACGCCATTATGTATTCATTGGAACATTGATGACGTATTCGTTTGCAGCCTTGATAGACAACCATTTTGGGACTTTTGCGACAATGCGTACTGTACTACTGCGATTGGCAGAAGGTCGTGGTCTTGATACATTTCAAGTAGCGCGTGATTTATATTCATAATATCAGTTGTAGTACTACCAAAGCACTCGTATCTACCGAAGTACCGTTCAGTCCTTTGCTCAGCCCTATCATTTTTATTGAAATATATCAATGTGATTTGAAAACTTGAGGTGCCGTTTAGCGGATAGCAAGCAGTGCATTATTTAGTTGTACGGAGCTTTTGCTTGACTTGACGACAGAAATGAACACTTCTTAGTGAATATCACTCCAACCGTCAAGAAGTTCTTATTTGTGCATCATGGAAGTACTTCGTTTTTGGAAGTTCTTCAAACTCTTCGAACAAGACTAAACGACATTTTAATTTAAACATGGCGTGTCCTCGATCTTCCCATGCGAAACAAGTGAGTATTGATTGAAGCAGATAAAACCTTCAAAAAGCTGAACTATGTGTAAATGTATACCCATGACACGTCGGGAATATCTCGATAATTTTTTGCTGTCGAAACCGACAAATGCATGGAGGCTTAGTTCGGAGACGACACATTTGATGTATTCTTGGTGCAAGACTTTCGAGTAACGTACCACAAGACAATTACATTATACTGCACCTATCTTCGTAGCTTGGTGTATGCGTGTAAGTATCAACGGGACTTCGAGGATACTTCTACCACTATTTTGGTGTTAAAACATACCATGCTACACTATCGACATCATTCTAACGAGTATGATGATTGAACATCATTATAACGAATATGATTTAACATCATGTTTTCTTTGGATCTTGTTTCCTTCAGATGCCAAATGTCGTCGATTATCCGTGGAAGTCTTTTCAATCTGCACCAACTCCTTCCTTAATACAGTCCCACGCACAACGAAGACTAAGCTTCCGACATCAGTGATTGCTCCGAACAGTTATGCGTCTATTGAAGACGTCTTCTAATTATTAAAGTAGAGAGATTCCGGTTTGTGGCGACAGTCGCATTGTGAATGGGCTTTCTGCGTATAAATTTAGTACGTACGGTATAAATTACGGAGACTCGATACACTTGCTGGCACTCACTCAAACGTATTTTTATCCTTAATCTTCCATACCGGTAGGGTTAAAGGGATCGCCATCGGAGCAGAAGGGATCGTTATAAGAAAAGAAGGGATCGCCATGAGAGCAAAAAGGATCGCCTTGATAGCTGAAGGGATCGCCATGGGAACAGAAGAGGTCGCTTT
>Ga0307931_1001179_pt1 | contig 17152 bp, 13 predicted proteins | sample OrgLakmetageno47_FD_201816 | JGI IMG/M metagenome (GOLD analysis project Ga0307931, IMG submission 201816) | Saline water microbial communities from Organic Lake, Antarctica - #47 | ecosystem: Environmental > Aquatic > Non-marine Saline and Alkaline > Saline | place: Antarctica: Organic Lake... | reverse complement strand
AAAAAAGTAGGAGGAAATGCGCACAGCACACAAGCACACAACACCCCCAGAGCACCAGAGAACACCCGTATATTCCGTATATTTGAGGATACTACCGTATATATACGGCACGTGAATCACGCGTAAATCACGCGTGAAGTGAATTTGCAGCCTCCGCACGTGAATCACGCTTAAAAGTGAAACGCAACCTTGGCAGCGCGTCCCTCGGCGCTCGGGCACTTATAGCTGCGCCCTACTCCTGCTCTTTACAGTAACACCCGGCATTCGGTACTCTAAACCAGCATTCGGACTCGGACTTGCGACATGTACTCGGCACAATGCTCAATGCACAGCAGCACAGCGGCCAAGCGGTACATCCTCAGAAATGCTCTAATGTAATAATAAGAATCGGCCAGCCTGAACGCCTCAGCTCTCAGCTCCCTTCTTTTTTCTCTCGTTTCCTGCATGCTGCGAAGAACGAATTTCAAGATGCCCGAAAGTCCGAAGACCTGAGGAGAAGAGAGAAGAGCCAAGAAAGATTTGTAGCAGCTAGGCAGCTAGCAACTATCAAGGCATCGCGCAATCGCAAACCAAAGCAAAAGGTGCACTAGCTTAGCATGGACAGCCAGTATCGCCCTCACAATCCGGATGACTCGCTGCTCGAAGCCTTTCGCTACATCAATCAGGTGTGCTCATTTTTAAGTAGGATTCAAATGCACACAGACATCTGAGTGAAGCTCGTCTCTTCAAGTAGACTTGAACTGATTCCTTACCACGTTCGTCCAATGCTGCTAGATTCCAGGCAAAGACATTCGAGGCCGGCTTATTGACGCGTTTCAGAAATGGATTGTCATTCCGAAGGAGAAAGCGGATATTGTTAAAGACATCATTGCCCAGGTTGGTGTTGCTCTCTTGCTTCAGGGAATTCTCGGGTTGGGCTTACAGCGGCTGATTAGATTTACTTGTGTCGTCTAGACTTAGGCCATGGCTCATTCGATAGCCTTGTGTGTGTGTGGTGATGTCTTATAATTTCGACGATTATCATCTTGCATTCGTTCTCGCTGCTCCCATCTCACGCGCTTCCCGGATTGGCCTTCTACCTATGCGGACGTTTTGATTCATGCACTTTCGGGCCCTAATTTGAATAAATGGTGATCTCCAGCTGCACAATGCCTCTTTGCTTGTGGATGACATTGAGGATGGATCCAAGCTACGAAGGGGGATTCCAGTGGCGCACGATGTTTTTGGAGTTCCTACCACCATCAACACTGCCAATTACGTGTACTTTCTAGCCCTCGAGAGGTTAGCTAGCAAAAGACATGCCAATTCTAGCAGTTCAGCTTTGAGACTAGCTCATCTCATGAATCAGTTCACATTTTTGTTGCACTCCGTGCGAGAAGAACTTTCTATTGTTTTGACGCCGCAGTTTTCTCGTGTCCATGTTATGGTTGGCATAGGTGCCACATGCTGGGGAGCCCACGGGCCATGAACGTCTTCGTGCTGGAACTCCTCAACTTGCATCGCGGCCAGGGCCAGGACATACTGTGGCGCGATCAATTGAGGTGCCCTACTGAAGAGCAGTATCGAGCCATGGTGCTGGATAAAACAGGCGGCTTGTTTCGCCTCGCTGTGGGACTCATGCAGGCCGTCCAGGACGAAAATGGCGAAGGAGGAGCTATTGGAAGTAGCAGTAGTGAGGCGAACGACTCAACCTCTACGGCGGAGCAAAGAGCGGAAAGTGAGGGAAGTGGTGGTGTTGAGAGTTCAGTGCGGAATTTCACGCCGCTGGTCAACAAACTCGCGCTGTACTTTCAGATTCGCGATGATTTGGTGAATTTGTCGTCCTCCGAGTACATGTCCTCCAAGAGCTACTGCGAAGATTTGAGCGAAGGCAAGTTCAGCTTCCCCATCCTTCACGCCATTCACAGCCAACCCAACGACCAGCAGCTCCTGAGCATCCTCAAGCAACGCACTGAATCGGTACCCTCTCTCCTGGAGTACTTTTTGTGGGTACCTTCTTTGAGAGCGCTCTGTGGTAGTTGTGTGACATGAAGCACGAACAGAGAGGAAGTGGAGGGTTATTATTCGACTTTGTTTCTTTCACGTACGTAAATCCTTGCGACAGGTTGACATCAAGCGCTATGCAGTGGAGTACATGGAGCGTTGCGGTTCCTTCGCGTACACGCGAGCCGTGCTCGAGGAGCTCAAAACAGAGGTGGGGCAGGTCTTTCTTTCTTTAGTGTTTTGAATAAAACGTGCGCTTCGCCATGTGATTTGTTCTAAAATGACCGACATTAAATTGACTGATTCTTGTGCGATGACTTTTTCGCTTCCTATGATCTGCAAAGGTGATCTCGGAGGTAGCACTTCTGGGTGGTCATGCCGATCTCATTCAACTTTTGAACTACCTCCACGCTCAAGTGAGCGACACACTTACTATAACTAGCGCATTTATCGCCAACGGTAACAGCAGCACGCCCACAAGTGGTGGAAATGTGGCCCAATCGGGCAAGGAGAGCAACGGTGCCTCAATGCATACCACAGGCACCGAGGGCCGGGCTGATGAACCTTCCTCGCACAGTGCTCAAGGGAGTGAAATCAGCTCATCTGGGACTTCAGCTGTTGCTGCTCCGCCCAGCTCCTTTCCTCGAGTCGATAGCTTATGAGATGTATGTACCGAACATCCCGACTTCAGATTGCGTGATATGGAACAGAGCGCGATGTTGCCATATACACTCTAATGCATTGCCGTTGCGATCTTTCGATTATAGTAGGAACATAGAATTCTGTCTTTTGTCCGCATTTGGGGTGATATGGGAGCTAGTTGTAGTATGTAGTATCATACCAATTGGCATATTATGTCACGGCCGACCATACCAATGCCATGCATCATTCTACCATTACTTACACCACTACTAAATCCTACATAATTTCCTTTCTATATTCCTATATGCTTTTATTGGGATTTCATTGGAAATTGTGGGTGGTATGGGTTATGGTGTTTCTTATAAGATGTATAGCACTAGGGTATGGGTTGGTAATGGCTGGTAGATACATACACTACCGCCGCGGCATATTTAATGGGGCTGGTTTATGGAATCACCGGCATTATTAGTGTAAAAATTTTCGGGGAATCGGAGTTCGTAGAAGGGCTCTCTTCCTCTCCCTCGTCTGACTTTTGATGAGCCGGAACCACCCACACCCAAACCTCCCATCACACTCACACTCACAAGCCACAAGTTACGCCTAAGCCCAATAATTTCCTAAACCCCTTACTGCAATCTATGTCTATGTCTTCAAGTAGAGTAAAGGGAATAAATTTAGCAGTTCCAGCGCTACAAAACCAGCGACTTTCGATATAGTGGGGAGTATAGCTAAAAGCTTAAAGCGGTTTGGTTGAATCTCGGTGTTAACTAAGCAAGGATTTGAGTTGACTTCAAAAAAGTTTTTATTCGACCATGGAAACAGATGCAGCCTCCCTATGCATTCTCGCGAATGCCTGCAATCAAACGGCTATCATTGTTCGAGCTCTCCTATATGGTACATTGGAATCACTTCCCACACCGTCCGCCTGAGATGCGATGAGATGTACAGCACAACAGGAAGCATTATCGTTATTTACAGGCATCCAAAGTTAATGTTTTGACAATCAATTAAATTCCGTTTGCTGCAAATTTATAAGTTAAAGAAGAAGATAGACATAGGATGCAGGTCAGTCCATAGGCTGGCTTCATGATTGCTTCGGAAGTTATTGTTTTGTCACTCACGGATGGTGGTCGCCCTTGAAGCCCTGGGTGCTGTCACCGCCTGCATTGCGCATCAGAGCTTCACCGCCAGGGTGCTCCTAGAGTTGGAGTCAATTGAAAAAAAAAGTAGTAGTGCATGAGACTACTAAACGAGTGACTTCGCCCTTGCTAACAAGCAGCAGAAGGAAGAAAACCTCGAGAAACCACGTGTAGTTCAACTGTAGTAAAGTGATTGCTGTTAAGTACCTCCAAGTAATCCGTCACATCGTAGACTTTGCCATCAATGATAATCCACAGGTCCTATGAAAGCAAAGGCAAGAAGTAAGATATGGAGATTGAAAGCTTGGGCCCATGATCGATGAATAACGCAAGTGCTTTTTTTCTCCTCGCATCGTCGCTTGATAACGGGTAGGCAGCGAGAATCATCCTGACGTCAAATACCCTAGCTAGCAATACCTCTTCCGTGTTGTGCTTTGCCACTTCTTCTTTTGTAAATCTCTTTTTAGTAGCAGGCACCTTGGATTTCTTCTCCCCCTTGTTCTTAGTCTCCTAGCACCCACAATGAGTTCACATCCATGTAAAAGATGGTAAAGGACTGACGTTTAGGTCTGCGAAACTTCAAAGTCACAAAGGCCCTAGAAAATGATAAGATATCGCTAGGATAAGTATGTAACCATTCTATTTACCAGTTTTTTGGAGTCTTTCAATAGAAGAAACGTTATAGCGAGCCCCACGAAGGTTGCGATAACCACTGCTAGTGTCGAGGTGTCCTGTAAATTATCAAACACCGAAACATAGTCGAACTCATAATATAAAGACCATAATTGCACCGCGAAATAAACACACCATTAACTCAAATTCCCGCAAATTAAGCTCGAATTATGCGAGTTCTAGTGCTGCCGTGGCCGTGACGCTAGCGTGGTTAAGGAAGCAACGCTATAAGCTGGCGTGCGTTTGTATCCGTTTGTTATTATGCTGTGAAATTACGTCTTTTTTGGCTTGGATGATGTGTCACAGGTCAGCACCTCCCTGTAACAAGGCCTTGGAGGCTTGAGGAATTCAAAGCTGCGTGTGTGATATTATTGCGCATTTCGTAGCACGCTGACCCGTTGCTCACCAGTCTACCCTGCGCTCAACGATGCCCATAGAGCTGGCTGCGCAAGTGTCTGAATCCATCGCGACTTGGGAATCTATAACTTGGCAGCGAGTAGTGCTGTGCGATGGTTCGCGACTCGACCCTCGAGACGTCCCAGACGCGCAGGCCCTCGCTGAAGACACACTGGGTGGCGGCATGCTGCGTTCCTCTGGTCCCGGTAACCAATTTCACCCTGATACAGCTAATATTTGAATTGAAGTTATATCAATTCCCTCACTGGCCTATAGCTCTTATGCTGTCTTGCTCTTTTTAACTTTCGTCCACCTCGTCACGTACCCTCATCTCCAACTATGCACCTTGCAGATAAGGGCCGCTCCGTGATCTGGCGTGTGCGAGGGAACTCGCTGTGGCTGGTGGAGTTGGACGCTACCAATGATCTCTCAAACAATGCCCTCCAGGTCTGTTGTTGTCTCCATTTTAGGATGTGTCGAATGGATTGCATCGTCTCTTTCTCAATTTTCCCCTTACTACTCAGCGTCACACCTCAAGGTGATTTGTGCATGCACGTTTGACTTCGTTTCAAATTATTTCAAAATTGTTTGCCCCTCTTCTAATCTCTGCCTGCTTTCTAGCTCGTGTTTCCGTCGGAATTGCGTGCGTCACCTTGGGCAGTAGCCGCTTTCGATGGCGAGCGGTCCGATCCTACGCAGCCTGCATCCCTCGTGCTTTGTGTGCTGACTGCAGACCTCTGTGTCTACCGCCTTGTCTTCTCATCGCCGCCTCCGCATGCAGACGCTTCAACCATCTGCCCCTCGGTTCTTTCCAGCGCTGCGAGTTGCCGCTCCGACGGTGATGCCGTCGCAATGCTGCGATCAGTGCCGGGCTCAACCTTCGCGGAACCTCTGGGACTCCAACATGTAAGAGAAGCAGCGCGAGACCTCAAGAAATATGTCTTTCGTGGGTAACTTAGGGCTGTTGTTCCCTCTCTTCTCTTACATTATCGCACATGGCCGTTGTAAACGTGCCTTTCTTTTTCAGCCTATTAGCTTTGAACACATCCGTCTCTTTGTTTTTGATTTTGTTTCCGTCGTATATGTACATGTTCCTCTAATTTGTCAGGTGGACCCCTCAACTTTGAGCTCGCACACGCCAGGTTGCTGGGTGTCGGCCACCCAGCTCGCAATAGGCCTAGACCGCGGGCCCAGCACATGTAGCCAGCTCAGCGTCGTCTCCTGGGAGGCCCCGCCGTCGCAAGGCGCCCATGTCGTCTCGCGAGTGGCAACTTTCACGCCCCAGTCCTCAGGGCTCGGGTTGAGGCGCGTGTGGTCGGGGTTAAGAGGGGTGGAAGCGCCGCCTAACCCAATCCTCGCGCTCACGCCTCTGCCGCCGCACCATGCACAGTGAGTTCAATAATGCAAGGATATCTCTTGCAGACTCCTTCCTTGTGCTTTTTCTTTCTCTCTTTTTTTTGCCCCACCTCGCTCTCTCCAAGTCACTGCACCAAAAGATCTCATTTTCACCCTTTGGCTTTCGGTGTGTTCTCCTTCCTTTGTGCTGTGCAGTGCGGGCCGTTTTCTGGTGTCTCTCCATGCAGATGCCCGGCTTCGCATCTGGGACTTGACCTCTTCTTCTGGTGGTGGCCCTTGCTTAGGCCGTGCATCGCCACTTCCTGCCTGCGCGAGGCAACCCACGCCGTCCTCTGTGGATGGCTCCGACCAATCACTGTCGTCTTCTGGCGATACCTCTACAGCAGCTGTCTTTTTGCCCCTCGCGCCGAGCGGGCACACCCTGCGCGCCTTTGGGCACCCGGCACATGTAGACAAGTTCGTAGTAGTGGTGTGCGCCGCGCCTCGCGCGCCCGGGCGGTCAGTAGGAGCCGCCAAACCCACCCTCTTATGCGGGCGATTCGTGGATGGCCGCGGGGCGCGGCGGTCAGCGATGCAACTAGATGAGCCTGGAAGTGCGTCCCTGATGCCGCGCCTGTTGCGAGGGAAAGCACACGCAATGGCGCTGTCTAGCCCCTCGTTGTGGACGCACCAAGAGTTGAGTGGCACTTCTTCGTCGTCCACTTCCTCCTCTATGGGGGTGAATCCTGAGGAAGCAACTGCCACAGCGTTCGAACTCAGAGACGCATCTCTAGCCCTCCATCCTTCTTCTTCGCCTGCTTCTGAGGGAGCGCTGGTGTGGCTGTTGTGGCAGGGAGAAGCCCGGCGACCTTTCCCCATCGATGGAGACGACCCGAGCGCTTACTCTGAGGACCCTGCCATTCACACCAGCCAGGTTATTAAATGAATGGAAGAGGAAGGTTACAGAGAGAGAGAGAGAGAGTTGACCTTTATCAGAGGAATATAGACTGCTTGTTCTCTATTAGTGCGCGTTTCAGGAAGCTGTACCCCTCTGTTCTTCATGCTCATCACATAAGGGCGAAATCCTTCATTTTTTGCTTCATCATCATCATCATTAGGTAGCATTTGCGCGTCATGCGGTGCGTGTGACCGCTCATCGCCCGCAATGGTTACCCTCTCACGAGGCCAACGACGACGAAGACGAGGCTCTCAGAGAGGGCTACGACACCAACTTTTCGGAGCCTCAGCCCGGGGATGCCCCGGGTCAAGCGGCTGCCCTCTCCGGCGACGCTGCATCAGCTGCTGAGGCGCGACCTTCCGTGGGGCAACAATGGGCACCTAGTACTTCTTCATCATCTGGTGATAACATGTCGATGCTGCTGCCTGATGGAGGCAGCACGGGTGGCGTAGGCTTTGGCGGCGATCACGGTGGGAGTGCGAGTCAAATCGCACGTGCTGATGCAGCGCCTCTGAGAGCGTGCGAGCCCAGGTACCAACACCTGCGCCACCGTGTAGTGTCCTCCCACACTGCAGTAGCATCAATTGCTGACTCGCAGCAGTATATGCTGGGCTCAAGCCTCGCCACGGAAGTAACGCTAGGAGCTAGTTTGTTGCGATGGTTTGTGGCGGAGTTGGCGCACTTGGAGCGATCGATGCTGGGCCGAGTCATCGCACCTGGGCGGTTTAGCGACGCCGCTTTGATGCGATGCCTCCGCAGCGAAGACGGTCCTCTGCCGCTGGCTTGCAGGGATGCGGTGCTGCCGCCTCACAGTGCGGGGACCACCCTCACAAGGAGGGAATTGAAGCGCTGCTGCTTGGGAGCCATGCGCACTTGGGCATGCACCTTGTGCCCGGACCTAGCCGCCCTCCTTGCTTCGCAACGAGGGAGCGACACCCTCCTTGTTGGTGCTGGAAGTGCATCGTCACAGTGGTCGCGGGCTGCCGCTGCCCAAGATTGGGACGCCCTGCTGCCAGACCCCTGTGGCACTTTGAACAGGGTAGGCAGCTGTTGGCTGGCCTTTATCGGGGGCTGTGAGAGGATGGCGGCAGCCGATCGAGCCGCTGTAGCGTTAACCACCACTTCTGCTGCTGATTTCATGATGAAATCCGGCCGCAGCAGCACTCGCATGCCTAGCCGTAGCAGGAGCAGTAACGCGCCACTTGTCGCGGACGAATGCCCGTTAGTCGTGCTCGCCAACCGTATCGGTGTGGTGTCTCCCCTTGGGAAAAGTGTGCCAATCGACGGGGCTGGCTGGGCAGGAGGCGTGGGCTGGTATCAATTACAGCAGAGCAGCAGGAGTCAGAGGAGCAGCAGTGCATGGCTAGTGTCAAGCGCGCACGCATTTGAAGAAGGTGCCATGGAAGCTGGCTGGGGTAACGATTTCTGGGAAAGACTTGACGCCTTGGTACTGACCAAGACGATTGACCCCAATCAGAAAGCACTAGGTGCAGCTGCTACGGGCGGTGCCCCGAAAATGGTCCCTGAGGATCAAGAAGTTGACCAGCATCATCCTTTGATGGCAGTGCATGGAAGTGTTTCTATCATAGAGGCCACGCGCAATGATTTGGCTTCTACCCTGGTCGCCGCTCGCACCGCAGATGCGGGGACAGGCCTCTTGACTCCTCGAGCTGCATGGGAAGAACCCCTCGCTGCCGTGGCGTCTCTCCTTGCTTTTTCCTCACTTGACCAGCCCGCTGCCACCATCACACAAGCTTTGAGCAGTGCGGTCGCTTCAGTGTGGCCGCCTGCCCCTGCTCTAGCCTCCTTCAGGAATGAGCCAGACGCCTCTGCTTCAACTGCTAGTGGCGTGAGTGACGACCACGATAGTAATTCTGGTGCCACTTCACTGGGCCCTTTGGCGCTGGAAGCTACATGTAGTGCTGCCCTCACCGTGGCGGCGCAGCGATACCGTACTTCCCGCACTCTAATGGCGCTCCTGATTGCGGCCTCGGCCGACGGGGCCTCTTCTTCTTCGGGTGGCGCTGCAGCCACACCGAGTGCAGCTACCGACGCGGCTACGGGCCGTGCACATGTAGCGAGCGAAGTGCAGAAGTGCGTGTTAACCCTAGAGCTCGCATGCCGGTTTTATGCTCTAGTGCTGTGGCTCGGCCGACAGCCGCGGCCGTCGTCTTCTGGAAGGGCACGAGGGGGGAGCTACGGGGGTCTGCGAGCGGTCACAGCGGCGCCGCCTACCCTGTGGCTAGCTGCAGGGTGTGCGAGTGGCTTTGACCCTGACGATGAGCTGCTCATCCAGGGCGCCCCTTGGTCTTCGTCTATGGGCCTCGAAGGCTCTAGCGCGGGGTCCCTGTTGCTGGCCTTTGCAGAGGTTGCTGCACCCGCCTTGTGCCGCCGGGTTAGCCTCTGCGCCCGTGCCGTGGGAGGTACTAGTGGCAGCACACATGAAGCAGGTTGGCTCGTAGATGGCCTCTTGGCGGCTTGCGCTCCTCGCTTCCCCGCACCCCTAGGTGTCGGCCGGGATGCGTTCATGACACCTCGCCAAGACGGCACGGGCCGAAGCTGTGCCTTGCTTGCCACTTGGCTCCAAAAGAAGTGCTTGAACAGAGCCCTCAACCCTGTAGTGGACCTAGCGAGGAGCGCGCTGGCCTCTGCGTCTAGCCTAGGGTATGGGGAAATGTCGGCCCACTTCAACGCTATCAGCGGGTCAAGCTTTACCGTGGAGTCTGCGGCCAAGGAGCACGCCTCATTGGCTGCTCTCTGCCTCCTCGATGAGGCCAAGCATCAAGGTACTACATTAGAGAATCAAGCCAAAGCAGCCTCTCATCTTGAGGATGTCGCGTGCCAAACTCTGCTTCAAGCTGCGCCCTCGAGTTTGTGTGTGGATGCAGCCGCCTCTTCCCTCGTGGACAGCAAGGATGAAGCAGGAGGCTTTGATCAAGACGATGACGACGATATGGATCTTGGTGGAGAAGATGAGGAAGGAGATGAAGGAAATCTGGGAGCCGTGTACAGTGCTCAAGTGCGCGACCTCTCGCACATGTCCCAGGCAGATTTGGTTCACCAATGGCAAGCCAAGAATTTGACCAGTGCACAGACCTTGGACGGCGGTGCTTTGAGCGTTGCTCTGCAGACTCGCACCTCCCTCGTAGCGCTCTGGGCCGCCGACGCGCCCTCATGCCTGCGCTTTGTGGTAAATCTGGTCCGAGACGCGGGGCGCGGCCGCAGCAGCCTTCCTGCTCTCTGGCCGCAGCTCCTAGGATGGCCGAAAGCTCAGCGCGCAGTGCTCTCGTGTGCCCGGCTGACGTTTCTCGATGCATCCTCCAAGCTGTTCCAGAACACGGGCACCACTTCCTCAACTGCGATGACCTCTTTCTCATCGTCCTCGTACAATGCCAAGTCAACCGTGGGTGGGAGCTCAACAGCAGAGAAAGACGCGCTTGCTGCACGAGCAGTGGCAAGTGGGCAGGGAAGCTCAGAAGCGCGCGCTCTATGCTTAGTGCGGGCAGCCATGCAGGCTGGGTATGACTTTGGTGCTGTGTCTCCGCAGCGTCGTTCGTCGTCGTCTCAAGTGGCTGCTGCTACCTCGTCCGCGCTCGCTCCTCTAGGCTCGCTCGCTTTTTCGCTCTTGCTTCGCCTCGGAGCTTGGACTGACGCTTTCCGAGCCATCATTGCGACCACCAACAGCAGTTCTTACCTCTTGTCGGCGACCAGCCGTCGGGCCCACATGGAGCAGTTGACTTTGAGCTTGTGTGAATCTGGCCGTCTGGATGTGCTCGTGGCCTTGCCGTTCGATTCGCAAATTCTCGATGGTGGCAACGCATCTGACAGCAGCATTCAAGCTGGAAGCTCGCCTGATGGAGAAGTGAATTTGCTTCGGGTAGCTGATGATTTCTTGGCGAAGGAGTCGATTGTGTGCCAAGCGCTCAGCAGCGACGACGGTGATGCAGCAGAAGGAGCAGATGTCGGCCTCTCCTTGGATGCACCTCTCAACCACACTCAGAGTGGCATGGTGGTGTTGGACGCGCTAGCCTGGCACCGGGCGCGCTTCAGTTTCAGCGTGAGCCGAGGCCATTGGCGGAGTGCGGCCGAGGGCCTCTACCAATTGGTGCAACGGATCTCTGCTCAGGCCCCGCACCGCACGGGCCTCCTCGCACACGCCCTCAGACTCTGCCTGTCCTCCCTCGAGCTAGCCCCCAAAGATCGGCGCTTTCTAACGCTTCGTTCGATGCAACTGCAACCGTCGACCTTGGACTCAATGGGTGCCAGTCACGACGATTCAGCAGCAGGTCTGGAACTGGTGACGATTCGATCCCTCAAGCTGGAAGTGGCCATCGCGGAGGCAAGGCACACTTTGCAGCAGGCCAATGCCACTGTTGATCAGAGTCACTCCATCTTTGGCGACGATTGGAGCCGTGACACGTATGCACTAGCTGCAGCTGCAGGTGGGTCTCGCGATAGCGTGGCAGCGACTGAGGTAGCGCTGGCACTGGCTGATAAAGGTTACTACAGCGAAGCTTGCTCCCTTGCTTGTGCGCTTGTGGCTTGGGACTTGAGTCCAGTGGGTGTGAGTGTCAGTGGTGGAAATGGGAACCACAAGCGTCGCGCGATGGAGTCACTGATGGCGGATGGAAGTCCATTGGCAGAGAAGGGGGGGAAGAACCTTAAGCATGCAGGCATTCTAGCCGGTGCTTCCTCTTCCTCCATAAGCGCACCTCCCCCTTCGAGTTTAGGCTCTGACCAGCACCTAGGTCGCCGTTTATTGGAGGACATAGTGGCTCGCCTCGCGACTACATGTGTTGCCTTTCAGCACTGGGCGCAACCTGACTCTAGGGAGCTTGAAGACGTTGAGGGCGCACAGCAATTATCGTGGGATGAGTCAAAGCGCCCGCTTTTAAACGTGGCGTCAGAGCAGTCTTGGACTCAAGGAGTGCGAAGCAACGATTGGAGCGGTGCCGCCATTTTACCCGCGCATGCAGACTACCTCCACGGTGCCTCCTCATTGGTGCACCCTCACGATGTCGCCACGGCCGCCGCTGCTGCCGAGCGGTGTTGGGGGACACGGCACGCGAAGAGTGGGTGGCAGCTCCTGCAGCGCCTCTTGAAGGCTCTCGACGGCCCTCGGTGGAACTTCGCTCTCACCAAAGCAGCGGCCGAGGCAGCGGTGGTGGCTGGATGTGGACGGGCAGGTGCGCTGCCTCTGTGGCTGCAGTCGCGCTTCCTGGGAGATGAGCGCGCGAACCCAAAAGGCTTACCGACAGCTGCGCACCGTGCTGCTGGCAATCGCCGCTCCTCTGTGCCTGATACTACCGGCACTGGTAGTGGTGGTGGAAGCGGTGGAGGAGTCAAATCCGGCGATGGAGGTGCCTTGGGTGGAGGTGCGGATTCCGCTGCTCTGCTGCGCTCCTACCTCAAGGCCGGCCTCTTGAACGAGGCGCTGGATCTGGCGACTGCTCTAGTAGTGGGAGCAACGAAAGAAACGCCAAAAGACAACAACAGCAAGAATGGAGCATCTGCATCTGCGGTGGTGCAGGTCACAGCGGGCGATGCAAGTGCACACCTCAGCCGACCTTCCTTGAGCTCACGCCAACCAGCAGCAGCATCTGGAGGCGGTGGTTGGAATGAAGAGGCTGAGATCTTGCTGCCGGAGCGTGGCGATGCAGTGTGGTTACCTTACTCGACTTTCGACCAAGTGCTCGAAGTTTCATGGGGCTTGTTGGAACAGCACCATGCGATTGCCAGCGCGAGTTTTCCTGGCCTTGAGACCAAAGTGAAGGAATTTGAGGCCTGCCTCAAGGCCCACTTCCGGAAGCTCATTACTCAAGAAGCTTTCCTAGGTTCGGCCCGCACCATTGCCAAGGGAATGCTCACTAATAACGCGAGATAAGGCTTACTGGAGATCTCAGTTCGTGTTCCTTGTTGAGCATGCTACGCCTTTCCGCCTTTTATCCGTTTCTCAATAGGAGCATTATAAACTTTTTTGCTCCCTATCTCTATCTCCCTTCGATACCGAGTTAAACCCAATGTTAAACCTACCGCTTATGACTCTACCACTTAAAACGGGAGCCGTGGGTAAGTGGGTAGGAAGAATAAATTGGGGGTGGGGGTGGCAAGGTAGAGGCTGAGTTCCCAGGTTCCCGGTTCCAAGCCAGTAAAAATAAATCCAGCCATGTCGATTCAGATTCAGAGTTCATCGAAATCAAAATGGGCTTTTATGTAGTTAGATATATAGAAGTGGAGGATGCTTGAGGCAACTCGAACTTGAAGGTCCGTTATTTCACATTTCACTTCTCGATTCCAGATTTCAAACCACAAACAGAACAACAGACAATAGCAAAATATTAACGTGCAAACAGTTCAACGCGGTGGTGACTGTTTAGTCTGTTTACTGCCGGGGGCTGGATCGTTGTACATTGGCGCGGGAAAGTAACACACATGGGACCTAGGACCTGGGATTGTGAGTGGGAGTTGCGGCGTGAGATGTGGGGCTCAGAGGCTCAGAGGGCCTTGAAGGGAAGAGGGGCTGTGGGCTGTGGGGCCGTGGTTTGGAGTTTGGATTTTGGATACAGTACTGAATTTCATCTCATCCCCGTAGGATTTGGTGAACTACTTCTCGCTTGAAAATCTCCTATCTCAAGAAGAGCAGTAGTATTCAACTGGAACAATGCCATAGTGCCACGGAAGAAGCTGCTTTAACAGCTGCTAAGAATCTTCTGGCTCCAGGCACATGGCTCATGGTTCAGCGGCAGCCACTACTACCTTTTCAGCGCCTGTGCAGCGGCTCCTCGTTCCTACGGCAGTAACGGCGACACTAGCTTGCTTGGGAGCTCCTACACTCGCGTCCGCACTTCCATTCTTCTTTGTTTCGAGAAAGATGGTTCGTGATGAGCCAGGAGAAGGAGCCGCAGCTTATTTCGCGAAGTTTGCTACGATGCATTTCTTCTACGCTGGATTTCTGATGCTCGGTGCCTTCTTAGTTTTACTTCCGATCGCGGGGCCACGAATCACTGGCTTTCATTTCTTGGCGCTTTACTTGCCTAGCTACACCATTGCCTTGCACGATCGAAGCAAACAATACGGTTGGATTGGTACTTTCATTGTGCAGGTCTTCTTTGACGTTCCTCTCGTGGCGGCAGGCTACATTTCGAGGGAATTGTTTGGGGCTCACCTGTTCGCGCCCTTCGCCACCATATTTGACGACACCATCGTTCAGGGAAGCATGCCTTTCCCTAGCGATATCGCGGTCTTGGCCGCTGAGCCGTACAATGTAGGCGCCGTTGTAAACATGTGCCGCGAATGGAGCGGCGCTAAGAGCGAGATGTCAAAGCAGGGTGTGGTGCAGTGCTGGTTACCGCATCAGGACACGACAGCACCATCGTACGAGTCAGTGGTCGAAGGATGCGCTTTCATCAAAGAATTTCGACGCAAGCACCCGAAGAAACGCGTGTATATTCATTGTAAAGGAGGCATTGCGCGAGCATCTACGATGACTCTGGGGCATTACGTGGTCAACGAAAGATTGGACCCATCGACAGCGGTTGTTGACATGAGGTCAAAGCGACACATCGTCATGGAAGGAGTAAAGGATTACCCGGTGATTCAGCAGTTGAACAGAGAAAAAAATGAAGGCAATCGGTGATACATACTTTTCGCTTTTACTGAAGCGTGCATTGGACCCTCTTCAACTATGACTATGTCGGAGTTTGAGTTAGATAGGTAGTGCAAGGAATAGGTTACTAAACCATGCGGTATACATTGTAGGTATAGGACATCAGGACATTGGAATAAGGAAATGATTTCGCGACGTCCCAGGTACACTTTGAATTCGAATTACCAGATACCTTAAGCCAGGAATGCCAGATATGGTTATAATTTTATTATCTGTGGGTCTCATGGCGCATTGCTATTGGAAATCTCTAGGAATTTCAATGGCGGTATAATTTACATGGGAGATAGAAACGGCACCTACAAGCATAATGAATGGCAAGAGAGCTAAGCAGCTGGACAGCAGCTGAGCCAAGGAAGTCAAACCAGAACTAAGGCTGACTCCACACGCGGCTGGAGGAGGCATCCTTGGGCTCTTTGCAGCGCAGAAGTACTTGACAGCCGAAGAAAGTCGTAAGCAAGACAGCGAAGCCGCCGCCCACTGCAGGCAAGGAATGCCAGTCCTGAAATGAGAGCGCGTCACCGTAGCAACTCGTGTAGCCGAGGCCCCGCACCCAAGCAATCTGCACCAGTGCCCATGCCAGCGGCCATACAAGGCACCATTTCAAGTAATGAGCTGTGTCGAATTGTAGCTGGTTAAGAGCCCCATCGATTAATAACAGCAAAAAGGTGCCGCCGCCAGAGAGAACTATGCATCCGCTATATAATGTGCAGTCTTGAGGCGAGTTCGAATTTGGCCAGGTTAACACCCAAAACCCGACTCCTGCGAGCGCGGTGGCCGTGAGCGCAACCGCAAAGATGACTGGCCCTGCTGCAACCAGCGAACAGGACAAAAGCGATGGGCAAGATCGACTCGCGCCCTGGCCTGCTTGCGCCTTTGAATGCAAGCGTGAACTTGCTGACCCCGAGCCAATGTCAAGCTTGACTTCTTGGGATGTGCTCACTGCAGCTGAAGAAAAGGCAGTGGCACCTGGCACTGAGCCTCGCTCGGCATCATAGGCACGCCAGCTCGCAAGGACGCCATTCGCGAAAAAGAAAAGAGCAGCGAGGCAGGCCCAGTCATTCCAGCACACAAAGAGAAGGGCGTTGTCGCTCCAGTCGGCCCAATGAGTTGCCACTTCGCCACCAAACATCAGCCAGATGAATTGCCACAGCACGCCGCCGAAAGCTGCTAATCTCCACAGCACGAACCATCCGGTGGAAAGGCATCTTGAGCGGCCTAACTGGTGGAGCTGCCTGAGTTCTAGCACTACTGCAGGATCTAGCGACCAAAGTCCGGAGGACAACTCATCAGCGCTGAATTGAAAGTCTGATGCTTGCGGGCTGTTGTCAGAAATGTTGTCCGAGACGGTCCCATCATCACTCAGCGTCATAGGGCTGCTGGAGATTAAAGTACTATTCCTATCTGGAGACATAGACGGCCCGAAGCGCCACTGCCTGTTTGACGCCCGCTGTGGGCTCTGTGCCATATCTTCATTGCTACCTGATTTAGGAAAGAACGCTTCGAGAAGCGATGCATCGCTCCTAGAAACTTGCCGCATGATTTAATGGGGCATGCTCGGAAGCAAAAACACGAGGAGTAGAAATGCAGTAGACTACTGTACGAACAAAAGTTACTTGCGCTGCTCTGAAAACTCAGGCTATGCTAACTAATGATCTGTATCTGTAGTGCGTGATGCTAAGGAAAACCTTAAAACGACATTGTGCGAGATGCGAACGTCGAGAATTTTAGAAGACCAGAAGAAGAAGAGAAGAGCAACGAGAAAGTCATAATTCAGTTGTTCGGAGATCAGGGGGAGAGGTGAAATTTTCACTTTTTTCGTACTATTAGCTAGCTAGGGCCCGCACATTAATAGGCCATTTGAGAGGCTATGCGCGAGGTAATCGCGTCAAATAAGCGCCTGGAGTCAATCTAGAGATGTATGCAGCCTCTGCGCCTTTTTTTGTACAAATGTATTCGTAAAGCGCGTAATTTGATGCTGATCTGTGAATGCTGGAGGCAATGGGAGCGGGCTCGATAATTTCTGCCCAGAAGTACTTGTTTCACAGGCGACGAGAGGGCTATCAATCTCGCTGGCACTGCGCTCATTCATTCATGCACTAAGGCTTTACGATATATAACTGCCGCGACTTTGTTCTAGAGGCTGGACCGTTTATTTTTTACCTCGCCTTTATACCCGGGTTCTTGGCGAAGTTGTTGCAGGTAATGGGCAGTTAGTTCGGGAGTCAAATGTCAAATACCTCCGCAAAATGTAGGCAAGATATACTCTTGGATTTTTTATGAAATTGGTATTGTTCCGTAGCCTTTGCGTACTCAAGAGTGAATCGATGTTGCCCACTGCGTGTCCTTATCTACAGACTTAGC
>Ga0307931_1001178_pt1 | contig 17157 bp, 15 predicted proteins | sample OrgLakmetageno47_FD_201816 | JGI IMG/M metagenome (GOLD analysis project Ga0307931, IMG submission 201816) | Saline water microbial communities from Organic Lake, Antarctica - #47 | ecosystem: Environmental > Aquatic > Non-marine Saline and Alkaline > Saline | place: Antarctica: Organic Lake... | reverse complement strand
CCTTATCTAACCCTTTATCACAATATCAGCTACCATCTGTGGGCATCCCATCTAGAAAACCGGTATTCCTAGAGTCGAACTGTTTTCGAGTTTCGAGATAATCGACATTTAGTGTACACTGTCCGAACTGGGTATGGCCCAACCACCACAAGATGCCGCAGAACTATTGATCTGAGCGTTTCTGTTGTAGCTTTATTAAGCGAACAGCGACGCTAGCGCATCCGCGAGGCACCGGCGGTCTAGTACGGCGAAGCTGTGTATGACCACGTTGTCGCCGCGGCCCGCGCCAACCTGTCGAAGTCCGACAACGAGGCAGCCTCGGCGGCGCTCTCAGAGCGCAGTTGCGTGTAATTCCTTGCCATTTCAATGGATTTTGGCTCTGAAAACCTGTATTGACGGAGCTCGGCGTGGGCTACAACGTGTGCAAGCTAGAGCCAAAATCCAAATCCCAAATCTCACCAATTTGCCAGTTTTCTAGATGGGTTTCCCACATCTACCAGCCCGAATGCCCGGATCCTCAAAATTAGAAATTAGTGCCTCCGGTAGAAATCGAAACTTCCTTCTCTTCTATCCACTATGCATAAAAATATGACAGTAATTATTTCAATAGCGACGTCCTAGAAACAAAGGACGTCAGTAGAGCGCGTTTACAAAAACAAAGAAGAATGGCAAATAATTCCGGTATGCGGGCGTTTGCACTGGGAATCACCAATTTTTCTTCATTCTTCGTCTGCCGTTAGCTTTGGCTCTATACATGCACATATGCAAGGCCAAGACCGATCAGCGGTAGTCCTCATCATCTGAGTCATCACCACCGCTTTCATCGGATCCTGCAGCTGCCTTCTTTTTCTTCTTCTTCTTCTTTAATGGAGCCTTCTTTGCCTTCTTTGTACCGTTGCTTGCAGCTTTGGCATCTCGAATCACCGCTGGCTCGTCATCGTTATCGCCCTCGCCATCAGTGCCAGCGTTACCCTTCGTGCGCTTCTTGCCGGCCTTATTAACACCGCCTCCACTTCTAGGCGATTTCGCGGTTGAGAGCTTGAAGTCAGCTGGATCCTGCCGCATTAAGCGCCGAAACGCCGAGAATTGCGCGCACACGGCCTCTGCGTCACCTGGCCGTGCGAGGTCGCCGTCGCCGTGACGCTGCGCGCGACCTGCGCCGAAACGTGAGAGACAGTGGGCATCAGGCAAGCCCGAGAGTTGCGGCAGCGGCCACTCAGGGCGATGCAATGATCGCTCCATGCTCTTGGTCCCCTCCGAAGGTGTGTAATCAGCACACTTGGCGCTTGCAAGCTTGTAAACCTCTTTTAGAAAGTGTTTGACCCGCAAAAGCATGTCCACAGCTACTGAAGAGGTCGCCAGCGCACGCAAATGCTTGGATGGCCCATTAGTAGAAGAATTGCTCGCGGATGTCTTGGATGAAGACGAGGCTACAGCAGCAGATGGTTTTGCAGAAGGAGGGCGACCCCTTGGCTTCTTTGGCGAAAGTTTGAGCGTGACCAAGTCTTCGTCTGCATCGCTCGAATCGCTGTCTTTGACCTCGCCAAGTCCTTCGTCGTCAGAATCGTCCTCTTCGTTGGCGGCTAAGCCAGCCTCCGCGGCAAAACCTTCAGCCCGGAGCTTTTGTTTGAAGGCAGCGAGTAGCGCCGAGCCCTCGTATGCCACGAAGCGGGACACCAAGTGCACTACAAACAAGGGCTCTTCTTGTACGTCATAAGGCAAGTTGCAAAGGGTTTGGGCCACAAAAGCTAAAAACCCGAGGTCAAGTTCGGCAGCTCCATTATCAGGTTCACCAGCTTTGTTCATTGTTTCAGCACCATCCTTGAGTCGCTTGGACGATGCCTTGAAGTCCATCAACTCGGCCCCATTGCTTGACGCAGAATTTGGGCTCACAACTGCCGCAGCACCACCGTTGCCAGTAGAGAGCCAACTTCCCACGTCGCCTGCTCGCTTCGCGTCAAAAAGCTTCACCATGCCCGTGAGTAAGCCTTGCCGCTTGGGCCGCGACGAGCGCAAGCACTGCGAGTACACACCAGCAAAGATAGAGCTTCCAAGGCCCCCAGTACTGACGTCACCTTCGTCTTGGAGCAATGGCACTGGGCGGCCAATCACCTGTAGCAAGAATTCAACGACAAACCGTGCTTTGAAAAATTCGAACGGTTAAGACATAACAAGCATGAGAAGAAACAAGCGCAACGGGCGACATAGCACTCATTATCTACTAGCGCTACCTGAGTCTGTAGGCGATAAGTGAGCGCGATGCCTTGGAGCAGGCGCTGCTTGAGGAACTCGGGCCGCTTTTCGTCTTCAACCAGTAAAAGCCGGAGAGCATCACCACGAAGCTCAGGAGAAGCGTCGCCCAGCAAAGCCACCACATACGGCAACACCTGTATCGAGGGAGAATACAAAAATGTAAAGGACACCATAGTTTATAGTAAATAAAGTCAAAGATCTCACACAAGCATGAAATTCAATGTGCTGGCCTTACCTGAAGAGGGTTTACTAGGCCTTGCCGGAGCATCACGCCCAGAAGGCTCGTGGCAGCATTGCGAATGCTGCTCCCCAACTTGCTTTTGTCGAACAGCAACCCGAGCACGGTGCCAACGTGCAGCTGCAGCACGCCGCCTACCACGCTGCTCTCGGAGTCTTGGTCGCCTTGCACTTTGCGCTTGATTGCACCGCCGCCGCTGTCGTGTGCTGCTGCTGCTGCTGTGCTTCGATCGGCGGAGAACCGCACGCCCTTGCCACCGTTCTGGTCGGCGCCGTAGTCCTCGTCTTCGTCGTCTTCTTCTTCCGAACTGCTGCCGTTGCCATTGCCATTGAGCCGCGACTCCATTTGTTTCCCCGCGAGGCCCGACTCAACGCGGAGCTCTTCAGCTTGCAAGATGTCGCGCCACCCCACGAGCGCCTCGAGCCGCAGCACGGGCGACGCGTGCGCGAGCGCGGCCGCTACCACGCCATCGCGGTCGGCGCGCAGCATGAGCCGGGGCGACCCAATCAGCTGGGAGCTGAGGCCTCGCAGCGCCGTGCGGCTCACTTGTTCGTCGTCGCGCCGGAGGTAGCCCAAAAAGCAGCTGTAGCACGCGGACTTGAGGTTGTGGGCTGTGAGCTCCGCAGGAAGTGAAGCTGGCGCTGAACCAGGGCTCTTAGGTCCTTTACTGCGTTTCTCCACGCGCCCGTCTTCGTTGTCGCCATCGTCATCCTCGTTGTCGTCAACAATGTCATCCTCGTCGTAGTCGGTGGCCGTGCGGTAGCGGCAAATGGCACCGAGCACCACGAGCCCCCTTCCCACTTTGGCTAAATCCTTGGGCTGTAGCGGCCACACCGTTGCTCGCGGGCGCAGCACTCGGTAGAAGGTGCGCGCCAAAACCAGCAGCGGCTCCTCGGCGTCCTTCGAGAAGCGCTTGTCTGCAGGGGCTGCTTGAGCCAGCACGGACAAACACTCCACGGCCGCGTGCACCACGTCACCGCCAAACCTGTACGTGAGCTGCTGCAAGTCGGATGCTGCTGTGGCGAGCAAACGCGCGTCGCGGCGATTGGCAGGCATGAGTGGCAGCGCCCAGCTCACCATATTAGCAACGAGCGCGCAGACTTTGCCTTCTTGAATAGGGCCCCCGATGCGGTTGTCCCCCTTGAGGTACGGCAACAGCGTTTCCATGTGAGCTACCAGCAGAGAAGGGCTTGCCTTGCAAAACACGTGAAGGGTGGCCAGAGTTGCCACCATTTTCGCTGCGCGCTCTGCCTCCAAAGCAACTGCAGCAGCAGCAGCCTTGTCGCCGTTTTCGTGAAGCTGAGCAGCGGCCGCGGCTTTGCGGGGTGACGTTGGAAGCGCCACAAAAGTGGACGCAGCAGCGTCGTCGTCATCGAGTGCCAAGAGAAATTCCACGCAGCAGCCAACGAGCGCTTCGCAGCGTGCCAGCACCAGCGCGCGGCGCTTGGCAGCTTCCTTTTTGGCTTTGCTGCCGTCGTCGGCACCGAAAAGCATGCCCTTGAGGAGCTCCACCAGCCATTCGGAGTTGGAAACCCCATGTACCACTTCTACGATTTGCGACGCCGCCGCGCGCACCCGAGTCTCTACTGAAGTGAAATGAGAAGCTGCGAGCTCGGACGATTCGTTGAAACTAGCGCTGTCGGGGCTGATGACTGCCCCACCGCCACCACCACTGCCGAGACTCACTGCCGAGCGCAAAGGCTGCAAGGCGAGACTTGTGCGCCTAGCGACATCGTTGGCCTCCTGAACAGACAAGCAGCGGTGGCCAGCGGGCGACACGAAAGCAATTCCAGCCGAGGATTTTTCCTCGCGCCAGCCCGGTGGGCAGCTGAATTCGTCGCCGGTACTTGAAGGAGGATCATCAAGCACGACAAGAAAGCCTTTTTCGCGAGCGTTCCTTGAAGCACGGGTGAAGGACGAAACAGGATGAAATGAATAATGTCAAGAATTCGAAAGTATGAGGTATACACGCGATCATTATTATAGCTTAGATATTATTATTATCATCATTTTCTTTCTTTCTTTACCGCAAATCTGTCTTCGTGCCACCGAGCTCGAGGAATTCACGCATGGTACTCGCGAATTTGTACTTTTCGTAGCGTGCGTGCCCAAGTGTGCCTGGCGTCTTGGGGTTGGCTGCATGCACTTCCACTGGAAGGTCAAGCTCGTCGGTGCTTTCAGCAGCACCGCAAGGTGTGCGAGGTGACAAGCTGCTGCTGCTGCTGCTGCTGCAAGAAGCGGAAACTGCAGAAGCTGCTTGAGATTGCGCAGCCGCTGCGTGTTGTGCTTGCGAGACCAAGTAGTCGTGTTCTGCGCTGTCGCCACGGCCGTCAAACCACAGCACTTCAAAGGTGCGCCGGACCAAGTCCTTGATGGAGTCTTCTTCCTTGGGTGAGGACGCGCGCAACACGAGAAGTTGGCAGATGGCGCGGCGACGCGGGTGGTTGGGATGTGCGAGAAGCGCGTCGCGCAAAATCTTCACCACCGCTTTTCGCACCTGCAAATGTACCCACATCAGACATACGTGCCATTGCATTACATTGCGGTCCAATAATCGATTAGGAAACGAGGTTTAGCTAGTGGCACGAAACAAAAAAGTATCAGACGCGGCTTTCACAGGAGGTACTTAGAAAGACAGTTCACTTCAAAGCATCAAGCAAGAAGAGATCAATTACCGAGACACCGCGGTCAACGAGGCGCTCAGCCAAGGCCTCGAAGTAGCGCTCAAAGAGATCGGGCGTGAGAAGTGCGAAGCGACCAACAAGGTCTACTGCAGCTTGCCGTACTGAAATAGACGCGTCATAAAACCGTTGCACAACTGCAGCCTTGACCTATCACCGCCAAAAAGAGAGGCAAAGAAGCAGAGAAAAGAATTGAGGGATCAATTTTTTATTTAAAAAAGCCTGAAGTGCAATAAAGACGACCATAGAGTTGAGAAATTTTATCAAATCGAATAACACAGTGTGACCGAACCTGATCGTTCGCCATAAGCACAGGATCTGCGTCGACGATGCCAGCCACTGCTTTGACCACTTTCGCCCGCAGCGTCGGGCTACTCCCACCCAGCAGCGCCAGCACCGCAGCCAGCACCTGATCGAAGCTGCCCACAAAGCCGCCCTTGACCATGAGCGACCGCACGACACGTGCCGTGCCGGAGGTGTCCAAAATGACCAAGTCTGAGCTACTGCTGCAGCTGCTGCTTCCATTGGCGCCGCCACCGCTGTGGCTCAACTGCCATTGGTCGACGAAATGGGAATAGAGGCCAGCGCAGCTCCCACCGTTAGTGTTCACCTCCGGGCTGAAGTCAGCGCCGTTGTCATCGTCGCTGTCTTCGCAAGCCCCGTTGCCCTTGTTGCGGCCCTGACTGGCATTACTGATCTTCTTGCCGTCAGCCTTGGGGTCTTGTGCGTAGTCATGGAGCCAGCGAGCAAGGTGGAACTGGCGCGCGCCCGCGATCCACCCTTCGTTGCCCGCACGTGCTGACAAGTGGTTCAACAACAGCTGCCGAAAGATGGCACGGTCTTCTGCGGGTGCCTTCGCAGCAGCAGCAGCAGCAGCAGCGACATCATTGGAGCTGGTGTCTTGACCAATTACCACCATCTGAGACGTGTCCTCGAGTGATGACGCGGCCGCTTTTCCTTTGCTCTTGGCGTTTTTCTTCGGGCGGCCTCGCTTTGGCTTGATCTTCTCGGGCGACAACTTCAAGGGCACGAGGTCTTCCTTGTCCTCCTCTTCGTCGCTCGACTTGTCATTCCCTCCAGGATTGTAGCCTAACGAAAGGCGAGCACGAAGGGCGCGCGAACGGTCAAGCGCCGCGCGCTGCTTAAACACCATGACTGCCAAGTCGCAGTCTTCACAGAACCTGCCAATGCATAAGTATTCTTTTTAGGTAACAAGCAGGGAAGGCCATTGCATACATTTCAATGAGTATTTTTTTTAAACTTCGGACAAGTTCTTATACCATTGGTTCGGTGGATTGTGCTCGTCAACCCCGACGCAAGGGCCATGAAACCACCGGTGGCAGCGGTCGCAGTCGAGCATGAAGCCACCGCTGCCTACGGCGAGACCGCAGGGGCAGCCCACTACCTGGCCAGCTTCCTGAGGTCCTGCTGACTCGTCGACGGCGTCCGGGCTCAACTGAAATGTAGTACATGTGTTACAAAATCGCACATCGGGAGAAAGAAAAACTAGGAACCAAAGTGGTAAGGAAGATGGATGATAAATAGAAGCATTCATCAGTAGAAAGTCACCGGGCACAACATGAAAGAGTCACACACCTCTTCAGGCAAGACGAGGGGTTCCTCACGATCACGGCGCACGAGGGCGCGAACCCTGGCGCAGATCTTGCCGAGCAGCTCAAGCGCCATGCCCAAATACCCACTCTCTGAGGCTGCGCTGCTGTCTGCAAACTTCTTCATGCTGCCGCCTTCCGCATCCGCGTTATTGTAAAGCGTCAAGTCCCGCGTCAGCTCGCCTGTCAAGCACTGCAGCAGAGTCTCGGCCGCTGGCCAGTCGGGCAGGGGGCACGCGTGCAGGAGGTCTTCCACGAAGCTGACCATGAGAGGCCGCCACGCTGAACCCTCTTCCTTCTTCTGGCAGCGCGTGCAAAACTGCTTCACCACGTAATTCGCTGCTCGGTGCGCGCCGGCTAGAGCGCTCGAGGCATTTTGAGGACTTGCAAGCGAAGGGTCCGCGACGTAAGCTTGGGGTTGACGCTCGTCTGTAGCGTACGCGTCGTCCGGTACTGCTGCCTGCACCAAAAGCATGACCAGTGCGCTGAGCACCGAGACGCTGTCGGATTGCCCATCCATGGCAGTAGCGTCCGAATAAGTTTGGAACCCAAACGCAGCTGCACTGAGTTGCTTGGAGAGGTGGTGCAACTTAAAGGTGCGCTGGAACTTTTTGGCGGTGGGCAGCTGCAACATGATCGCGAACAAGTCGTCGAACACCAAAAACCGGTGATTCTGCGGGACAACAAGGGAAAAGCAATTACAAGGGCTAGAATGATAACAAAGATCAAGCTTATTGCAACTCAAAACGTAAACGTCGAACTACGGCCTATGTTGTGACAAGGAATCAGTGCTAAGAGTAATACAGAGTTTGACTCTTGAAGTGACCTCGTAATTGGCAATGAGATGGCTCAGGAGACCAAGGCTTTGGTGCTGCACCGGCAACAAATGCCCGAGTTCAGCTACTTCGCATTGCACGGGTAGGGTTGCCAGAGAAGCTGCGCTGAGCGTGAGCACCAGCCTGTCGTCAAGCTTGATCTGGAAAGCCGAAAAAAGAGTAGGGAAAGAAAGGGGAGGAGGTGTGATTCATTGAGGATTAATACGATAGTTTCAAAATTTCTTGAATCTTCTTAGACATCGCAGGCCTAATTTGAGACACTCGAAGCTCATAAGTCAGCATCTCAAAGTTGTTTTAAAAAAAGAAGAGAGAGTTACGAGTCAATTCTTTGTGCTTCTACCTTGGTTACGAGGGTGCCGAGGCGCTCCATCAGGTCAGCTACGCCACCTGTCTCGCACAGTTTCAGCACTGCGCGCTGCAGCGGCCGCGCGGACTCGGCAGAGTTCTTACTGTCGGGATTGGCGGATTTAGGGGTGCCGCTTTTGTGGGACTTGTTGGGGAGGCTCCCGAAACTGACCTCTGCGTCGTCTACGTCTTCGTCGTCTTCCCCCTCCTGTGGTTCCTCACCTTCTTCGCTCGAGTCGACCTCCATCGAAACGGCGCGCGAACCTCGGCCGCCGCGCCCGCCGCCACCGCCGCGCCCCTTTCCTCCGCGGCCACCTCCTCGGCCGCCGCGCCCTCCGTTGCCGTTTCGCTTGTCTCCTTTGACAGGCGCTGCAGAGGCGTCATCGTTTGAGAAGTTGTGCACTGCCACTAGCTGGCCCTGCAAAAGGTGCTTGAGCAAAGTGCAGCAGCTCTCGACGCGCTCTTCCGAGACCTTTAACGTGGAGAAAGGCGCACATAAAAAATATTAGTTATGAGTAAGTAAGTGAGCTACAACGTGATCAGCCCTACAATTACTATTGCAAGTTCAACTCCTTCATTCCTTTCTTATACTTCTTGCTTGCTATCGGAACTTCTAAAGGGCAAGAGCAGTACCAGCTTCGGATCTATGCCATCAGCGGTAAGAAGGCAAAGTAGAAGAGAAGCGGCCTGAAGGGAATCCCGCAGTTGTTGTAGGAGGCTTTTGCCAGCACCATTGTTTAGCCAGGATTCCATGCCGCCGCCGCGAGCGCGCACCTCCAAGCCGGCCTTGACCAGATGACTCCGGAGGCCCGCTGCGAGGTGCGCGTCAAGGTGAGCCAGGCACGGCTCAAGCAGCAACGGTGGAACTTGAGCAAGCACGCTGACAGGTGTAGCGCCTCCTTGTTCAGCCCTGCGTATAGTAGCAGACACGTGGCGCTGCAGCTTTCCAAGCTCGGAACTCGTCAATAGAGGCGCGCTCACGCTGTGACAACCCCGCGCACACAAATTAGCGCATAAATAAGTGCGCGGTAAGCAGATTTTCGATGCGCAATTCCATCATGGAAATAAACTTTGAAGGAATAAGAACTTGTGGAGGTCTCATATCGAAGAAGCTCGTCCTACGTAGGGTTAATACCTTGTCGGAACGTCAGTAGACTCGACGCCAGGGTCACCATCATCCGGTTGGCTGCTCCCGCGCTCTTCGGCATCTTCTTCATCCTCATCGTCTTCCTTGTCATCAAGATTATCAATTCCGAGGGTACTCTCAGGGCGCTTCGTTTTGCGTGCGTCTAGAGAGGATAGGAGTCCCTCTAAAAAGATTTGAAATTCGGACACCGCGGAGCTTGAAGCAGGGGCTACATTCAAAACATCATTGTGAGAGCTTGATTGCATGCTTCAAATTTGAAAATAAAAGCAGAGATCAATATTTTGAAGCAAGGAGTATGTTTTAAGCCGCGAGGCTGGTACGGCTAGACTCTCGCTAGAGCTATCTACAGAGCATACACACTACTATCTGTAGCTACGTACTTTACCCACTAGCTACGTAGCTTCAGCTGGAGCGCTGGAGCTTAGATCTTTTGACGACGACACGACGACTCCTCCCTCTTCATTTTTACGGTAGATATCAAATCCACGGTCATCTTTTTCATCGGGATTTTTCGACGGGGTTTTCCAATATCAGAAAACTTGAAAACTTTTTGACCATTCATCAGTATTTCAGGTTTCGAGGAGCAATCTAAAAATTTCAGGTCAGTCGCCGTGGCAGTGACCGGTGATCTGCGGCGGCGCGAGCGCTTCATGCCTGAGCGAATCTGATAAATGCATTAAGTTGTTATGAAACTATATTTTGTACAGATACCTGTGTGCTTTGATTCATTTTCGGATACAAGAGACTTCATCATGATGGTCGCTAATTTTGATGGCCGTTTTTCTTATCCAAAGACAGTAGTGATTGGATGGAGATCAGATGAGTTTAACGAGTGTGCGCTTGCGCCGCGTGAATTTCGTTACCAGGTTTTCATTAACAACTATCGTCGCTCAAGATGTGCAAATGCAGTACGTGCAAACAGATGTGCGTGCAGGACTGCTGCTTCTGCGCTGAGCAGGAAGACGGCACCAACACCCGAGGCATCTGCGTCAGCATGGCCCCGGTTTTATGCTGCACCAAGAACAAGGATATGTTGTCCGAAGAAGAGACCACGCCTTACGATGTTCGTTCCCATTCGAACTTCTTCATGCTCTTGTTTTGTTGATTTAATACCTTTATCTGTCCTCCTTGAAAGATCTTAATTCGCTAAGGGCAGGGGAGGGGAGGAAAGAGTACGAGTATGTCGATTCACTGCTCATACTTCCCAACTTGAACCTCTATCGTGATCTTTGCACATCCTTTAGGTGATCATCCCCGGCGTGGAAGGCCTGTGCCTTCGGTCCGCTTGCTGCCTTGGCTACAACGGCTTTTCGTGCAAGACCGAAGATCGTCCGCTTGGGTGCACCCGGGAAACCACGTGCTGCTGCCTCCAACACCAAGGTGGATGCCAATGCCTCATTGGCAGGACAGCGAAACGCGCTTGTATGTCGTGTGTTTGCCTTGCGACCGCCCTCAACTGTGAAACTCCGGGCACGTCGGAGTTCGTCGCTGCTGAGCAATCGTGCAAGGGCCTCTTCTGCTGCTGCTGCGACTGCGGCAACTCGTGCAAGGTGTCGTGTTGCCCGACCCCTATCACTTGCCTCGGCACGCAAGGGCAGTGCTGCTGCCAGTACCAGCGATGCAACTTCCCTTGTGATGACTTCGCACCTTGCGAGCTTGGGTGCTGCTCGATCTTCTGCATTGACAAGATTGAGATAATCAAGGAGGCCGAAGCAAAGGTCCGCGAGCGCACTTCCAAGGGCGCCATCGAGGCGGTCATCGTGGAGAAGGGTGGTGCACCAGCCCTCTCTGAAGAGATGGAACGTTAAAAATAAGCGCCATGAAGCCGCGATATTTCCATTCAAGGCTGCATTTTGCCGATTTTCTCCGTTGGTCTCTTCGAACTCCCATCGCCAAATCCCCAAGCGAAGTGAAACATATGTGTTTCAGTGAAGAAAGAACGGCATATACGCGCAGAAATCTCTCGAGAGCCGCCCCCATATTATTCACCTCTTTATGATTTGTATTGTATGTCTCTCCCTAATTCCTATTTAAAAAAATACGTAACTCAGAGCTAGGGTTAGGGTAAGCTTCGCGCATGTGCACGTAACTACGCGGGAATCACGCGGAAAGTGAAATTTGCACCAATCAGACGTGATTTCCGCCACGGGAATCTGCTCAGAATAGAGTGACGTTTTATGGAATTTACTCGAAATTTTCAGTGACATTTCGCACTTGTCTGTAGCTGACAGCTGACGTTGAACGTTGAACGGCACTCATCCACACAACATGGCGGTAAAGGGTATCTCTCCCCTCCTCTGGAAAGAAACCACGGCCATCAGCGGCCATCTCCAAGGAGGTAGCCATAGAAGGACAAATCCCTCACACGATTCCTGGGTGGAAATGCGTTCACTGTACTGTAGAGGTATGGAACATGGATGTGTCTCGACGTTTTTCTTCGGGCGGCCTCGCTTTGGCTTGATCTTCTCGGGCGACAACTTCAAGGGCACGAGGTCTTCCTTGTCCTCCTCTTCGTCGCTCGACTTGTCATTCCCTCCAGGATTGTAGCCTAACGAAAGGCGAGCACGAAGGGCGCGCGAACGGTCAAGCGCCGCGCGCTGCTTAAACACCATGACTGCCAAGTCGCAGTCTTCACAGAACCTGCCAATGCATAAGTATTCTTTTTAGGTAACAAGCAGGGAAGGCCATTGCATACATTTCAATGAGTATTTTTTTTAAACTTCGGACAAGTTCTTATACCATTGGTTCGGTGGATTGTGCTCGTCAACCCCGACGCAAGGGCCATGAAACCACCGGTGGCAGCGGTCGCAGTCGAGCATGAAGCCACCGCTGCCTACGGCGAGACCGCAGGGGCAGCCCACTACCTGGCCAGCTTCCTGAGGTCCTGCTGACTCGTCGACGGCGTCCGGGCTCAACTGAAATGTAGTACATGTGTTACAAAATCGCACATCGGGAGAAAGAAAAACTAGGAACCAAAGTGGTAAGGAAGATGGATGATAAATAGAAGCATTCATCAGTAGAAAGTCACCGGGCACAACATGAAAGAGTCACACACCTCTTCAGGCAAGACGAGGGGTTCCTCACGATCACGGCGCACGAGGGCGCGAACCCTGGCGCAGATCTTGCCGAGCAGCTCAAGCGCCATGCCCAAATACCCACTCTCTGAGGCTGCGCTGCTGTCTGCAAACTTCTTCATGCTGCCGCCTTCCGCATCCGCGTTATTGTAAAGCGTCAAGTCCCGCGTCAGCTCGCCTGTCAAGCACTGCAGCAGAGTCTCGGCCGCTGGCCAGTCGGGCAGGGGGCACGCGTGCAGGAGGTCTTCCACGAAGCTGACCATGAGAGGCCGCCACGCTGAACCCTCTTCCTTCTTCTGGCAGCGCGTGCAAAACTGCTTCACCACGTAATTCGCTGCTCGGTGCGCGCCGGCTAGAGCGCTCGAGGCATTTTGAGGACTTGCAAGCGAAGGGTCCGCGACGTAAGCTTGGGGTTGACGCTCGTCTGTAGCGTACGCGTCGTCCGGTACTGCTGCCTGCACCAAAAGCATGACCAGTGCGCTGAGCACCGAGACGCTGTCGGATTGCCCATCCATGGCAGTAGCGTCCGAATAAGTTTGGAACCCAAACGCAGCTGCACTGAGTTGCTTGGAGAGGTGGTGCAACTTAAAGGTGCGCTGGAACTTTTTGGCGGTGGGCAGCTGCAACATGATCGCGAACAAGTCGTCGAACACCAAAAACCGGTGATTCTGCGGGACAACAAGGGAAAAGCAATTACAAGGGCTAGAATGATAACAAAGATCAAGCTTATTGCAACTCAAAACGTAAACGTCGAACTACGGCCTATGTTGTGACAAGGAATCAGTGCTAAGAGTAATACAGAGTTTGACTCTTGAAGTGACCTCGTAATTGGCAATGAGATGGCTCAGGAGACCAAGGCTTTGGTGCTGCACCGGCAACAAATGCCCGAGTTCAGCTACTTCGCATTGCACGGGTAGGGTTGCCAGAGAAGCTGCGCTGAGCGTGAGCACCAGCCTGTCGTCAAGCTTGATCTGGAAAGCCGAAAAAAGAGTAGGGAAAGAAAGGGGAGGAGGTGTGATTCATTGAGGATTAATACGATAGTTTCAAAATTTCTTGAATCTTCTTAGACATCGCAGGCCTAATTTGAGACACTCGAAGCTCATAAGTCAGCATCTCAAAGTTGTTTTAAAAAAAGAAGAGAGAGTTACGAGTCAATTCTTTGTGCTTCTACCTTGGTTACGAGGGTGCCGAGGCGCTCCATCAGGTCAGCTACGCCACCTGTCTCGCACAGTTTCAGCACTGCGCGCTGCAGCGGCCGCGCGGACTCGGCAGAGTTCTTACTGTCGGGATTGGCGGATTTAGGGGTGCCGCTTTTGTGGGACTTGTTGGGGAGGCTCCCGAAACTGACCTCTGCGTCGTCTACGTCTTCGTCGTCTTCCCCCTCCTGTGGTTCCTCACCTTCTTCGCTCGAGTCGACCTCCATCGAAACGGCGCGCGAACCTCGGCCGCCGCGCCCGCCGCCACCGCCGCGCCCCTTTCCTCCGCGGCCACCTCCTCGGCCGCCGCGCCCTCCGTTGCCGTTTCGCTTGTCTCCTTTGACAGGCGCTGCAGAGGCGTCATCGTTTGAGAAGTTGTGCACTGCCACTAGCTGGCCCTGCAAAAGGTGCTTGAGCAAAGTGCAGCAGCTCTCGACGCGCTCTTCCGAGACCTTTAACGTGGAGAAAGGCGCACATAAAAAATATTAGTTATGAGTAAGTAAGTGAGCTACAACGTGATCAGCCCTACAATTACTATTGCAAGTTCAACTCCTTCATTCCTTTCTTATACTTCTTGCTTGCTATCGGAACTTCTAAAGGGCAAGAGCAGTACCAGCTTCGGATCTATGCCATCAGCGGTAAGAAGGCAAAGTAGAAGAGAAGCGGCCTGAAGGGAATCCCGCAGTTGTTGTAGGAGGCTTTTGCCAGCACCATTGTTTAGCCAGGATTCCATGCCGCCGCCGCGAGCGCGCACCTCCAAGCCGGCCTTGACCAGATGACTCCGGAGGCCCGCTGCGAGGTGCGCGTCAAGGTGAGCCAGGCACGGCTCAAGCAGCAACGGTGGAACTTGAGCAAGCACGCTGACAGGTGTAGCGCCTCCTTGTTCAGCCCTGCGTATAGTAGCAGACACGTGGCGCTGCAGCTTTCCAAGCTCGGAACTCGTCAATAGAGGCGCGCTCACGCTGTGACAACCCCGCGCACACAAATTAGCGCATAAATAAGTGCGCGGTAAGCAGATTTTCGATGCGCAATTCCATCATGGAAATAAACTTTGAAGGAATAAGAACTTGTGGAGGTCTCATATCGAAGAAGCTCGTCCTACGTAGGGTTAATACCTTGTCGGAACGTCAGTAGACTCGACGCCAGGGTCACCATCATCCGGTTGGCTGCTCCCGCGCTCTTCGGCATCTTCTTCATCCTCATCGTCTTCCTTGTCATCAAGATTATCAATTCCGAGGGTACTCTCAGGGCGCTTCGTTTTGCGTGCGTCTAGAGAGGATAGGAGTCCCTCTAAAAAGATTTGAAATTCGGACACCGCGGAGCTTGAAGCAGGGGCTACATTCAAAACATCATTGTGAGAGCTTGATTGCATGCTTCAAATTTGAAAATAAAAGCAGAGATCAATATTTTGAAGCAAGGAGTATGTTTTAAGCCGCGAGGCTGGTACGGCTAGACTCTCGCTAGAGCTATCTACAGAGCATACACACTACTATCTGTAGCTACGTACTTTACCCACTAGCTACGTAGCTTCAGCTGGAGCGCTGGAGCTTAGATCTTTTGACGACGACACGACGACTCCTCCCTCTTCATTTTTACGGTAGATATCAAATCCACGGTCATCTTTTTCATCGGGATTTTTCGACGGGGTTTTCCAATATCAGAAAACTTGAAAACTTTTTGACCATTCATCAGTATTTCAGGTTTCGAGGAGCAATCTAAAAATTTCAGGTCAGTCGCCGTGGCAGTGACCGGTGATCTGCGGCGGCGCGAGCGCTTCATGCCTGAGCGAATCTGATAAATGCATTAAGTTGTTATGAAACTATATTTTGTACAGATACCTGTGTGCTTTGATTCATTTTCGGATACAAGAGACTTCATCATGATGGTCGCTAATTTTGATGGCCGTTTTTCTTATCCAAAGACAGTAGTGATTGGATGGAGATCAGATGAGTTTAACGAGTGTGCGCTTGCGCCGCGTGAATTTCGTTACCAGGTTTTCATTAACAACTATCGTCGCTCAAGATGTGCAAATGCAGTACGTGCAAACAGATGTGCGTGCAGGACTGCTGCTTCTGCGCTGAGCAGGAAGACGGCACCAACACCCGAGGCATCTGCGTCAGCATGGCCCCGGTTTTATGCTGCACCAAGAACAAGGATATGTTGTCCGAAGAAGAGACCACGCCTTACGATGTTCGTTCCCATTCGAACTTCTTCATGCTCTTGTTTTGTTGATTTAATACCTTTATCTGTCCTCCTTGAAAGATCTTAATTCGCTAAGGGCAGGGGAGGGGAGGAAAGAGTACGAGTATGTCGATTCACTGCTCATACTTCCCAACTTGAACCTCTATCGTGATCTTTGCACATCCTTTAGGTGATCATCCCCGGCGTGGAAGGCCTGTGCCTTCGGTCCGCTTGCTGCCTTGGCTACAACGGCTTTTCGTGCAAGACCGAAGATCGTCCGCTTGGGTGCACCCGGGAAACCACGTGCTGCTGCCTCCAACACCAAGGTGGATGCCAATGCCTCATTGGCAGGACAGCGAAACGCGCTTGTATGTCGTGTGTTTGCCTTGCGACCGCCCTCAACTGTGAAACTCCGGGCACGTCGGAGTTCGTCGCTGCTGAGCAATCGTGCAAGGGCCTCTTCTGCTGCTGCTGCGACTGCGGCAACTCGTGCAAGGTGTCGTGTTGCCCGACCCCTATCACTTGCCTCGGCACGCAAGGGCAGTGCTGCTGCCAGTACCAGCGATGCAACTTCCCTTGTGATGACTTCGCACCTTGCGAGCTTGGGTGCTGCTCGATCTTCTGCATTGACAAGATTGAGATAATCAAGGAGGCCGAAGCAAAGGTCCGCGAGCGCACTTCCAAGGGCGCCATCGAGGCGGTCATCGTGGAGAAGGGTGGTGCACCAGCCCTCTCTGAAGAGATGGAACGTTAAAAATAAGCGCCATGAAGCCGCGATATTTCCATTCAAGGCTGCATTTTGCCGATTTTCTCCGTTGGTCTCTTCGAACTCCCATCGCCAAATCCCCAAGCGAAGTGAAACATATGTGTTTCAGTGAAGAAAGAACGGCATATACGCGCAGAAATCTCTCGAGAGCCGCCCCCATATTATTCACCTCTTTATGATTTGTATTGTATGTCTCTCCCTAATTCCTATTTAAAAAAATACGTAACTCAGAGCTAGGGTTAGGGTAAGCTTCGCGCATGTGCACGTAACTACGCGGGAATCACGCGGAAAGTGAAATTTGCACCAATCAGACGTGATTTCCGCCACGGGAATCTGCTCAGAATAGAGTGACGTTTTATGGAATTTACTCGAAATTTTCAGTGACATTTCGCACTTGTCTGTAGCTGACAGCTGACGTTGAACGTTGAACGGCACTCATCCACACAACATGGCGGTAAAGGGTATCTCTCCCCTCCTCTGGAAAGAAACCACGGCCATCAGCGGCCATCTCCAAGGAGGTAGCCATAGAAGGACAAATCCCTCACACGATTCCTGGGTGGAAATGCGTTCACTGTACTGTAGAGGTATGGAACATGGATGTGTCTCGACTGACTTATCATCCTGCAGGCGATGTTAGTGTCCGCGACGTTACCAATGACTTTACTGGCATCCGAATTTGATGAAGGAGCCCAAGCGGACAATGAGTTCGAACTCGAACTCGAACTAATACAAACCCAAATGGCACAGAAGCCAATGCTGCGGGCAGAAGTGGGAATGCGCGTGCGTTGCGCAAACAAAGCAAGTGCGGAATGATTCAGGAGGGAGAGGGG
>Ga0307931_1001174_pt1 | contig 17174 bp, 15 predicted proteins | sample OrgLakmetageno47_FD_201816 | JGI IMG/M metagenome (GOLD analysis project Ga0307931, IMG submission 201816) | Saline water microbial communities from Organic Lake, Antarctica - #47 | ecosystem: Environmental > Aquatic > Non-marine Saline and Alkaline > Saline | place: Antarctica: Organic Lake... | reverse complement strand
AGCAAGCCCAAAGCTTTGGATGAAGATGAAGCACTTTCAAGGGAGGCTGCCACCTGCGAGACAACCATTGAGTATGAATACCTCCGTGAACACCAAGTTTTCATCTCCCTGCCCTTTCACATCTTTCACTAGCAACATCCGAAGTACACAAGATCTTCGCTGTTCCTCTCGGGCTAACTGTTTCTTCTAATCCTCTTTTATCCCTTGCTCCCTAGACAATACATCATCAACAAGGAAAGAGTGTGCCGAGATGTGGGGAAGGGGGGGAGGAGTTTAACCTTTTTGAGAACATTGTAAACGTCTTTACGCATGGAGGATTCCACACCGAAGGCACTGAGATCTTTTTCAGCTTCAAGGGCGGCCTCGCGCACCTGAGTTAAAATGCAAAATACAGGGATGGAGAAATATGTTGAGAGAGGGAGAAACGGGTGAAGTCGTTGAGAAAGATAGAGGGAGGAAGAGTGGTAAAGATTGGAAAGGTGAAAGAATGCGAGACAATAGGAGTCTAATTTGGAAATCAAAAATATGAAATGCTTGCAGATTTGAGATTTCCATAGTATAATTTTTGGAAATATTACCGCAGGGTCCGTGGAGACGTGCTTCGGGAAAGTAATGGCGTTTTCCAGGGGATCAAGTTCGAGGCCCAAAGAGATAAACTGAAAGCACAGTCAGAAAAGAAGGTGGGTAATGTGAATTTGGATAAAGTAGCAACGCAAATACGGCCCTTTTAATTAGTAAATTTTGGTCATATTGATTGCTAATGGAGTCCTGTCCTCTCATTCAGGACAAGTGCCACCCTCCTTTATGTAAAGCATCAATACCGCGCCGAAGGTGTTTTCGAAAGTAGCGCTGGACGCAGGAAGGCTAGCAATTGCATCATCGAGAGCCTGCCACCGCCGAATAATGTCAGCAGCATGGTTGCGAATCTGGCGAGGAGTGTAGCTCCAGTCCAGCAGAACGCCCGGCACCTGCAAGAGGAAGTCAACATTCAATGAGGTCTCCGCACAGAATAAATTTGTATCATTGAACGCGGCATCACCTTAGGCTTCTTGTCTTTTATAGCCTTGTAGTTTCTGTAAGCTACGACTGCCGTGGCAACGCCGACGACGGCGAGGGCTACCGTCTGGACAACCGTTTTAGAGTGTAGCTTCTGCATTTTTTCGAATTGTGCGCACCGGGAAGTAGATACGTCAATCATACGATCTAAACACGTAAATAGATTTAGGGATTGAAATATTGAAATAATTATTGAAATGGGCGTTAGCGGTTGCGGTCGTTTCGGTCGTTTGCGTTTGCGGAAAACCCATCACGCTACTATTGCGCGTGGCCAAATCTGATTAACCCTAGCTGCCTTGCAGTGACCATGGCTAAGTAGACAAATATAGTCCAGGGACATCGAGCTCCCTGCGAACGAACACAAACACGGACAGCACTTCCCTTCATCTTTCTATTACTGTATTACATATTATACTCCTGCAATCGCGATGTATAATAAATTGTATGGTTTTTTTTTAAAAGAACCCGATTTGCCTTTCATTTTTTCATTCTGAACGGCCGCTTGCGCACCTCAGTCAAAATGCTGCAAATCGCCAGGAGGGTTCAGACGGACGTGTTCTTATGGGGCTCATTGTCAATTGTCATACGGCACCTCAAAAACAACCTTAAAGGCCATTCTTAAACTTTAGATGCCTTACACCTCGGCACATGCCTCATCGCCCTCCAAGGACGAGGGGCTGAACGCAGGATGCCAGAGGGCAGCACGGAAAGAAAAGGCGCAGGGCAACGGCGCACCACCGGGCGCAGCCCACGGCCCCCTGCCACTTGCTCTCGGCAGCGTCAACGCGCCGCTGGAGCTCGTCGCAAATGTCATCTCCGAGCGCCACCGCGCGGCGTTTGTCTGCAGCTGATGCAGAAAAGATAGGCGCTTTGCTCAGGGCCATCAGGGCCTCCATGGTCGCCAGAGTGGTCGCACCGCTGCCATCGCCATTAGCTCTTTTGTGAAGCGGTGAAGCGTTACCGTCGCCATCGCCTTTGTATTCGCACAATTTGGCGCCTTTTGCGCCCTCGGATGCCTCTAGAGCACCAGGCTTGAAAGGAAGCACGTGACGAGGGAAGTCAGGCCTAGAGAGCACTGCTCGGGCCTCGCAGTACCCGTGCCAAAAGATCAGGCGTAGTGTGGCGTCGTCTGGGGGGAGAACGCACCACCGCAGCGGCATTCGCACACGAGGTGCAAAAAGGCGTGGGTTGCTCTGGGGGTCTTTAGTGCATCCGCAGTCACACTGCGGTGTCCAGCTGACCTTGAAGCATTTCTTGTCGTCGCTCAGCGGGTGGGTATCAGTGAAAAGGCCGTCGTAAAGTCTGCGCCCTTTGTAGACATGAGGCGAATAACCGCCCAGTACAGGAACGTGTGCAGTTGCTGAAAGCAGCTCCACAACATCTTTCCGACAGGCATATTGTCGAAATTCGACCGTCTCGAACCTCAAAGGGCAGAAAGATCGCAGTTCGGTGCACACGACGCCCAGGCGGCCGTTCACGCGATCTGCCGCGTCCAACGGGGTCAACCGCTCAAGCCCTTCTTTCATTAGCGGCACCATAGCTTTGAAATCTAACCGAGACCTGCTTTCTTGCTGACACATCTCCTCTGCTGCAAGTTGTCCAGGGAACTCAAGCGCCATGGCGGCCGCTGCTGCCGCGCCGGCCGATGTGCCGTGAACCTGTACGTCACCCAGCTCGGTGACTTCCTGCAGCATGGCTACGACACCAATCTGGAAGACGTAAAGCCAACCGCTTGCATTAAAACTAAACGCAGCCTCGTCGCCATTCAATTTTGACATTTCCACGCGAGCGCCAACATGAGCCTGTCCGCCGCTCATAAGCACAGGCACACTCAAGTAGCTAGAGCTAAGTTACAGTAGCTAGAAATGGGATAATGACAGCTGATGCCGGCTGATGCGGGAAGGAAGTCGAAAGCTTCCAAACACAGTTATGAGCCAATGGAACAATCGCAAATTGATGCCTGATCAACCTGGACCACAAATGATTGGTCCAGAAAGTATGAATTCAGCAAAGAAAAAAAAAAGAATTCGAGCGTGACCACACGTAAATTAGTAGTTTGAAGACCCGAGCGCGGGACCCCACAACCACTCGTCACTCGTGAGCCCCAGCGCGCGTGATCGCGTGTACAACAGCAGTATGCCATCCAAGATCGTCAGCAAGAAGAAAAATGAAAAGGTGACTCTTTCCTCTGCTTCCAGTGGAACTTTCACTTACTCCACTCCAGCAAGTTCCTGCAAACCCCAGATGCAAAACCCCGGCTGTGTTTGGTACTTAAATCAGGGCACATTTTTTTCTGCCGGAACGACGGAGTTCATCGAAAAATGAAATTCATTTGATGCCTTGTCCGTTTTCATTACAGGGCGTTAGCGTCGACTTCATCCAGAGTGAGCTGTCAACGATCATGACGATTGCTGCTCTTCTTCTTGGCTTTAGCATGGCGTTTGGCGGTTCCGAAGATCGTGACAGCCTAGAGGCTGCGAACAAAGAGGACAAGAAATTCTACGGAAAGCTCATTGTTAATTACCAAGGAGCTTTCATGTCGACCACTTGGATAGCTACAATTTTTTGCGCAACTGCCCTTTTCTGCAGCGTCACCACCTACATGGCTCTACGCGCAATCAAGCCCCAATCCATTTCCGAAGCCACTCTCTTTTACAGGCTTTTCGAGAATGAAATGAATGTCATGTACGGGGCTTTATACGTGGCAGGAATGTTCTTGTGCATCTGTGCATTCTACGGCTGGACCATTAAAACTCGAGTGACCGACGATAGCAATCTTCACTACTTTTACATGGGTGCGTAACTTGGTGATGGCAGCATAGAGCTTTGAAGTCGTTCTGAAATTGCAACCTTTTTGTCGACGGGATTTGATGTGAATTTTGGGATGATCGCGATAGTACCACGACCTTGATTGCTTCAAATTGTCTATGTATCGTGGTCTAACAAACATCTCCTGATGTGTGGACTTGATCTGTTCTCAGGGACGTCGACTTTGGTCGTTATAACGTTCATTGCGTATGCTTGCAATTCAATTAAGGAAATACGAAAATTCATGACTTTACGAGGCGATTATGTCCATGAGCGTGAAAACAAGCTGGAGGGCATTTTGCATGATGCGGGGTTGACATTTGAAGTCTTGAGCAAGATGAAGTTAGAACCGGTCGTCCTCTTCCACGTACTCAAGGATGCAGGGGTAACGAAGTTGGTGGATTGCATCAACATCATCGCTGCAATACAACAAGAAGATCGTTCGAGCTTCAACAAGGTGCTTCACGCTCGCGCTTTGTCCAACGCTTTACCTTTCAAGGCACAAGAAGCCTCCGTCGAACTTGTGCGCAGCGGGGCGTCTGTGTAAGACTAAACTTCGTCCATCGGCCGCCGCGCTGAGAAGATTAGAAGGCATGGCGGGCTGGTGGGATGGTGGGCCTGCTCAGGAATTTTTTGAGCATAGAAGTGGTCCTGTGGCCTCTAGCCTTTGAGGTCGCTTAACCGAGATGGGCATTGTGAAGATCGAACTTCGGCGCCGATGTCGATTGGATTGGATTCGATTGAATTATTAGATTAGATTATTAGATTATACTCCCGTACTCCCCCAGTGCAAAGAAAGACAAGGGCAGAAACAGCGTACTTTCAGAGGCGACTTGCATTTGCACAAGTAGCATTAGGGATGGCCCAACCCATATATATATATATATATGGGGTACCCGTATGTACGCGTATATACACTATACTGCATATTATATACCGCAGGTCGCAGGTCACTTTTCCAGCTATGCGGGTCCCGTATGGAAGGCGCTCAATGGCGATCACGGTGTACACGGTGTCTGGCGCGAGCTTAGCCGCCGCCAAGTCGTTTGAGCACTTCTGATGCGACCAATGGAAATGGAAGCTAGAACGAACTCTCGAGGCCCATAAGAATCGCAATCGACATCGTGCCCAGCTACTAGGAGACTAAGAGGAGTCCAGAGGAGCAAACTTTCAGATCAACTTCCCGACGTATCTAACGTGTCTCGAAGTATACTTGAATGGCAGACTCGGCGCAAACTCAGCGCCTAACGGTTATTGAACACGCGGAGTAAACCGTTTACTTTAAGGAGCTATGCAGCATATTCAGACGGGTCACAACACCTGTGGTTCGTTTTGATGGCCATCAGAACAACGTCGTGTGAAGATCTCAATTTGGACGCAGACAATGGCTGTGTAGCACGTGGACGGAGACTCAGTCGGGTTAAAAAAATAGAACCTGGCAGCACGAACTTCAACTACTAAAATGTTGTTGATGATGCGTTAACTAATAATTGGTGAGCTTTTGGACAATCCACGCACTGCATTAGCCATGAGAACAACATCTTCTTGTTCACTCACTTTCTTCTTTTTCATACTGCCATAAAGTATGTGTATATATACGTGTATATATGTATATACGTGTATATACCGTAGGTCATTTTTCCATATATATGGTTTGAACCATCCCTATGAAGCATGTATCTGCGCGTTCCAGAAGGCTCTATATGGCTGGCGTCTTCCCTCCGATGAAGTCGGCGGGGTCTGGGGTTTGAGTGTAGAGTTTCTGAGTGCCCATTGTGTTTCACGTCCCAGGTACACGAGGCAATTCTCCGGGCTATTTTGATGCCCCAGTGGGGCACCGGCTCATTGTTCCTTGTCAGGAGGCGGGCGCCAGCCCTCTCAGCATCGCCGGTCCTCTTTCTTGCTGCAATGGGTCAATTATTTACCACGTCGCCTAATGCCTAATGATGCGGCTACATGTTGGACTGCGATTAAGCAGACGCCAAACCAACTGAGCCAAGTGCGCACTTGGCTCAGTTGGTTTGGCGTCTGCTTAATCGCAGTCCAACACTACACAGCAAGTTACTTTTTCTGACTGGGCTGAGTGCCCTGTGTCCTTTTGCGTCACAAGTAACAAAGGCCCTGCTTTAGTTTTAGTTGAGGAATAATATCTCGTTGCTCGTTGTGGCTTCGGGTGAGTTCTTATTCTGCTGTCGCCATTTCTTATCTTTTGTAGATTGCGAACTTAGGCCCAAGACCTATACCTATACCTATGGAAGTCTAGAAGGAAAATTCACTTCTGCCCTACTATTTTGCCGTGAAATTAGTTTTTGTTTTCGCCTCAATGCCCAATGCCTCAATCAAACTCAATCTCGGATCTCAGCCTCAGCCAACAAGTGCGCTAAAATTCGACGGTTTTTTTTTTTTGCCTTTTTTATTGCGAATTAAGGATTTCGGAATATGGGCCATAACCAAAAGCCAAAAGAATTCGCATTTCGAATTGCGAATTAAAGACAAAGTTTAATTTTAAATTTTATTTGCTGGTTCTACTTTGCTATTTACTGCTCTCAAATTTCACACCGAGCAGACCGAGCACCGAGGGGCCGAGGCGAGTAGCGAGTATTTTTCCGAAGACCGCAGTTGCGTTCATATCTAAGCAAGGCAAATGCCTCGAACAGGAAGCGAAAGCCATTTACCGTGGCGTGTCTATCCCCATTTACGGCGAAACCGAAACGCACGGCCCAACCTAACTTCTTTCTTTTTTCTGCTTCTTTCCCTCTCAGCGGCCGGTGTATCCCGACGACGAAATCGCCGAAAGCGGCATTTCTCCGTAGCGCGAAAACGCTTCGGAAGCAGGCGGAGGGCGCGCGCTGTAAACAGGCGACTGGGCCGTTGGTGTTTGGCTGGGGTAGTACGCAGGAGCCGGCGCAGCCGCGGGCGTGGGGGGCAGCGCAGCGTACGCGTCGTACGACGGCGCGTTGAAGAGGCTGGCGCGCGTGTGGGCCACGGCGCGGGCGGCTTCGCTGCTCCCGTGGAGGCCGCTGAACCCCTGGCCCCCCATCCCCAGGGCAGGCCCCACCCCTGTAGTGACGGCCCGCAGCTGGTGCTGCTGGTGCTGCACCGTGGCCTCCAGCCGCTGCCACGCCGCGCTCAGGGTCGCCATTTGCTGCTCTTGGGAGCGGCGCTCGGCCTCGAGCTGCACAGCCAGTTGTTCGATTTGGCGCTCTTCGTCCATCGAATGCGTTGCAGTGGCGGCTTTGCGCCTCCGCTCTTCCAGAAGCTTGTTGCGGCTCTGCTCATTGGCTTGTGCGGCGGAAGCTGCCTTCTGCGCAGCGCTCGCTTCGAGTTGCTGCAACTTTTCAGCGAGGCGCGCCGTTTGCCGCTCCAACTCGACCGCAGATTCCGCAACCTAATTCCAAATGTCATAACACATAGGTCAAGACAAGGAAAAGAAAAGAAGAAGAAACCTGAAGATCAGGAGACGGTGGTGGGAACGAGTACGAGACAACGGTGGAAAGAACTTGGCGTAAATGTCCCACCTCGGCCGCGTCTTTGCGGTTGGACTGAATGCTGGCTTCCCGGGCTTTGATGCTGTGGCCCACTTCGATGCACTTGTTCGAGAGGTCCAGAATTTCCCCCACCGCCGCAGTGGCGTCCGAGACCTTCCCGCACGCGTCCACCACCGCCTTGGCCGCGGTTTGTGCCACCAGCGCTGCCGCCTCGGCTGCCTCCCCGTCCCGGCGCTCCTGCTGCAGCGCCCGCTGCGACTCGTGCATTTCCCGCCGCACCCGTTCGGGGGAGTGCACCACTTGGGACTGCAACTTGCTCACTTCCGCCAACAGCGCGGTGTGCTCGAGGTTGGCTTCGCCCAACTGTTCTTTCAGCTCGTTGTTGCGCTTCTTGAGCTCCCCGGAGGCGTGCCGCAGCCTCGACTGCTCCTCGTTTTTCGAGTTCACCAGGTTGGCTTCTTGCGACGTGCGGTCGTCCAACGCTTTGATTTCTTCGCGCTGAATGGTGGGACATGAGGGCGGAAAACAGGCCGAGAAGAAGACAGAAATGAAGGGGGGAAATGGAGAGTGAGGAAATGAGGGGTTGCGCGGTAGTGATGTCTGTAACTTGTGAGGAGTGTGTATTTGACGTAATGCTGGTGGTATTTTGGGTGTATAGCCCTCCGCTCTGTTAAGCTTGGAAATTGCGTTGGAAGCGGGAAGGTGCAAAAGGATCGATCTAGCTCTGCAGTCCTGAGTGGCAAGGATCGCAATTTCTTCGAGTGCTTTTATTTTTGTTTCCGGTCCCGGCGAACCTGGGTCTTGGTGGCCACTTTCAGTTCGTCGAGCTGCGCCACCAGCTGCGCGTTTTCTTGGTCCAGGGAAGCCACCCGGTCCAAGCCCGTGTCGCGCGCCACCGTCACGCGGTGGTACAACTCCATACGCTCTTCGCGAAACTGTAAAGGATAAAATAAAAGAAAGAGAAATTGCATGCACCAGAATAGTAGGAGTGCAAGCAGAGGTAGCGGCAATGGTTAAGTGAAGAACTTCAACACCAATCGCCGTCGCCGAGTAAGAAAAGGCGCCTTCGCCGGCATTACAGCTGATCTTGGCTATTGAAGGTTTCTAAAGGACATAGCTCGTAAAGTAATTCAACCTAGCTCAATCTTAAGTCTCAACAGTCTCATAATTCCTTCGGTAGTTGCTGAAGGGGAGTTCAATGACAGGCACTCGTAGCCGTGTTTTGGCACTGGAGTTTACCTTGGCAAAGTTGATGAGCCCTGAAAGCTGTTTGCGGAGGCGTTTGGGGTCTGGCCTGGCGAGGTCGTCGCGCGCGAAGTCGTTGACGCCGCACACGGCCATCAGCTTGGCGAGAGCACGCCAAAACGCGAGCTCTGGAATCGAGTCTTCGTGGAGCTGCGGCCAGGCCATGTTTTGGTGGGCCGTAAACACGGGCATGTTCAGCTCTTCCTTGCGCGTTGCTACATTGGCATAAACGAGACACAAAGCAGGAGAAGCAGTGTGAGTTTGTACTAATGGCGGAAGTAGCCCATATGAAACACGCACGCAAGGTGAGAGATTAATCGATGGCTGTTTCGGCAAAGTACGCAAATCGAGGTGTTGGACCAGGATCGATATATTACTACAACGCAGCCTCACCGGTAAGCACTTCAAGGAGATACTCGAATAGCCGGCGCACGGACTGCACATTCTTTTCAGGCTCGGTGAGCTCTTTCTCGGAGACCGTGAAGCTCAGCTCCTCAAGGCATGTCAGAATGTCTGGAACCATACACAATACGCGAGGGTGAGTATCGAATCTATGTTCTACCTATTTTCTTAATTTTGGTTGAGCCTTCGATTGGCTATGGGTAAATGTAGCTTGCTAGGGAACGCTGATTTAAGAGAGCCCGGGCGCACTGTGAGACGGCAGCCCTGATATTGATGCCAACTGGAGCGAAATAGCAGTGCCACACTCTAGAAGACTTGCCTTTGACCGGCAGCAGTGGAAATGAAAAGTTGGTCGCCTGCTTGCTCTTCGGAGTAGGTGCACCTCTGCCTCCGTATGGAGTCGTGGGCGCACCTGCGCGCGACCAGGAGCTCATTTTCGGGGTGGGGCGGGAACTTCTTCAGCGTAGAATCAAACCGTCATTTCTCAAGCAACGGATCTATTTTTAAAACTACAGGGTGTTCTTGTCAAAATCTTCAAATCAAGAAAATCTTCGGAAAAAATGGCAGATTTCCGTCGCACGTCTAGTCAAAGCGTTGATTGTTTAGTCATTTTCGAGTCAGTTTCGACTAACCAGTCATGCCATCTGTGAGATTATCATGGCTGGTGTGGCTAGCATCTGGACTGCTGCTTGCGCGAACCACCTCAGGAAAGTCGCTCTATCGCAAACCTCACAAGATTACAGAGACCGATCACAGGAACCATACCTTCTCGCTATGGAAAGCAAAGTCGCGTGAACACCAATTTAAGCATTCGGCAAGCCACAGTGGTGATAGGCGTGACCATAGTGCTGCTGCCAACGCTGCTGAGGATGGCGAAAGCTCAAATCCTCCGAGCACACGAATGCGGCCTGGGCCTGCTGCTTCATCGGAAGCCAGCAACTTGCTAGCAACGAGGGCCAAGGCTCGTGCTCATAGTGAGCGCTTACGAGCAGCTACAGCTTCAAACAAAACTGGCCACCAGGTGTAAATGAAAGGGAATGTACTGGTGATATTCTCTCAAATGCGATTCTCTCAAATACAGTGTTGTATTGGAGGGGGTGCCTCATACATCATGGCGGCACTGAATGACTTGACATGCGATTCATTTCTGTACATCTACTTTCTGGAAGCGTACTGAAGTTATTTTCTTTACTTCAGATTGTGTTGAGAGCTGACAATACGCCCACCAGCGCCCTGCGCGCTGCTGTAAACCAACGACACAACCGCCAGCGGGCAGGCCAGGCGGGGAGTTCACCGCTGTCGAAGTATTCATTCCGGGATGCCCCGCCCCTGCAGGCTGTACCGCCGCCGCAGCCGCTGACTGAGCTGGGGGAGCATGCGTTGGTGTTTGTGGGGGGTATGCCGCAGTCAGGCACGTCTCTGGCCCGCGAGCTCCTGTTGACGCCGTCGAGCAGCGGCATGGATAGCTGCATGAAATCGACGAGGTATGTTTAGATTTTGGGTGCAGCGACATAAATCTAAACACTTTAAATAAACATAAATGATTTTCATTTTTGTTCTATTGAGCTGTATTCGAGCCATCATTGTGTATGCAACTATCGGGCGGGCGTTAGGTGCAGCTTAACCAATGTTGAGGGCCAATGGTTGCTTGGTGATGATTCCGACCACAAGGGCCGACTGCGTGCCATGTGAGAAATTGCCCTTGCATTTTTCTGTAGTTATGTAGCATGCTAGCACGCGAACACAATATTTTAAGCAAGGAGCTGACACGTGTGATGGAAAGAAAGAGTCAGCAGGTTGTCAGGCTTAACAAATAAAATGATTCACTTTCATGCCATTTCTCATTTCCTTCTTCTCTGCGCAGGTATGGCGCCGGGGACATTATGGCAAGCCATCACTTGACCGAGCATAATCATACTAAGTTAGAGCACGCTGACATGCGGGAATATCTGTGGCGGAGTTGGAGCCCTTTCTGGGACATGCAACGGCCTGTCCTAGTGGAAAAATCGCCACCTAATTTTCTCAAGGTACTACCGTAGCTTGCTCAGAGCTTTTTCTTCATTTGTGTAGCTGCAATCCCGCATGTAAAGTAAAGAATGTATTTCTTTTGAGTTTCATCTCCATGACCACATTCTTTCCTTTCGCATGCCAATTGTTCGGACACTGAATGACAACATGCAGGTGCGTTGGCTGGCGGAAGTGTTTTCCCCCACCAAGCAAGTGAAATTTGTGCTGGTGGTTAAAAATCCAGTAGCCAATGCTCATTTCGAGCGACCTCAAAAGTGCTGGGACGTTACTGCTTTGCCCTGCCAAGATTACTTTGCCGCTCTGGCTGCATCAGCTGCTGCTCCTGCTATTACTATTCACAGCGACGGCGGTGGCGATGGTGCTGATGCTGCTACTGCTGCTGCTTCTAGACTCCCTGTGTTGTCTTCAACACCTCCTCTGAAGCAATGCCCCGCGAGCCATGCCTTGTGCCAGGGGCAGCGCGGGAACCGCCTCTGGGCCCGCTACATGTACGCACGGCAGTGGGTGGAAGACCACGAGCGGCTGGTGCGAGATCTGCAGGCTTGGGATGAGGGTGAGAAGCAGCAGCAAGGGGAGGATCCCGTCGTCGAATCGAGCAACGAATCCGGCACTATGACTGTTGCTAGTATGAGAAGGAATCTTTTTGAGGCGGCTGTCTTAAGTGATCTCACTTCCAGGAGAATGGCACATTATAAAGAAGCCGCCCCAGAAGGCGTCGTGGATGACGCACATCACTCATCAAGCCACAGCAGCACCACCTTTAATGGCCAAGGCAGCAGCGACTACGAAGTTGACAGAAGTGATAGAAGTGGTGCTGTAATAAGTAGCAAAAGGCGCAACCTGCTCTCCAGAAAGTTCAACTCAGATGCAGCGACAACAGCAGTTGCGGGTATGAATGGCGTACGTTCGGTGTTAGTCGTGCGCTACGAGCAATTCGCAGAAGGCTGCACATGTGAAGGCATCTTGCGTTTTGCTTTCTCCGAAGATGCCTCCTCGACTTCCCGTTTTTCTCTTAATCGTCATCAAGCTCAAGAAGGAGGAGCAAGAGAAAATCATGATCACGCGAGCAGCTTGGCTCTCAAGCGGCTGAATGGCCCGCTGTTAATACCTGAATCTGACATTGCTGCCGCTTGCCAGCGTGCACCTACATGTAGCACAAAGGACAGCGTAAAGACTCGTTCGAAAAGTCGCAACGGCCCCAAAAGCGTTAGCAGCAGCAGAGACAGCAAAGATCGGAGCAGTAGTGTGCCCGATATTGGTGAGGGTACTAGCCCTAATATTATCAGCGAAGCTAATGGCAACAGCATCGGAAAAAATCATCCCATGGATCGCGGCGAGCCGTTAATGAGCAGTGATCGTTCTACAGATAGCGAGAGCCAGCGCCAGCGGAGGAGAAGAAGCTTAACTTCAAGGCAGCAAGTAAAGAAAGTTTGGTCAACACATTCTTCTCGTTCACCCACTGAGCCACAGTTCGAAGTGGGAAACCAGAAACAGCAGCAGCAGCAGGAGTGGAGGCGCTTGAGCTACGAGGGCAACGGCGGCGGCGGAGGTGGAAAGCCCGCTACCGTGCACAAGGATAAGTCGAGTGCGCCTCGGTATGCTTTCTGGCAGCAACAGCTTGATTTAACCAAAGGGTGGCCGGACGGTTGCCTCGACGCTTTCAAAGTAACATTAAGTTTCTTTTGAATCCTACGATCTAGATTCATGTTTGTAATCTTGTCTTACTATTTGATTCCCGCATCAACATTTTCTTGTTGCCTTCATCCTTTCTTTTTCTTTTCCCTTTCTTTTTTAAAGCCACCTTCCTGTATTGTGACAGGCTCTTGAACCGCGGGCGCGCACGCTCGGCTATTCCTTGCTTGAGCCTGGTGTGCACACTTACAAATCCCCGGGCGATGAGAGAACGGACGCGTTTGCACCTTGGGCCTTGAGCGAAATTTCAATATAGTTTTTCTCGCGCGATGCTAGCCCGTTCACGGTTTTTGGTGTTTAATCAGCGCTCAGTGCTATGATAGGAATGCAGGGGACTGAGCTCCTTGTATCTTGAAGGGATATGTTTTTGTATGCAAGGAGCCATAAACCTATATGAAATTGGCTTCTTTTTGAATGCCATAAATGATGCACCCATTGCATAACATGAGAGAATGCATGCATATGCATGGAGGTATGAAACCGGGCGACGTCAACTTCAGGTAATTACAGATACCTCCCTGTATTGCTGCTTTCATGTTTTGATTTTATGCTTCGGAGATCATGGCGCACAGCCAGTTGCGGGTGAAAAGAAACACTTACGTTAAGAATTTGAGGGGTCAAAAATTTAGTGATTTTTGAAAAGAAACTGAGGGTTGTTGGTTCCGGTTTCTAAGAAACGAGGGCCTTTCTGCCCTGCCTGTCTGCCAGTCGCCTAAGAAACTGAGGGGTGCGCACGCGGGAATCTAAGAAATTGCCTAAGAAACGAGGGGGTCGGGCGTTTTCCTGCTTTCTTATCCCCCGCAACTGGCTGTATGGCGTAGAGTGGCGTATGGCGCAGCGGCTGGCGTTAGGGTCGAAGTCGAAACACAGGAAAAAGGAGACATAGGAAACAAACCCAGATTTTGCGCGTGTTTCGTTTTCAAGAAACAAAAATGTGCCGCCCTGGGCGTTTCTGGTTTCTAGAAACGAAACATCTGGGCTTCGCGCGCCGTTTCTCCAGTTTCGTTTCTTCCAATTTTTCGTGTTTCAACTTCTTCCCTCTAGGTAGCTGGCGTACGTATGTATGACGGTGAGAACGTGAGAACAAGCCTACTAGCATGGAGCTGAGGCCAGCGAGCTCTCAAGTGCCATCAATTTTAGAGCCCGATTTATAGCATCTGCAGCGGCATACTTTTAAATTATATCCCTTCATGTACAGTGAGCCTCCGCCGCCTAGCACTAGGTTCACGGCCCTAGCATGGGCACCACTGGTGGCTCTGCTTGGTTTATTTGCGGTAGCACTGTGGGAGTATGACCCGGCAGCTTTCGTAGGCGATGCAGCCATCGTAAGCTTGTCACAGAGCGCTATGTGCCGTGGCGAGACTGGCGTGAAAGCTACGCGCACGTTTCCCTCTTTCCTTGCCGCCAACGCTTCTCAATCTTCGAGAATGCCAGCTGCCTCACGACGCCGAGAGCCGCCCATATTCCTAGCAGCCGTGGCAGTGTGCCAGGTGATGAGAAAAAAAAACTGCAAACGGTTAGAGCCCTTTGTTCTTGTATTGCAGCACCCTTTATACCGATCTAGTGCGTCAATTGATACACTGGTATACCTACATACTTGGGATGAAGTACTCGTGCTACACAGTGCGTAGCAAAGTAGCGCTCGTAAGCTATCAGTATGCTCACTTCAGCGCTGACTCTAAACATAGACGTTCTCCAAAATATCTAGGAGCCCGCCTCAGTATTATCGTGGGTGGAGAAGCTCTGCCGTCGGCCTGACCCCCGTCGCGGCGAATGGCGCGTCACAATCTACCACCAGTGCGACGAGAACAACTTTGGCACGGTATTGTACTATACTATTGCGGCATGCCATTCGCAACCGTGAATCACTGGGCTTCAATGTTTAAATGATGACTAGAAGCTACCCTCACCCATGAACTCTTTCGTCGGAATGTTTTGAGGCTGCTTTCTACCTTTCATCATTTCGTGGCTAGTTACCTTCGCCGAATTTGCGCCGCTCGGGCCACCTTGGCACTGCGCACGCACTCGCGGAACTAAATAGAGCATCTTCTGGTGGCAGTGGCAGTGGAGGAGCACGGTGGCCGTCGTTCAATCGCTTTAACCGCACTTGGCCGAGCGGGCCGTGCATTCAGCACATGTGGAACCGCTCGGTATTTAATCTTAGTGCGTATATTTACCACTCTACAGGACCGTCGGAAAAAGCATTTGCTCGACCGTGCCTATTGCAGCAGTTCTTCCTTTTTTTCCTTCATATGCCTGCGTAATCTTAAGCTGCCTCTTTTCGCTATCTTTGATATCAGCAGTGTTGTGTTCGTTTCATCTGCCCCTCGTTTACATGCTTCATTCTTTCGTCCTTTCTTTTTTTGTCCCCTTTCCAATTTGCAGGTTGGCACAGGCCGCGAACAGGAAGCATACTTGAGCCATATCCTTCGCCACTATCATTCCCTTGAAGGCAACAGGGATCATAGCAACAACCCACGTCTCACGCGCCGTCTCCATCTTCAGCAGGAGCATCAGGCATCTAAGGAACAAGAAGCAGAAAAGCAGAGGCAACAGCAGCAGAAGCAGAGGTTCGCGCAAGTGGAGCATAAGCAACAGGAGCAGCAGCTGGAGCAGAAGCAGGGGCAGCAGCAGGACCAAAGGAGGCAGCTCGGGCGATCCAAAGGTTGGCGGCTTGGGCAATCAGCTTTGAACTCTCACTCTAGTCCTACTTCTGGCGGTGGGAGCCACGGGCATCTCCATGGACTGGGGCGCACTTACCTGGTGTTCTTGCAGGCGGATGCGCCCTTGGAGTTCCAACTTCCCCCTTTCGCGGGGGACCCCGCCGCAGCGCTGGAGGCCATGGCTGCTGCTGACGACGATGGGAACGACGACGATGACGGAGGCAATGGGAAAGGTGATAGAAGAAATGATGGCAGCAGTAGCAGCAGCAGCGCCAGCAGCAGCAGTAGTAGTAGTGAGAGCAGAAGGGGGAGCAGTGCTAGAAGCAGTAGCAGCAGAAGCAATCGTCGCGACGCTTCTTCTTCTTCTTCTTCAGCAGGTGTACTGGGGTATGCCAGCTTGACAGGCACCGCTTTCCGAACTCCACCGCCACAGGGCTTCCGCAAGCGAGTTGCCGCCACCTGGCTCAACCCTGTAGACAACCGGGCCCCACGGGCGCGCTACCTCTGCCGCTGGTCGCCTGTGCAACTCGCGATGCAAGCAGCCAGCGGTATGCATTCCGGTGCGTCATCTCTTACTCCTCCTTTCTTTTCTACTGCTGCGAATGCATCTGCTAATGCTATTTCTTCTCTTTCTGCTCCTTCGCCTTCGTTTACCTCTTCGCCGGCTGCGCCTCAATCACTGCCACCCCTTTCTCGCTGGGCCTCTGAAGATAAAGAGGTGGATTGCCGCCGCGCTTACTTGACGCCGTCACGAGCGCAGTTCGTGGCCAGCCCATCAAGAGTGAAAGCTTTGCCTTACGAGACGTGGGAAGCGCTCCATGCGCTCAGTGTGACATCTACAGGGGTGAGTAGTTCTTGTTTCGCGTGCTTTGCCAATGGTAGCGTATTTCGAGCTACTTTTTGTTGGTAGGCAATGATATGATGCGCGTTCGTGCGTATCTGCCCTTGCTGTGCCGTGTCGCCTCAGTTTACTTCTTTTTGTGCCCTCTCTTTACCATTTAATCGTACATCGCTACCATCGCACCGCATTCTAATTCCATAGGTGGCTACGGATCCGTTTGAGCACTCGTGGGCAGCTCTCTTCGGGTGCATTTTGCCTGCAGACTGCCCTAGGGTTGTAAGGCTTCTTTCTCAACGGCATTCATCGCCCGTCGGTCTTGAGTGCCGTGATTAGGTACCTCTGTCACAAATACAAATGGTGCTCCATTCGAAGAAGCCGCTTCAAAATTGCTTTATACCCGGCATTCGCCGTCTTCGTATCGACGGTATCGGTTTGACTATGCTTATAATAATGACCTTTGAGGCTTGAGATACAGGAATATTATTCAGCTCAATGCGAGATAGGCGCGATATTCGAAAATTCTGATTTGGCTAGAATCCCCTTTTCCGATTTAGGGAACACCCACGGCCTTGGCTGAGGATTACGCCCGTTTTTCGTAAGTCGTAAGCGATACGAGATTTCGTTTCGATTTCGTTGAAGAAGAGCAAGTAATTGCGCTAAAATAACGCGAAATCGTGCCTTATATAATGTTAGGCCCACCGGACCCAAAATCTCCGAGGCAGGCACAATGGAGGATTGATTTATTTTGGCAGCGGCTACAAGCATTGTCAGCACGATCTTGCCGATCACTAGCGCGGAACCTGCACTCTTCGGGGTATACGCAGTCGACTAGCTCTCAAGGTGGAGGGCCTTGCGAGGGTTTCGAAAAACGCTGGAGGACGACCACGACTAGCGTCCGTGGCGTTTGATGGAAGATATATGGGTTTAGCTCTTTGATAGGGAGGGACCGCT
>Ga0307931_1001173_pt1 | contig 17176 bp, 17 predicted proteins | sample OrgLakmetageno47_FD_201816 | JGI IMG/M metagenome (GOLD analysis project Ga0307931, IMG submission 201816) | Saline water microbial communities from Organic Lake, Antarctica - #47 | ecosystem: Environmental > Aquatic > Non-marine Saline and Alkaline > Saline | place: Antarctica: Organic Lake... | reverse complement strand
AGGCAGCAGCAGCAGCAGCAGCGCTGTGGTCGCTTCGGTTGGTATTTTTTAGGCTTTCCCAGAACCGGTCTTCTTCTTCCACTGCTTGCATGGCGGCGTTGAGCTGCTTGGTGGCTTCGAAGTCGCGGTCATTGGTCGCGCCCACGTCGAAGACCACCACGTCATCGAACCTGTGCAAAAAAACAATGGGCAAAACGAGCAGACCACAGTCATGGTAAGGTGAGGTGTGAGTAAAGAAGGAAGTCTCTAGCCAACACCAGCACGCCAAGTAAATCAATGCTAGGAAGCAAGGCAGGGAGAGATAGAGGAAAGGCTCGCTCAGGAGAGAGGAACTGTTTTGAAAAACCAACCCATGCAGGCTAGAACAATAAAACTAATACGCACTGGTCGTCGTAGTCGTCGTCGTATTCTGAGAAGGCTTTCTTCGTAGCTGAAGGCGGAGCAGCAGCCAAAGCAGCTGCAGCGGCTCCTTTCTTGCCTCGGCCACTTTTGCTGTAGCTACTTCCCTTGGCACTTGCACTACTATTGCTAGCCCCGCTTGACGAAGACGACGAAGAGGCTTGGGCACCAGCACCGTTGTTAACTTCTCCTCCTCCTGCAGCAGCAGCTTCCGCGAGTTGCAAGCGAGCCTCTTGCATCAGCTCAAAGTTGGCCTCGTCTTCGCGCTCCATCACAGCGACCCGCAAGCGCTGTGGGTGTGTGCGGTTACCCATAGAATAAAGGTGTAAACACCAACAAAGAATGGAGAAAATATGTCAGAGATCATAAGGCGGACGCATACACAATTATCAAAATGCTCTTGAATCATGCGTCTACCATTTCATTTATTTACATTTCTTGCCAACAACAACTCCTTCACATGAAAACAAGCTCCGCTCCTTCCCCCCTTCTTTTTCCCCTTTCTTCTTCTCGTTCCCCCTAGCATTCCAACCTGCGCCGCCGCAAACTCCGTGTCGCCTCCCAAGCCAGCCGCCACCGCGCGGTCGGCCTTAGTGTCGTGCTTCCCGCGATGCACCCGAAACCGGGGCGTGGCCCGGTCCATGGTGGCGAGGCGCGGCGGCAAGTTGTCGTCCATGAGGGCCGCCACCACCTTGACGGGTCATGGATTTACGGGGGTTCGAGAAGTAGAGGTTAAGGTAGAGGTAGTGAGAGGAAGAGATAGGAAGAGATAGAACGAGAGGAAGAGAGAGATGAGAATAGAATAGAGAAAAAAAGAAAGAAGAAATGGAAGTAGTTGAACTATTGAAATTTAAAATTATTCTCTTTCCATTCGTCAATGCTGAATCTCATTCTTTGAAGCCACACATGTACTCCTCCTGCGACTGATATGGTACCTGCGTGGGGTCGAAGCTGTGAAACGCCAAGCACGCTTCCACAAACCCTTCTCCTAAACCCGGCACAATCGCCTGCACCGCCTCCACTAATCCGGCCATTTCCCCCTCTGTGGGTCCACCACGATTTCGGCTAGCTTCCGCCTTATTGCTACTGCTGCTGCTACTAGAACCACTGCTGCTGCTGTTGCCACTGCTGCTGCTGCTCCTTCCTTCGAAGCTTCCCAAGTGAGGCTGGCTTGCTCTCGGCAAGTTTTTCAGCGCATCAACCAAATGCTGAAAGCGCACTGGCTCCAACCCGCTCCGGCTTTCTTGCGCGAGAGCTGCCAGCAGCGGGTGCTCCCAAATGTGCCCGCCCCTGCTGCTCCCTGGGGCGGCGCCCAAGCCTTTCTGATATGCTGTGAAACCGTACTGGTCGTCGTAATCCCCCAACAAGCTGCTTGCTTCCTCCAATGCCCGCATAATTGTGGCAGGCAGCAGTGCTGGCGCACTGGAGCGGTGGTGAGCGTCATCAAGCAAAGTGGACAGCACGTCCTCTACGAAAGCTCCTCCGTCGCTCCCATCTTTTCCTTTTTTTTCTCCTCCTTTTGCACCTCCTTTGCCACTGAGTGCATTGTTGGAAGCCGCCTGCGTGAGCGCCACGTGAGAAACACGCCGCCAATGGGCACGGCAAGCACTCGCGGCCGCTGCGCCTGCTTTAGCGTGGGCTTTCGCAACCACCGCGCGCTCCCCTGCGCGGTGTTCGGTGCGTGCGCACTTGGCTTCGAGAACTGGTATTGTGGTGCCGTAGCAGCGCGCAGCGGCCAACAGGAGCGCTCGCGGCCAAGACGACGAAGTAGGAGGAGCAGCAGATGGAGCAGCAGATGGAGCAGCAGAAGTGCCAGTGGTCGGACTAGTGGTTGGTGAAGAGGACAAAGCTTCGAGCCCGAAAGCAGGGGACGCTTCCAGTAGGGCTGCCAAGCCACCGGACACGTCGGCTAAATACCGGAGCTCGTCGCAAGCACTCTCCGCTCGAGCTGCTGCAGACCCTTCCTGATGAGCGACCGAAGAAGCAGCAACTGAGGCACTGTGCCCGTCACCTTTCCCACCGCTTGAGCTACTGCTGCTGCTGTTGCTCTGACTCAGTTCCAGCGCGCTGCAGCGCAAGGATTCAAGCACCGCAAGAGCTACACCTCCCGTAGACGCTAGCGCATGCGCAAGGCCCTTTGGGTAGAGTTCGACGGCATCGCGCAAGAGTTGCGACAATAGTGAGGGGTTTGATAGGCCGTATAAGCTAGCCAAGTCCAGAAGCTTAGGCAGCGCGAGCGGCCCTGCACTGCCACACACTGCTTCACCCCACGCCTCAGCTTCTTCCCTGGAGGCTACTTTTTCAGCTCCTGCTCCGACTGTTGCTTTAGACACCTCCACGTTGCTGCTAGAAGCTGTTTTACTACTGCTACCGTTTGAAGTGCTAGCACGAGAATCAGTATCGCCGCTGGCGAGGCGCAAGCACACGAGCAAAACGCGCCGGTCGAGCAACGCTAAGACCACGTCAGCGTCGGCATCTTCGCTGACGTCATTCTCTGCCACTCCTCCACTACCTGTACCACGGCCAGCCACCACCGCCGCTGGGTCCATTGCCACATCAAAAGGTCTCTCGCGGAACCGCAGAAACGAGTCTAGAAACTGGCGCAGCGCAGGGTCTCTCAAGCAGTGGCTAGCAAAACGCGGGAAGCGAAGCCGCAGGAGCCACCCAAGCTCTTTAGAAGCGTGGTGCATCCATGCAAACGCTGGCGATGTCACCTACCAAAACAAAATGTATCAAAGTAATAAGTAATGTTGAGCTAAGTTACTGCAGTGTGCTACCGGCGAAAAATAAGTACATTCGGCGAAGTTACTTTTCGACTCGGGTTGATTCAGTGTCGAACTATGCACCTGAGGCTGGTTGTCGGCTGGAAAGAACTGCTGCAGTTGGAGTGGTCGTTTGCGCGATAGAGCATCAAACTCAGGTGCTGCCATTGAGAGGAAATTAACCATGAGAAGGAAGATGCGCTTGCCTGATTTTCTTTCACTTCAACTCTAGCGACGCTGCAGCGCTGACTCCGCAAGTAGCTTTGAAGTTTACCTCGTCGTGCTCTCCCCTCCTGTCCCCTGACTACAGTTGCAGAGAAGCAAAGTTTCCGAGTGGCTGGGACAGAACAAGGATTGAGGAGCCCTAATTTGATACCGTATCCAACAAACCAGCATCTACCGTAGCAGTAGCAGGGTTTAGGGTGTCCCCTGGCAGTAGTAGGTGAAGTGAACAAAAAATCCCTCGAGTGTGGAGGCCAGAAAATGAAGAAGTAAGAAGTAGTGTCGAGTTGTGCCAGGCTTCAAACTATTAGGGCGAGCTCACCGCAGTGCCACCCTACGAGATAACGCCGTGAGAAAAGATGGATTTATGCCAGTATTGTCGAAGTTGGCTCTTTCAGTTCCCGGCTTCGGCTTCGCTCATTACCAGGAAGGGCAGCGTTATTTTTTGTGCCCTAGCTCTGTATGATGCCATTAAAAAGATCGTGCATTTTGATGCAGACGATGGTGACGTGTGGACTCCACAGTTGCTGACAGCCCTAATAATCTTCATTTGTACCGCATGTGCGGCACCATTTCTCCTTCAGCTGAATCGGGGCACGGGAACTCTTATGCTTGAGCTCTTAGGTGAGATGGAAGGCTGGTCATGCGTGGGTGTATTCGAGCACACGATTGTGGGAAATGGTAGCAATGAAGACAAACTCTATGCAGCTCTTCAGTTCTTGGGCATTTTAGTCTTGGTAGCACCTATCTATCTCATCTTTGGGAGGCTCCTAAGGGCTAAAGCACATGCGCTGCCTCGTCTTCAGCGCAAGATGTCTGAGCTGGACAACGACGTAGTTGCATATTTCATTGGATTTACTCTTCAAGTTTTCTTTGGGAGGACAGTCAACCTCATTAGATGGTCCATCGGCGCAACCTTATTTTTCTTCATCGAGTTAAGCATAGCAACAAAAATAGTCATCGCAATAGAACGGCTTAGGTCTAGTACACCTTCAACCACCACAATATCATCAGGTGCCACTCGGGTTGCGGCTGAGGTCACGGAGCATGCGTTAGGGGTGTCCCTGGGCTTTGCTTACCTTCTCCAGTTCAAGTCCGTTTGGGCAGACTTTGTGTATGGTAGTGTTGGAGAAGATTACGACGCTGACGACGCAACTTGGTTGGAAGTGGGCGATGAAGCGGATCAAGGTGAAGAAGGCGGCGAACTCACGTCACACCAAGGTTGGCTTGGTGTCCTGTGGTTGGCCTTTATGTTGATTGTCATTGTTATGGTGCACGCTCTCTCTGTGACAAAAAGTGAATTGCTGGCTAATCTTTCTTCGAGTAAAGAGCCAGAATCCGTGCAGCAGAAACGAGATGCCCGCAAAGCTCGCAGGAGATTAGCGCAGGCTTGCTTGGCCCTCGCGTTTGGTTTCGCCACTGAGAAGGCTACCGGGACTTTGTTTGTTGCTTTAATCAAATCAGAAGGCCTAGAGGTTTGGGTAAGCGCTGCTATAGCGTTATTGGTCATGTGGGGCCTTGGCGTGCGACATGCTGCTGCCTATGACAAACGCCACGAGCGTCGCAGCGAACATGCATCTGCCGCCATGGAAAGCGGCCCTTACGGCAGCGCTCAAAATGTGTTGAAAGACGACGAGAGCAAAAGCGGCAGCGACAATGATAGCGACAGCGAGGATGAGGCTGAGACTCATGACTCCTTTGAAGTTGTGAATTCGATGGTGGGCGTATCTGAAGCGAGGACGACTACGAACTCAGAAATGTTGCAGGAACCACTTGCACCAACTGCTCCTCCCCCCTCTTGATACCACAAAAGCTTCAATGAAATGCAGTAGCCCTTCAAACAAACTAAATTTTTGTGGGTCAAAATTCGTGGGGTAATTGGACCACGATAACAATTCTTATCCTCCTATCGCACTGATTTCTGAAGAACACTTTCAATAAGCCAACCACATTCTAGAAGATGCCAGAGCTCCAGTATTGGGCTTTCATTGCGATCGGATAATGCCTCCTTCCGAGAACTGGTCCTACAGGGTTTATGAGATTAAATATGAGCATTGCATTACGCAAAAGGACACTCAGCCCAGTCAGACTTGTTCTGGAGGATTCATTAAAACGAAGCTTTATGCTGTTTGTTGATGTTTCTTTTCAATTGGGGAGTATAATCCGATCTAATCCAATCCAATCTAATCCAACTGATAAAATGATTAATCCAGCTCGCCAGGGGCGATTATTCACTCAGCTTTCTCTAGTCATTGGGATTCCGGCCTTATATGCTACATGGTTCCAAGCGCGTAATAATAAAGCACAGTAGGTTTATGATTATCGGAGCTTACCTGAAATATGCGTACACGTACACGACGAATGACCTCACTCTCGACACTTCTTACTAATTGATAGTAATCGGACTCTGATGGAGTAGATGGCGCCACTTCGGGCGTTTTTTTTTCGGACGTTCTTCTGAAGTACGTGAATCAAAAGGCATTCAAGAAGCGCCTCAACTCGGTGTGTAAACTCAAAACTCAACGCCGATTCCGACTCAACCAGAGATTACAGACCGGAAATATAACATCTTAATTTTCCGTAGTAGTAGTAGTAGCTGATTGTCAGCTATCTTACCGATCACTAGCGCGGAACCTGCACTCTTCGGGGTATACGCACATACAACTTGCTCTCAAGGTGGAGGGCCTTGCGAGGGTTTCGAAAAACGCTGGAAGACGACCACGAGTGGCGACCGTGGCGTTTGATGGAAGATTTATGAGTTAGTTCGATGATAGGGAGGGACCGCTAGGCCACAAGCGGCCCACATGCATGTTGCTGTTTGTATTATTGAGGGGGGCTTTTATATTCGCTGCCACTCCGCGGACGAGGAAGGAGTTCCTGTCCCGTCAAAGCTTCTTATGGCTCAGGGGCAGAACAATTGGCAATTGGCGCCTTGCGTGCTGAAAGGCACACTTCGACCTCTGCCAATGGAACCTCGTGTTCCGCATGCCACGAGCTTCCTTGCTCGCGCACCTTCCTCTTAATTGTTCTGCGGAGTGCTCAACACCCAAAAAATCCTCGCTTTTTGCGAAATTTATGAGGATTTTGGCCAATGCCCCTTCCCCACCTGAATCATTCCGCACTTGCTGCACTTGCTTTGTTTGCGCAACGCACGCGCATTCCCACTTCTGCCCGCAGCATTGGCTTCTGTGTCATTTGGGTTTGTATTTTTTCGAGTTCAAGTTCGAGTTCTAGAAGTAGCTAGTCGAGGGAACAGCTAACAGCTAAGTAAGCCGGTTTTAGGTGAATCAAGAATTTATGACTAATAATCATCGTTTCATGAGCCAGCTTTGAGCTTTAAGCCGCCTTCGTTATAAGTGATGGTGCAATGGCTTTCTTGTAAATGGACCACCTTGATAGTCGAAAAATCCCTCGAGCTCCTCTTCAGCGACGACCCTATCCTTATGTTTACGTGCGTTTCCTGGCTGTCTTTTCAGCTCTCGGAAATCTCGCTTCAGCTCAAATCCACGAATTCTTCGGACCGGACGTCGTAATTCCACCTCCCGGTTGGGCTGCTCACGTACACCCCTACTACAGTGCGCCCATAGCGGCGGTTGCGAACCCCAATGAGCCGTTGGTCGCCCAGCACCTGCGGCAAGGTGCCCATCTCGCAGGGGTACTCCAGCACCACGATGGTGTCGGACCCTACCAGGGGGGATCCGGCGAGCGCAGCCACCAGCTCGGAGTACGAAATTTCTTCGTAAGGTGGGGTCACCGTGACAAGGTCAAAAGGCCTTCACGAGAAAAGGGAGAAAAAAAAAAAGGACAAGCAAGTACATATTCAGGACGGCATTCAATCGACTTCAAAGAAAAGGGAGCTAAGCATCGTTGATTGAGTATATTAAGATTTGTTGTGTCCAAGGAAAGAGAGTGACAAAAGTTCAGGACCGAAAAACAGTATGAGGGGTTGTCTATTACTAATGCGAGGAATGCGTAAATTGAGGCAGCCTTACTGGTTGAGGCCGAAGCGCGCTGGTTCATTGAGTACGTCATTCACAGAAGCACACACGCTGGCGGTGGTGAAACCCAGGTCGGGCGTGAAGCCACACCACGCAGCGTTCTTTTCAGCCACCGCGCAACACTGTAAATGATTGCGTCAGAAATGGAAACATGGGAAAACGCATGCGCGTTGAGGGGGGGGGGGGGCACATGAAGATAAAGAAAAGGCACAGGGAAAGAGAAGCGCAGAGAAGAGACGCATGCACAGCGCACTGATCATGATGACAATAATAAGGAGGCATTAAAGCCAATACCTCCACCACCCACTCACCTCGGGGGCAAAGTCCACGAACACAGCTCCGGAAGCGCCCCGGCTCAGAGATTCGATTCCCACTGACCCCGAACCCGAAAACAAGTCCAAATGCTGCCAAGGATAAGAGAAAGCGTTTAAGCAAGGCATTTACTAACGCATCAAGCATTCATATGAGTATCTTTGATGCTGGAAGGCAGATAATCTTTCATGCTAATATGAAAACGAAAGGAAAGGAAGGATAGCCTGAGCACAACCCACAAACTAGTCCGTGCAAGGGCTTGACGTGATAATGACTAGCATTTTGGGTGCTCTAGTAAAGTCAAATACACTTACCCTTATGTTCGGCTCGTCAAAGACTCCAAAGCCAGTGAGTGTGCTGAAGAGCGCTTCCTTCACTTTTCCCATCATCGGGCGAAGTTGCACAGGAGGCGAATCCAGGCGCCGGCCCCGGGCTGAGCCCCCCATGACCCGGAGCCGACTGGGCGACGTCATCCCCGCTTCGAGCGCTTTCCCCTGATTAGCCCGCCGCTTCGGCTGGGTCCCGCCCCACTTGCTCCGGATGTCGGACCGGCTGGGCCGAGGGGCCGACACCGGCTTCAACGGAACGCCGTCGCCGTCCACCTCGAATTTTTCACGCACGCCCGACAAGACAACCTATTTTAAAACAAAAGAAAAGCAATTATAATCTGGAGGATAGGCAATAGTTCAGCCTTGTTTCGTTGCCTGTAATACTGTGCACACGCTAACTTCAAGCACTTCAAAATGATGTTCGAGCCGTCTTTCCGACGGAGACACGAGAAGCGCAGCCTAAGCGGAGTATGCACCTCGCCAATTTGGCTATGTCTTGTATAAGAACTGTGAACGAGCGCGAAGCCGTGCAGTGTCCGAATTACAAGTCCCAGAAGGAGCAAGCTCAGCGACCTCATGATATCAATGAGAAATAGAAAGTTGAAATAGCTGAATTGCGACAGACGTGATCCTAAAGACTAGACTCTAAGCTGGCTAGATTAGAATAAATTCGGACGATTTTATTGAGCCAAGCTTCTTAGTTCTTCTCCTGAACTCTAGCTGTTGCAGACAAATGTTCACTCGGCAAATGATCAAGGTGCACCGACACGCCGCGGAGCTTCTCTAAAAAGTTAAAAAGTGTCAAAAGATCACACGAGCAACGAACGGAACAACGAACAACGAAGCGACGACGAGCACTGACTTGGAGAGAGAGAAAGTACTGCTGCGCTGCAATGAAGTCATTTGAGCTTTGAGCTCTTGTAAGCCAGATTGGCTCTAAAGCTAAAATACTGTATAAGCTATACTTAGAAGGCCGGTCGTCGGCTAGGAGTATAGCTAAAAGACAACTCAAATTACACTGGTTTGAATAAGAGCTAGGTTTTCTTCTCGCTGATAGAATTCCTATTCTGCGTAAACCTACCGAAGCGAAAACGATAGCTCTATTGACTCGGACCACAATGAAGGCTCGATGCAGTCGTGTACCGTTCTGGGCTTGGCTTGCCTGTCTAGTGTCGCCATCGATGCTTGTTGGCGGATCCTCGCCCATGGACGTTGGCGTGGGTGCTCTATCGCCAGATGGCTCACTCTATCAACTCGAGTACGTGTCTGCAGCTAGGACCTTTTTTTCTCTTTACACGCGTTTATCTCCTAGCCAGAACCTGCTTTCGAAATGGGTTACCAGTTTTGCTGCATTCATTTCTGCTTCTAAAGATATACTGTTCTTGGGTGAAAGGTATGCTTGTGCGGCGGCAGCACGAGGTGCCTTGGTGGTTGGTGTAGAAGCAGCGGGGAGCGTCGTGCTCGTGTGTGCACGGTCTGACGCATCGCCGCTGCCATTAACAAAGGACGAGAGCTCCACTGAAGACGAAATGGAAAGGAACAGCAATGAGTACTCATCAGAAAGGAGCCAAGGCAATGCTGATGGCGATCATAGCTATGGCGGTGGTGGAGGAGTACCGGCTGCATGGTCAACTCTGATGCAGAGAAGCTCAAGTAGAGCGGATAGCAGCAGTAGCCGCAAATTAGTCCCGCTGGCTCCCACGCTAGGGTGTGCTGCCTCCGGTTTGTTGCCAGACGCTGGAGTGCTGATTCAAGCAGCCAGAGCCTCGGTACTTATGTCTTAAGAGTTGCACTCACTACTTTTAGCAAAGCGCTCTTGCCTTCATTTATATCTCCATCCTAGTTTTTGTCCCACTCTGTGTTTCTTCCTTATTCTTTTCTTGCTCATGTTCTTGTTCTCTCTTTCGGCTTTATTCAATCCTGCACCCATTTTTCTCGTGCCTCTACCACTGCTTGTTCATTCGTTTATCCACAATCACTACCACCTCACTCTCAACTGCCTATTGCCACTTTACTACTGCGTACGCCTACCACAGGTAGCCAATCATGACTTCGTGTACGGTGCAGCCCCCTCTGTAGAAGCAGCAGCACGCGCGTGCGGGGACGCAGCGCTGAGTTTCAGCCGGCACCCGAGGCTGGCGTCGGAAGGCGACCCCCCACTGGAGCTCGGGCGCCCTTTAGCGGTGCAACTGCTGGTGGCTGGCTGCGAACCACCGCGGCGCGGGTGTGCCAACCCTTCTGCGAATACTGTGCGACCGTTGAGTGGTGGCAGCAGCGAAGGCAACAAAGACATGAAGACTGACGGTTGTGGGGGTGACTCAGCAACACCTACAAACACTGCGCCCCCAGCGCCCCTGCAACCTCCACCGCCTACAGGCGCGCTCTATTCAGTGGCGCCCACAGGAGCCGTGTCTCGATGGCACGCCAAAGCGATTGGCAGTGGCGCCAAGGAAGCGGACCGTTTTCTGGGGCGCTGGCTGCAGCGAAGGGTGCACACACGGGAAGAGGTGGCCACCACGACGACCAAATCTAGTAGCACGAGTAGTGGGAACTTAGGAAGTATCAGTTTCCAGAATAGGGAGAAATTGAATCAGCCTGCGCCATCCAATTCGGAACCAGACGAATCGCCAGAACAAGAGTTACTGGAGAATGAGGAGGCTACGGCAACGTCGGCAGAAAAAGACGCAGATGCAAAAGGCACTGCAGCAAGTTCTACGGACATTGCAACCAGGGAAGAGGCAGCCGCGTCCGCAGCAGCTCGACTTCGGATGGGAACACTGCCACCATCGGAATGTGAGGCATGCCGCGCTGCCATTGCCGCAGTGCTTCGCCACTTGAAAGAGCAGAGCTCTGACCCCGATGCTGAAGCCGACGAAATTGAAGTAGGCAATTCAGATGCCAAGCCGACAGCAGGCACTGGCGATGAAGAAGCAACAACTTCACAAGATTTTCTCCCAAAGCTTACAGTTGTCGATGTAGCGCGAGTGGAAGTAGCAGTGGCGCGGCCGAGTGGGTTCAGAGTACTTTCCTCCAGCGAGATTGTTGCTCTCCTCGGTCTCAACAATTGATGATTAGGACTAGAGGCCGGAGGTCCCATTCACATGGGACTTGAAGTAAGAAAGGATAGCTATGGATATGGAGAGCCGAATTAGACATTGCCTTAAACTTAAACTTTTGACTCACACCTCCGAAATTACCCGTACTCCGCGTGGAGCGCACTGAGATAGAGCCGGGGAATTTGGGATTATACCGTTTTCTCTTTATAGAAGAATAACAGGAGTACAGGTGCCGTCTTATTAGTAATTAGTAATTATTACAGCATACTTATTACGGACAGGGCGCACACTTCTTACTTACATCCGTTTTCTCTTTGTAGAAGAATAACAGGAGTACAGGTGCCGTCTTGTTAGTAATTATTGCAGAATACCTATTACGGTCAGGGCGTACTTCTTACTTCTTCTAGGACTTGTGGCCGTCGCGTGGTCGCTGTCACTTTGTCCAAGAGGGTAGATCAGATGATTGATGATTCCCTTTCCCTTGCTTTGTCGGTGTATTTTCGTTGAGCTTGTGCGCTTTTGCTCTCATCTCAGAATCTATACTGTATCGCGCTGAACGCGCTATCCGTGTAGTTCAAGACTTGGCACCAAAGCTGATTCGATGGAGGCCCTAGCGTCTTGTGAAGTCGCTGCCAGCGACGAGAACAATCGGGAAGAAGCTGTCGACATAGATGATGCCGAAAACTCGCGATCATCGGCGTGCACGCTCGATGATGCTATCCATGCGATGCGAGCTCGGCGCAAAACTAGGCGGGTAATTGTTGAGATTGCTGTCGAACGCACAGATGGTGGAGAAGCAAGTGCGCAAGGGGCCGACACTCGAAAAACTCAACAGGTAAGCTGCTATCACGAGGCGACCAAAGCTGCCTAGAAAATCTGATAACATCAAGAATGAGTACCTAGGTTTTGTTATTCTAAAGGCGCGTCCATTGATTCAATCAGACCTATCTTACTTGTAAGATGATTAGTTATTTAATCTTTCAGCGTTTCTCTAATCATATGCATATTTGTATACATATGTATCTATGCTATTTGACTTGCAACATTTGTAGCGGCCAAGCTCTGCGCCTCAAAGTCGCTCGAAACCGCCTCGGCATTTCGCCGCGCAAGTGCACCGCGCCGAACAAATGCCACACCGCTTGCCAACCAGGCCAGCCGCTGCGAAAGCTGCACTTGAAGCTGCAGCTGCTGCAGCAAAACCTTTTCAGTTACCGCGCTTTCGCATCGCCTTGCAGTGCAGCGCAGACGTTACGTGGAAGCGCTTAGCTTTGGCAGCAGCACAGAGGTTTCGCGACAGCACTTCAAACAGCAGCAACAGCCAACAAGCGGACATGGGCAGCAGCGCGAGCGGCAGCCAATATTTGCCCATCAACGTCTCATGTGCTGGGCCCGGTTGGCAGGTATGAAAAACAGCATCTTAAGGCTGTGCTTTTTGTATACTGTCTTGTTCCGTTCTCACCTCGTTTAGGCATCGTATTTGGGCTTTACTAATCATCTGCTCTCTCAAGCTACAATTTTGCTAGCGTCTATGGAGTATAAGTCATAACATATTATTTCTATGCCTAACACTATACCGTGTTTGTCGGAATAATGAAACCGTAAAGGACGACTTTTTGCACCCTGACGCGCTGGCGCTCGTGGGCGACTATGCACTGAGTAAAATGCGCACATCGTCCCGCAAGACTAACAAGGTTTGACTTTTTTTCTTCTGATGTAAGGGATATTAAAGATATAAAGGCGCTGTTTTACATACGAAGGGAAAGTGATATGGTAATATTTCTGTGTGTGTGTTTAACTAAGCAGCCTGCGGCAAACGACCACCTCAACCAAGGCAGCATCATCCCTGGAGGAGTGCACTTTTCCACTGCAGGAGATGCCTCCCCCACTGGTTCTGCTCCAGCCACCGCTGGTGTCCCTCGCGCGACATGGCAAGAGTCTGCGCAGGCAGTCTTTGAAGGCACTTACAATTTGCCAGCAACTAGCGACTACCATTACCACGGCATGTCCTTCGCAACGGCCGTCATGGCCAGCAGTGCGTTTGGGTTCAGCCACCGTCACAAAAATGGGGACAGGCGCAGTGATGCTCATCGCTATGGCCATATGCACGACATCAATAGTGACGATGTCAACGTCGACGTGTGGGTGACTCTGGCAGCACGAGTCAGCTTGAACCGAAGCTGCGCAGTGCTGCCTCGATGGTACACCATTGCATTCGCGCTCTCGGCAGCGTCTACTGAAAGGCGGCAAACAGCACTTGCTTTAGAAATACAGCATCAAGCAGAATCAAGAGCACGAGCTGATGTTTTGGAAGGTTTCAAAAGTAAAAGACCAGCAGCAGTAGGAGCAGTCGCAACAGCAGCAATGGGGGAAGCAACAGGAACGAAGAGAGCTGTCGCAACCAGTTCCTCACAGCATAAGCGAGCTCTGGTAGAAGTGCAAACCCTTTTGGACCGGTTCTTGCAGCGAGATCAATACACGTCCATTCCAGAAGCTCACTCGGTGGTCAGCGCTGCTACTTGGATGATTGCAGTGCCGTCAGAACGCGAGGCCGTGGCGACAACGCTTTTGTCCTTCTTGCCACAACTGGTAGTGCTCTTTCGAGCCTTTACCAAAAGTAAAGATGGTGACAAGCGAGACCGGGCATCGAAAAAAGAAGGTACAGAAGAGACAAATGCAGCCGCTAATTCTGCTGGTACAGCAGAAGCAGTATCAGCAGACCGTCCTGTCGTCACGAATATTCCCGGAACTTGGCTCGCGCTTCCTCCAATAGCAATGGACTTTTCAGCCTTTCAGCACTTCGCTTCACGTTGCCGCTTGAGTGCTGAGAACAAGCATTTGAGTGCTGCCCAGCTCCAGCGGCAACAGCAGCAAGTGGTGGCGTGTTTTCAGAGGAGCAATGTCCTCAACGAGCGTTGGTCACCTTGCGTAGCGTTTCAGCAACAGGCTGCTGCACGCGACGCCAAGCGAGAAGTCGCAGCCCACTTGAGCGAGCTCATGAAACCACGTGCAGCTCGGCATATTTCGGTAGAGCAACATGCGCCAACAACGGGGGCTGGTGCAGCGACAGCAGCAGAATCTGATGCCAATGCCACTGATGGTGATGGTGACCAAGGAGATAACCCAGAAGAACAAGGAAAGAAAAAAGAAAAGAATGAAAAAGAGACAGGAGAAAAGTATGGTTTGAATGGATGCGGTGGTGCAGATTTCGCGGGCATGAGTGCTAGGGCGAATGCAGAGTAAGTGAAGGGTGCTCGATGTGATTTAATCTTACTAGTTCAATCGTTATCTTGTTCATCCTGGTTTGCTCGTGATAGCATTCATGTCTTTACTGTCATTTTGTTCTCAGTGAGCGCTTAGGTTTCAGAGTTTTTCTTCGCACACGCTCTCGTTTCTACTTACGCAATGGTACTAATTGTGATTCTTGTTGTCATGCGTTCAGGTTCATGCAGCAGGTTATTCGCGAAAACACTCTTCGGTCAAATGCGAAACGGTTTCACCTTCAGCACAACACTTACCACATGAAGAGCACAGTTCCATCGGGACCTGCAGTGAGTGCGAGCGCTGCTGACGACGCAACTCATGACCACAACCTCGGCTATGTTTCCGACCCCGCTTCGTCCTCTTCTACGTCGCTTAATACTCCAGATGCGCGCCTTGCTAGCAACAGCACGAGAACAGGACCAGGAAAAGCAAGGACGGAAGCAGAAAAGGAAGAGGAAGTGGCCAAAAGTGTGTTGACTGGCTATGAACAACAGCCAGAAAGGCGACTCTTCGATAACCGACCTCTGAGGTGAGGCTTCTGCTCAAATGATCAGTAGAATTTGATGGATGACAAACCATTCTTGGTTTGGTATGGTCTACAAATTTCAAAGCGAATTGGTTCCTTCGCAGTCCGCACTCTTAACTCCTTTATTGACCTGTTGGGGTACGCTGTAACTTCTGTGTGTGTCAAATATAGGTCGACCGAGTGCGGCGAAGGAATGTCGCTGCCAGAATTCTTATGGGTGGTCTGGAATTTAGCGAAAGTCAAGTGAGCTTCGTTGTAATTTGTTGCTACAAACTCCATTACACTTCTCTATTTGAATTGTCTGACCATTTTGTATCTGGATCCGTGCCTGATTTCCACTCAGGTATCTATCCGAAGATGGGAAGCTTACCGGCATGGGAGATCTTCCTCTGAGTGCGCATCAAGATGAAGAAGCCCAGGTTATTTGCTACTTTGTGACAACCTTTACCTTCACCAAATTTACACTCTTCATCTTCATTTGACCAAGTTTTGTCGTTTCTGGCGTGAAAAAGATTCCTCGTACTTCAACTTATCCTCAAAATATCACTGTATTGCTCATGGCTTGAAGCAGGAATTGGATAAAGGCGAAGGCTTAGAATTAGCTTCAGTTGACGATAAGGGAGAAGACGCAAAAGATACATGGGCCGCTGAGCTACCTTCATCACATCCCCAGGTATTCAGCTTTTCTCTTTTCATTCAACATTTACTAGATCCAACAGCCACTCTCTTCTTTCATACTTGTAATGTACTTACTATAAGTCTTATGTTCTAGTTTGTATCCTTCTTTGAGCAATCTCTTAGCCCGCTTGTTCTCCATATGTAAACTCTTTTTTTTATAAACACCAATGTATGCATATGTGCATCTCCAAAGGCCTTAAACTACCACTGCGGATTGCCTCGGTGTGCGCCTCATCGACACCATTTTCAAGCACCTCCGCACCATCTTCGACTTCACAAAAGCCGTAAAGCACCCACAACAACGAAGACTTCGTCTTTGTCTTCTTCCTCGTCGAAACCACCTCTCAAGAAAAAACAGGGCAAAGGAGGAGTTGCGCAAAAGACTGGTGTTAGCGGTTCTGGAGCTGCGAATGGTGCTACCAAGCTGGGTGGTGTTACTCCTGGAGCTTCTGGCGCTGCATCTGCTGCCACCATAACTGCGCCGCCACACCACCCCAAACCAAGAGACCCCATCACCAACCACGCCTGTTTCTTTGGGGTGGGCGCTGCCACCAACCGTTTCTTCGCTGACGTGCTGTTGCCTTTGGCGGTGCACGACCGCAAGCGGCTGGAGCAAATGGTGGTGTTTGCGTTTCACACCGAGGACGTGCAGCGCATCGTCAGCGGGTACCTCCGACCCCTCCAGGTTGGTGATGTTGTTTGTTTTAACTTTTCTGTGACAATTCTTCTGATTACATCATTTCCGCGGTTTCTCTGTGCTCGAACCTCGTGCTTTTTCTTCAATTTCACCTTCTCTCTGTTTTCTCTCCTCTCTTCCTTCTTCCTTTCGCTCCAATCAACAGGCGGTGTTTGACCAGTTCTCCTCGTGGGATTCGTTGCCTGAAAACGTCGCCAAAGCCGAAGCCAAGCGAGCCTTCGCCGCTGAGCAACTAGCTGCAAGAGTGGCAGCTGCCGAACAGAAGCAACTGGCCGCAGGGCGGAAGAGGTGTGTTTAGATGTGCACTATGTTAGTGCTTGTGTGCGCGTACTATATTCATAGTAGGCTGCTAGCCTTCTCAAGTATAATATGTCTTATTGCGGCGCATTTGAATGAACGTGTATATGATGTATCATTCCTAGGTGGGCTCGCAAGGATTTGAAAGAAGAAGCAGAGGCAGTGGCGAGAGAGCTGGCAGCGAAGGAAGAAGCCGCCAAGGTGCTATACAACTAGACAAATTGTTGATCAAGGGAAGGAAAAACAATTGCCGTATGTTCAATGGCAACTCGTTCTTATCTGACATGTTTAGCTAATTCCTCGCCCATTCCATCAATGTGCGCGTGTGTTTTTGCCACTCGAACCAATTCAAATCCAAAGGCCGAAGCCAAGGCCGACAACGACCATGCGACCATGTCTCTCGGAGAATTCGTGGCAGTGACTGCAACCAGTCGAGTGGCTGCAAGTGCTACCGCGCGACGTGCTTTTTTCACGTCGCAAGTGCGTGAAAAGAACGACATTCAAAGATATAGAAGGAGAGAGCTCTTCTGTGCTTCTTCATTTTCTTCCCATTTCTCTCAAGCATATGCCGTTGCAAATACAATGAACTTGCCTTTTTTTTTGTTAGAATCTTGCCCTCTAGGCCATCAATTAGCCCAT
>Ga0307931_1001170_pt1 | contig 17237 bp, 21 predicted proteins | sample OrgLakmetageno47_FD_201816 | JGI IMG/M metagenome (GOLD analysis project Ga0307931, IMG submission 201816) | Saline water microbial communities from Organic Lake, Antarctica - #47 | ecosystem: Environmental > Aquatic > Non-marine Saline and Alkaline > Saline | place: Antarctica: Organic Lake... | reverse complement strand
AGGCATCGCGCACACGGGAGGCTCTCTCACCCGTTGTCTTCCCGTACTCACGCGTCATAAACTCCGGCTTTGAGACACCATCCGGCCACTCCAACGTTTCCATTGCCGCCTGCATAATGAAGAGAAAGAGCACAGGACCTTCACATGAGCCTTGCCGCACACCTATGGTGCTATCGATCTCGGAGTCCACTTCACCCAGTGCTCCTGTACTACTGCAAGATTGGAGAGTGGCTGCTTCGTCTACTTCCTAGTTGTGTTGACTTGAAAGATGAAAGTTGCCACACATGAGCTCAATGTGCTTTAAAGTAAGGTGGCAGTAGTAATATATGAATCTCGTGCCAGGCTTTCAAGGTGGCCTGGAGATCTTGACAAAGCGAATTTGGCGCACCAACTCCTTGTTATTTCTGTAGCATATCTTGTACCCTCTCGGGCCCTTGGCCTGGGAATGCAATCTGGCTTAGATGACCCATGGCGACGATGTCTTGACACCGCTTGCTGACAATTTCAGGAAGAGTGATACGAGACAGCACCTTGAGGTAAACTTCTGGCGGGCTTTTGGATCTCAAGAACGAAAGAAGCCTCTGAGCCTGTCCCTGTACCTTAACAAGTAAGCTCCGTACATACTAGTACGTAGATCATATTTTTACGAGCTATACATGTGCACATACATGTGTTTTGATCGAAGTCCAATCTTAACAAAGTTCCGTCGTCCATCTGCAGTCCATTTACATCAAAGATTCATGTTGCGAGGTATAAAATCATTTGACGTCCGCCTTGCCTCAGATTTCCATTGCTGTCCAAGCCCACCGCCACGCACGTTCGACGTACTTACCTACAGGAACACGCAGATCACTGAGACGCACTTCAAAAGAGGAGTGCTTTTCAGGAAATCCATTGAAAACGGGATCAACCACTTCTAAAATGGAAGGGGCAAAGGGCTGGGGTGCAGGCGAAAGCAATCAAGCAGATAAAACCCAGTTGCAGGCATGCTCACAATTTCAAGGATTTGAGGAGGACTGCGCCATTTGCTTCGAACCACTAAAACTCGACAATGAACCGCAGCAGGAGCGTCTCATCACACTCACGCTACCATGTAACCATACTTTTCATGAGGATTGTATAAACAAGTTGAGAACATTTGAGCAACTCAAACAAGTTTGTCCTCTGTGCCGAGCATCACTACCAATGACACCAGAACAAATTTGCGAAGAGGCTGGATCTTTGTACATCGAACTCGAACTTTGGGTTGAAAGTGGAAATGCAAGTTGGGACCATCCGCAAGCAAAACGACTCATGAGCATGTGGCTTGAGGCGTCTGAGCGAGGGCACGCCGGGGCTCAGTGCAACTACGCCTTGATGCATATGCTTGGTCGATGTGTGCCGCAAGATGAGGCCGTTGGACTATCTTGGTACCACAAGTCTGCTGCTCAAGGCAATCCCAATGCAATGTATAATTTGGGCTTAATCTTTGAACTCGGCCAGGCGGAACAATCACAAAACTATGAAACAGCAGCGTATTGGTACCGAAAAAGTGGCAATCTCGGATATGCAAGGGCACAGTTCAACCTCGGGTCGCTCTACGAAGTTGGAAAAGGTGTTATCAAAAACGAGGCCACCGCCGCAAAGTGGTACGATCGCATGCCAGATTCAAATTAATGCGTAAATCAAAGTTCTTGGTCTTATTTACCCAAGTATGCTCTTTGCAATCCCTTTCTCGTGAATGTACAAAGCCTGCGATAATCTTCTTTTCTTTATTTTTCTGATGATTGTATTGTTCCACTCACGAAGGCTTCATTTGTCATAATTTGTCTGTATCTCAGGTATAGACAATCAGCCAATCAAGACTATGCAGCCAGTCAATGCGGCTTGGGCATTTTGTACGAACAGGGCCGCGGGGTAGAGCGTAATGATGCAGAAGCTGTCAAATGGTATCGTAAAGCGGCGGAGCAAGGGGACGCAGCCGCGCAAACGAATTTGGGAACCATGATCAACGACGGCCGAGGCACTGGTAAAAGTGACAAGCTTGCTGTGCGTTGGTACCGAAAAGCAGCGGAACAAGGCTACGCGCGGGCGCAATGTAACCTTGGATACAAGTATGACCTTGGTGAAGGCGTTCCACAATGCGATGCTTCAGCAGTGCACTGGTATGTGATAATCAGTAGAGGATGACATTTCTCACCTCCTGCTGATGACTTGTTCATGTTCTTGACCACTGTATCACAATATCTAGGTACACGCTTTCAGCTGAGCAGAACAATCCTTCCGCTCAATGTAATTTGGCTGTGATGCATGAGCATGGGCGAGGTGTGGATCAAAACTACGCCAAGGCACGGTCGCTCTACCACGCAGGTGTGCGACAAATGCACGTAGACAGCCATGTAAACCTCGCTATTCTGTACGAGACGGGCAAGGGAGGGCCTAAGAACCCACAGAAAGCCCTGAAGCTTCTCAAGCGCGCGCGCGAGTTGGGCGATGCAGCGGCACAAGAAGAAATTGACCGCATTACGGCCTCGCTTGATCCGCCACTGCTCGAGGTAATCAGTGAGCGCTCTGAGAGCACAGCAATGGGCGATGAAGACGACACTAGTAGTGTTGACGTAGTAGATGCAGGTGATGCCGCCGCCGCCGACGATAGCCACCGCCACGAAAACCAAACGGCCCTCGGTTTAAGTGTCGGCGGAGACCTGCAAGCTAGCGTCCTTGAATCCAGTGGGGAAATTACTCACGGGGCAGCAGCAGAAGAAGAACAACGAAGCAGACCTCGGCGTCGGTACCGAGATATTCAGGGCTGTGATTTGTCATGAATTCTGATTGAACGACTGTATTCAATTCAGTACTTTCTCGTTTCTCTGCACGTCTTAAACGAGAAGATACATCGAGAAAAATTATGGGTATGCATTCTATTGCACTTCTAGTATAATCCCATTGCGCATTGCGTTTTTTTTGAAAAGGGAGATGTATAATTCATATGGCGGTATAATATCTGCATCGAAGATCAGAAGATAGAGAGGTGTATAGGTACCTTAAGTTGGTATGATACCAGAAACAAATGACTGCGGGAGCAATCGCGAGAGAGGAATTCAAATGAACACGGTTGTGGTCAAGAAAAAGCCGGGTAATTATTCATCATTTACCTACATCTGAAGTCAAAGATGATTACTGTGGGTTAAAAGGACCAGTACTCGCATCAAAATTTTAGTTAAACGCAAGAGGCCCCTCATGATCAAGAAAGCACAAGGCCCATGTCCTCTCGCTTTTCCAAAGCCGCAGCTGCTAAAGCCCATTTGCCTTCCACGACCTCTTTCTGCCGCGCCCGGAGAGATTTGTGTTGTCGGTGCGCTCCAGCCCCACTATCCATAAATGAGGGCGCGCCCGAGCTGCTTTTCCCTCCAGCGCCGCTTCCTCTCCCTCCGCTCGACTGATCGCGCGCGCTACCAGGACGGTTGCGACGGGGCAACGGTTTCACGGTTTGAATGCCGTGGGCCCGATCGAATGCCTAGAGAAAATGAGGAGCCGTCATGAGTAAAGAGGAGGTTAGAAGAAAAAAAAAACTCTCACGAAGGGATCAAAATGATTCAGTTATGAATAAAATTGAAATAGCATCAAAATTTGGTGATTGCGATAAAACCACCCTATTTAAAAGGAGATTGAAGCAAATATATAAATGAACAACTTACCTGGTTTCTCGCGTCCCTTAAGAGTTTGTTCACGATGGTGCCAGCGCCGCCGCCTCGACCGCCCACAACTTCACCGCACAGAGCGCTGTACTTTTCCACTAGCGCAGGCGCATCCTCAGTGATTGGCTCCTCTTCCACTCTCCATGGCCCACGCGTCTTTGTTTTAGAAACTTTTGGACTGCTCAGTTGGCCGATTCCAGCGGTGACGACAGCTGCAGCTGAAGAAGTAGGAATACCGCTGTCGCTTACAAGCTCTCTTTTTTGCAAAGCTCCTCGAGGAGGCCACGACAAAAGCTCCTTGTCATTATTTGCCTTTTGAAGCAAGCTTTCAGTGTTGGGTGCACCGGCAGCATTCGAAGACGACACGTTGGCTCCGTTGTTTTCGTCATTCAATAAACCTAGTGAAACTGCTCTATTGGTCGGAGCATTGTCGGAAGGCACTTCAGGGTTTGTTTCTTCAATGATAATAGATCCGTCGAAGGAATGGATCACCTGAAGCGTGAAGCCAACATGTGAATTGGAGAACTTGAGGTAGAAGAATTACACACGATGAGTGATATCGAAAGTGTAAGGATTCCAGAAGACAAACTTTTTCTTAAGGTTGCACACTCGTAGTTTCCTTTTATTTAGTGGTTTAAAAACATCCAAACCATGCAAAAATGATCTCTATCTCTCTTTCACCGAAGTCGTAGGCGTTGCCATTTCCCGAGGTGATAAGTTTGGTGGCGCGCCATCCACTAAATGTAGTGGCAGCAGCGCTTGCGTCGACACTGATGATGCACCCTGGGCTTGATTCAGGCGACTTAAACCTACGGTTTCTTGTGCTTGGTGTTGGTTGAGAGGTCCTAGGGCCGACTTCGATGCTACTGGGGGTACTGCAGCAGCTGCTGACGACGATAACCCATTCAAGGAAGTCATGATTTCTAATTCGCGCGCGTGCGCGTACTTCACGCCGTGGGTCTGTGCAAACCACACATGTATAGAGACGCCACATGAGGAGGGGGATTATGAACAACAACAGCAGCAACAGCAACAATACGCCCACGTAACAATTCAAGGATGTCCACAGACTGAAAGCATCGAGGAACAACATCAAAAGCGCATCGACTTCTCGAGAATTTTATTTCATTAGATGCACCTGAGCTAATGCCAGTCGCCGCAGAGCATTCCTGGTTTTATCCTCCTCTGTAGTTTCTGATTCGTGCTGCTGAGGGGCAAAGGACACACGACCTGCATCCCTCCTGTTTTGCACACCCAATCCGCCACTTTCAGCAGCTTCATTGTCATCAACATTCTGAGAAAGGAATACAGGTGAGCCCTTTTCTAGACTGCTACGATGCGGCGAAGCAGATGCAATGAATAACCTGAAGATCATCAGCAGAATGGGAAAGATCACGAGGGCACACAAAGATAAGTTGATATCAAACATAAGTGAGGCCAATCAAGCAAATACCATAAGAGCCACGTATAGCGAGAAATGAAAAGTAAAATGGGCATTTCTTTCATCCTGCTACTAACCTGCTGTTTGACTTTTCTGGCGATGTGTAGCTAGGCTGCCCATGCGTAGAAGACGCGTTCGTCGGTGATTTAATCGGTGGAGGAGCAACCACAGGTGCGCGTTGGTACGCTAATTGGAGGCTGTGGGCTTCATTACCGTAAGCGTTTTTCCCACCATTTGACTCTTTGACCTTGTCGCTCATCTTTGATTCCTTCGTGTTGGAACGGTCCATGTAAAGTCCTAGTCCACTACTACTCCTGTCCGGCGGTAGTTGCGTCGACGACGCTGGCAAGTCGTTCAACTGATTCCTGGGTGCAAGTGAGACCACTCCTGGTCGTCTGCGCTGTCGCGCTGCCAGTCTCAGATCTTTCGTTGCGCGCAACACCGCATCAGCGAGGTCCTTGCGATACGCAACGGCTTCCGGTGAGCGCTGAATCAGACGCCATCCAGGTAGGGCGTTTGGGTCAACCAAATGATTCGAGTGATGATGATGATGATGATGGTGGTGGTGATCTGAAACAATTTCGAATGGGCACATGTATTTTTTTGAGTTATACAAAGAAAAATGCATGAACGAGGCAAGAAATTCAGATAAGATTAACATGCGTTACGTCGAATGCTTTCGTTTATCCCATTGATACAGGCGAGGCTTGGAATAGAAGCAAACGTACGGTGTGGATGATGATGGTGGTGATGTCGGCGATGATGGTGGTGGTCGTCATTTTTCACATCATGCGACACTTCAGCTTTCAATTTCATGGTTACGAAGTGCTCGCGACTCACGATTTCTGCATCGTGTAACCCTTTTCCTTTAGCATCGTGCCCCATTCCTGCAGGTGAGAACGTGGCACCAGTGTGCATGCTTGATCGGCGGTGCTTCACGCGATGATTATGGCTTTGGTTTTGATTTCCTGATTTCCCCGTGGATGAATGGTGTTCACGACTGCTATTATCATGACCTGTCTTGTGCAAGCTGGAAAACTCAACCAATTTAGCAGTCCAAATTTTACCCACGCCTTCACTTTTCGCCCAAGACATTAGCTCAATCTGACTCAGACGACTTGCTACCATAAAGGGCGGCGGTGGTTGCGGGAAAATGTCATCTGCACCGTTGCTATTGCTCATGGAACCACGCACCGGTAATTTTGATGACGCATGCGAGCTCCGGGGAGCAAACGACGAAGAATTATCAGTAGTGCCAGTGTGAACGGTATTGATGCGCGGGATCGGCAAAGCGGAATGCTCCAAGCCCGAGACTTCCCCTTTGTGCGCGCGCCAAGCTACCAGCAGCACCGGTGGCGGTAATAAATTTGGTTCATTGTCATTCGTGCCCTCCTCTGAAGGAGACGGAATCCTCAATGATGACGACAAAGAGGCACTGCGAATGTGGTCTTCAGATGGAGGTGCTCCAAGTGCTAGGAGTTGTTCGATTATAGTGCGCTTGTGACCTAGCACACCGTGCAAGCAGCCTACGCGCACCACCTAATGTGATAGACGAAACAACAGAGAGTGAGGAGTTGAAGGAGGAGGAGCAGAAGGACACTAAATTCGAAAGATTCTACAAAATCACCATTATAAGTAAACCGAACGTCTCATAATTACCTTTTGTCTCAAGCCACTGTAGCAAGGCCACATTGCTGCAGCCTCCCTTCTGATTTTGGGTAAATTAGCGGCAAAGTCAGGGCGCAGCGGCAGCCTGAACACAAGACACAACAACACAAAGATAGGGTCCATTTATCAATCCTCAAAGCACTGTCGTACTAGAAGAGAATTTGCGCACATACCTTACAAATCTACAAGCATATACAACATCGAGGGGCCCTTTCATCAAGGCAGCGATAAATGAAGTACATGCACCATAGGACAAGTTCCCTAATTTTTACCCGAGAAGCGCGGCAACAATTGGAGCATCCCATACATATCGCTCGACATCTTGCACTGTCCACGCAGGTGACGACTTGCGGTGGTGGTCTTCTTTGTCTTTCTCTTCCGCAGTTGAAGCAGCTGCTGACCGACTGGCTACTACCCTAGCAGTTGTTGTGCCCCATTCTGCTGCTGGACTAGACGTCATCTTGGCTGCAGGTCTACTTCTAGTACTAGAGGCAGCGGCTGCAGCACTTGCTGTACTATAATCAGGCGCACTTCTTGTAGGAGCTTGGGATGTTGCCCCGTTCGCAGTGCGGAGGTCATAAGTGAAGTGGTCGTTAGAAGGTAAAAGGTTCACTGCGCGCAAGGTAGGAGTTAAGTCCCAATACCCACAAGTGCCTCGCTCGTTGCCTGTTACTAGGAGGCACCGAAGCCCGTGCATTGGGAACAGAGGTGTGTGAGCTGGAGATGGTGAAGCTCGTGTCCCTTCTTGATGCAGGTGATGATGATGGTGGTGGTGATGATCAAGATGGTTGTCAGGGTGAGGAGCAAGCCATATAACGCGGAGAGAGGTCACAGCAGCTACAGCACTGCTGCCACCGCTCTTGCTGCTTTTGTTGTCGTGATTGCTGTTGCGCTCCGAAGTTGAGGTGGGTGGCCCCTGCGAGTAATCCACACACGCGAGAGGCACGCCCCTCAGAGCATTGGCGTGTGGGCGGCAAGGCCAAACCCGTATATGACCGCACACGTCGGCCGTAATCAGGGCGGGAAGCGGGTCCAAAAATGCGAGCGAAGTAACCTACGGTATTATAAACCCCATAACAAATCACAAAGGAAGATACGAAATCAGGAACGTAATTGTGAGGTGTTTGGTCAATTCCTCTTCTACTCTTACTCTATCCTGACTCTTCTCTCACTCTCATCCAACAGTCCTCAACTATTCAGAGTAATAAAAGAAAAATCAAGCAAAAGTGGCGAAAGTGGCCGAAAGTTCAACATCCTTCACCCACATCTAAGAATGAACAAGGCAATTCATCACCAACCTCGTGCTCGTGCGGCAGGACGTCTTCCAAGCTCAAGCTCGCCAAATCCCAGAGCCGTACGCCGCCTTCCATTTGGCCGTTGAATTCGTTGCCACAGCCACTGGTTGCAACCAAGCCCAAATGGCTCGATCCGACGAGACCTTTGATCGGGGACCCTAAATGCGCGCCTGAAACCGACCTGTGCTCGGAACAACCAAGGAAAACAAAGCGCAAAAAATCACCTTATGTCATTTACATTCGACGAAATCAACAATCGACAGCTTTGGATAAAGTCAAGAGAGTGTTCTGCTATCAAGCTTACTTCCTTCGAATTCTAGTACCACGATTACCTCAGAAGAGGCAGTTCAGGCGTGGTTGGTAATTTCGTCTCTTGATTGCTTTCGTTGTCCTCATTTTGGCTACCACTGCTGCTGCTGCTGCTGCTTTTCGCACTTTTCAAGGCAGCCCACGCTACTTCAAAGACCAGCAAGTCACCCGCAGCAGTGGAAACAACGGCAACGGCTCCTTCGTCACGTGTGTGTGCATCGCTTTCACTACTACCACCGCTGCTGCTATTGCCAGCACCACTCACTTTGGAGGGGACACGAAGGAAGCACACTCCAGTGACTTCACCTCCTTGTTTCGCTGCTGCCCGCGCTGCCGCAGACCCTCCCCTACTCCTTCCTCCGTTTCTTGTTCTTCTTCTGCTTTCGTCTCCTTCTCCTGCCTTCATTTCTACCTCCGCCGGTGCTGCTCCTGCCTTACTCGCCTCCTTCTTTTTCGATGCTTTGTGATGTTGAGTCGTTTGATGAATCAGCCTGGGCTCTTCTGGTGAAGCAAGAGCTGACATTTTAGGTGGTAGCGATCTTCTTGTAGTCTTAGTGCTTGTTGATGATGACGTGTTGATGGGGTGAGGCGCTTTCGAGGACGAAGACGCGAGCTCCCGCATGGAGAGACCGTCGCGTAAACATACGGTACCGTCCGAGGTGCCCACCAAAAGGCGCCTGCCGTGATGGTCCCAACATGCTGAGGTCACTTCCACAGCCTAATATATATGGAAAGAGAAAGGAGCATAAGGAAAGAGGGATTGATATATGAGAATTAAGAATGGAGAAAGATTGAACAGAGTCCACGGTACCGAGAAAAAGGTAATCTTTTTGAAATGAAGTGACAATTAAAGGGAAACCCGAGAAAGCAATAAGGGTCTCTAGAAATCAATGCGAAGAATCCCACGATGTGCTCTCCCCCCTCTCTTTTTGGCTTCTTCTATTTTCTGCCTTTTCTTTCCATCCTAATCCCAATAATCTTCACCATGCCAACCTGAGCGTTTCCATGGCTATGCAAATTCGTGTTGGCTTCTTTCCTCACTGCAAAATGAGTTGCTTCACTAGCATTCGCGTCAGCGGCTGCTGCAGAGGTATTCCCCTGCCCGATTCCCGTAGTGGCTCTCTCCGTAACATACAATCCTGTCAGGGTGGCTACACTTCGACCTATGATATAAAAAAATGCAAGAAATGTGTACGCGCAGAATAGAGAAGAAAAAGAAAAATTAGTTTGAAAAGATGTGAATGTAATTTTGAAGTCAATGAATTTGTTTTAATAATACTCCTCGTCCTTTCCATTGAAAACTTTTTCAAGGCTCTCAGTGCATGCGCGACGCATTCATGCACTCTATTCTGAGTAGTCTACCAGTGTTAGCGCAAACGACGTCACATCGATCGGTGCGAACCGCTAAAAAAGTCGCCGCCCACGGTACTAGGCCAAAGGCTACCAAGGGGATTTCAGTCTGCACACCGCCGTGAATCCACCTGCGCATGGTTGTATCATTTTGCCACCACCACCACAACATACTGACATTCAGGGTCAGAAAGAAATCTAAAGTAAAGACACGAGTTATTTACCAAATAATTATCAATGCATTAATTGTCAGCACCACCATACCATCAGCACCACCAATATTATCATCATCATTACTACCAACCACTCCCTGATATCAACCTGGACTGCAGCATGTGAAGCGCCGTCGAATGCAGACCCGCTCTCGCGGCAGCCACCAGCTGACAGCCTCCTTCCCACGCCGCGCACAACCCCAGTGGTCGCACGCCACCAGCGCCAGCGCCACCAGAAGCCCCCATTCCTGCAGGGTGATTCTGCAACTGCAACTTGGGGTCGGAAATGTTGAAGATCTGCAGCGCTGCCACGGTGTGTGTTGCACTAGCAGAGCCAATACCAGCGCCCGAAGCTAATTCCCAGAGCCGAAACACTCCCCATCTAGTGTTGTCATCAGAAGGAAGCAAGCAAGCAATAAAGAAAGTACAGTAGGCGAGAGTAAAAGAAAAGAATTGAGAGAGCGAATCCCTTCATAAACATCACGAAGAAACAGGGAAAGACAAGAAGAAAACACACATGCACATTCCCATAGTCCTTACCGGTCGCAAGTGACTGCGCGTTCAACATCTTGTCGCACGATACACAGCCCTACTATACCGGTGCGGTGCCCGTGCAACACCAGGCTCCGGTGCGGGCACAGGAAAGACGAAGAGGCACCGCCACCTCTTGACACGTGGCTGCTGCCCTTCTTCTTGTGCGGCATTCCCGGAGGTGCCGAAGCTAAATCCCATCCGTGGACCTTGTGTGGAACGACACGTTTTGTAGAACGAAAAATTGAAAAAACAAAAAGAAAGAAACTAAGTCATTTCCCATTTGAGCTTGGTTACACATGCAAGATCTTCTGTCGTTTACGCAAGTGTATCCTCAACAGTGGTACGTACGCAGAAGAATCTGTTCAAAGCTGAGGGATGAAACTCACCTCATGATCGTCCCCCGCAGTCAGCAAGAGTCCGTGTCCTTTGGACCACGCTAAATGCTTCACCGCCCGACGGTGAACTCCTTTGAGTATCACTGGTAGCAGAGCAGCTGCAGTGGTCTCTCCCGCTGCTGAGAACGAACTATTGTCACCATTATCTTCGTCATCATCATCGTTCAATGAATTGGAATCACTTTCCGAGTCAGACGAAGCAGATGACGACGACGACGAAGAAGAAGATGATGATGACGAGGAGCCATCAGCCGATGAATTCGATGACGAAGAAGAAGATTGGTTCAGACAAACAGCAGATGCTTTCTTTTGGGAGCTGATGACTCGCTGATGGTTGCCAGACCAGACATCAAGAAGAAGTAGAAGAGGAGGCAGCAAAATACACACGAGCGTTAAGACGAGCGTGATGCAGAATAACTATAAAACCACTACCCATACACTACCAACAATTTTCCATATAATCCCAATCGAGATACCACTGAAAAACGCGGGGTTATTCTGCAATAGAGCGACTCTTTCAAATCAAAAACGAAAACTTCAATAATAGCGTTGACATTTGAGAACTCCTTTCCTAGTTGTCTATGTAGGTACTAGAATATATCTCTACACGAAAAAAGGGTGCACATGTGCACCATACCTGCAAATCAAAAAGCTCGACGTGGCCTCGAGCATCCCCGCCCACGGCCCAATACCCGTGCTGAGCGCTCAAGCCACACTCTAAGGAGCACGCCACTTCACTGGTCCGAGGCAACGTGCCCACCTGATTGTTCATCATATTATATTTGAGCGCAAGTGAGCACACACTCACATATTTTCGTAATGTGTGACAAACACGAGGCAGGAATGATGGGAAGAATGTAGATGAGCTCTCTTTCTCTGCTCGCCCTCCTCTGCTATATTCTCCATTCTTTACTTCACTTTTTTTCTTTTCCCATTTCCAAATTCAACCTCACTCTTTCAATTCGTTCATTACTCCGTCTCTTCGTACCATCCGAGCATCGTGCCCCGTTCTTGTGGACCCCCCCGCACCCGACACCCAACATTTCAACAAATGCATCGACGACGCTTCTTTGTCGCTTGCTGCTACCTTAGCAGCGGCTGCAGTGGCGGTTGCTGCTGCTTCCCTAGCAGCATACACCATTGCTTGCATGCGAGGTAGACTTTTACTCTTGGAGTCATCTTGATCCCCTTCGCCTAGTTCTTGCTGCATCGCTGCATTCACAATTCCACTGGCTTTCAAAGCACGCAACCGCTGCCATCCTTTCATACCACCACTGCCACCACTGCCACCAATCTCATTACCATTATCGTCCATCTTGATGGGAGCAGCTTCAGCAGATGAAGCGGAGGAGTCAACAGCAGTCTGAACCGCATAAGTAGAAATGGGCTTCGCAGGGGAAAAAGAAGAAGATGCTGACGAAGGATTAGGATTGGGTTGTTGTTCTTGATGGCTTTTCGCCTGTTTGCGGCGATGGGCCGCTTCATACGCGCCTTGAGGAGTGCCCCAAGTGATGACGCGATCGGCGATGGCGGAATAGGCGCATCCGATCTGTACAGTAGTATGGGTATATGGCGGCAAGGGAGAAGAGGAGCAAACGTCAATTCTCAAAAAGCGTGCACTCAATTCTTTGTCGTCTCTTCACGAGAGGGGAATATTCTCATTCGTGCACACATGCAGACACCCACCCTCCTGAGCGGTACGATGGGGAAGGGACAGAAAGAGTAGGCAGTGTTGTTACTCTGCGTTGCTTCCACATAAAGTACTCGTCGTACCTGAACGACGTCGCACTGGGCGTGATCCACCAGTTGCCACTGCCGGTGACCTCGCGCGTCTAGAGCTGCTACTTGCTCCCACCAGGACACTTTTCCGTCGCTGCAGCACACTACCACCTGCTGCAACCGTTTGTTCACACATACGCTCCGCACTGCACCGCCACTGCTACAGCTAGTGCTGTTGCCACTAATACTCTTCAGGTTGTCTTTCACTTCCAAGGCCGTGTGTGGGTCATAGGTGGCACTACTGGAGGCAGCAGAAGCCGCGCTTGCCATCATCGAGGAGATGGCAGTCGTGGTGTTGGTCGGGCCACGACGGTACAGGGGGAGGCTGTTGAAATGGGCCTGAAAAGGACACCCATGGATAAATCAACGACAACAGCTAGGAAGAACAAGAGCGTATAACAGCAGTGAAATGCTTTAAAATAGTCGAACACAAAGATGACAACCTTTCGACAAAACAAGAACAAGTATGAAGGACTAGCGTGCGCGTCTCTTCATGTTTCCTCTTCTCACCAGAGCTTGCGCGCGGGCAACGGCTGCAGAGGGTTCAATCACCGCCGTAGGAAGCCCCAGAGAAGAGTCAAAGAATTGCACGGTGTTTGCATTGTCCTCCACCAGGCACACCTGCCCAGTGCGCTTGCGCCCTAATCCCGGCAAAAACTTGACGAACCCACCGATGCCCCCTGAGACTGATGAAGCACTGATGCTGCTGCTACTGGCAGCCTTCTGCTGCTTGTTTCCTCCACCCAGTTTCTTCTTCCCAGCAGAATTTGACCCAGAAAGTGCATGCCCAAGGATATGCTTGCTGCTATTTGTACTCCTGGTGGGTGCACTACTGAAGCTGCTGGTAGGTCCATTATGACTCGTAGATGAAGACGCACCACCCGCAGCATTTCGAACGACAAAGTCAATGAAATCACCAAAGAAAACGCGCCCACTGCCGTCGCAGTCGATATGGTCCACCAGCAAACACAAGTCTTCTACCAGGAGCAATTCCTCCTCCTCAGACTGGAAGCTACTGCTTGAGCATAATGTACCCACTACGGCTACGCAAAAAGATACAGCGCTCGTGCCCTCAGTTGGTAAGTGAGTTACCTGCGGAATCATCAAGAACAGTGGAAGCAAAGCCATCATGATTACTACTTGAATTCCCGTATCTTCTAGCCGTAAAGGTGGTCGACTTTAAGTAGAGCTTGAAAAGATACTCACTGGATGGCGTTCTGCTTGTTGGAAGTGACGTCGCAATTTGAGAAGATCCAGGGGCTCCACCTTCGATTAAAAAAAATGAAAGCATGAGTGTTACACCATTACTAGAAGCTAACGTGAACTCACTTCATTGTCAGACGAAAACATGTTACAATTGAGAGAAAGGGCTAAAACAAGGCACCTTTTCAAGCAGTCGCCTGAGCCGTAATTGAGCAGCTCCAATTGGCGACCTAGCTTGTTCCTCGTCTTCATCCATATCGTTCATCCGCCGTTTTCCTCAGGCTGAAATATTTCGCAAAATGACCAGACTAAATATATCTGCACTGCCATGAGGAACTATAAGCTTACTTTTACCTTACGAGGCAAGCATCTATCCATGACCCACCCACTGACGTAAGTACGGTAGTACTCGAGCGATTTACTTTCTATCAATGAAAAAGAAAGCTAGGTTTCGACGCGTAAAGCAAAAACAATCAAGTTCTTGAACACGATTACTAGGTACGAAAGCACCAAGCGCACCATCCTATGCCGGACTCAGCGCAGATAACGCTGGTAGTGAGCTTAGCACAACATTCCCCAGATTTGAAAAAAAAATTGCACTTGGAATTCAGCTACATTACAGGGGGGATTTACGAGCTTGCAAGGATTGGGTGCACGAAGTCGCATGGGAACCAGAAAAAAAAGTTATCATGGCCATGTTGCCTCGCATGCTTTCAACTTTAGGCCAGGGCGTGCGGCGGCCGCTTGCGCAATCATTGTCAACTACAGGATCCTTGCCATTTGGTGCGGTATCGATGTATTCGTGGAGTACAACGATGCCATCGGCTCCGCCTGCAGGTACATGAGCCCTCTACCCCTCTTCCTACTTTGATCCAGTCATTACGTCAGGGCGACGAACAACACTTGCCTGTCATCTAGCGTGCGTACTTTTAATGGCGAAGCGCATTTATTCAAGAATACTCGAAACACATTTGTCCTCATCGTGCAGGTTCTAGCACCACGCAACGAGCCCCGTACAACTTAGGCAGTGCACCTGTTGGCCACACTTCGCATTGCTTGCTGAATCAGCCACTTCTCTACACGCCGGCTGCGCCTGTAGCTGCCCCTTCTGCAGTGCCCCACGGAGGCCGATCAGTAGTTCCTACTTTCAACGCTAGCGCTGTCCTAGACGCATATCTGGAAGTTCCGGCGCCAGTCTACTCTCCGTCCTTGAAGGACATGCTACCGGAGGCTGATCCAAATAACGAGGACAACGAAGGCGCGCCAGCTCGCGACACCATTTTGGCGATCAAGCGCACTTTTCAGCCTTCAACCATTGTAAGTGTTTTATTCTTGCATTTGATCCTCTAGGTTCAAAGTAGTAAACGTGCCTGCTTGCCCCCCCTCATACGCGCTCCTCTGTAAATGCCTCATCACGTCCTTGCCGGTATAACAGCGCAGGAAGCGGCAGCACGGCTTTCTGGTTCGGTTGCGCTCCAGGGAAGGCCGCAAAATTTTGAATGTAAGACGCCTGCTTAGATGCACTACTACTGTCTCGAGAAACATGCTCGCTTTTCTGTCTTGTCTCATGTTGTTGATCCTTTTGCCTAATATTTCTTTCAGCGGCGGCGCCACAAGGGCAGGAAGCGCCTCGGTCTCTAATCTAGCACGGTTACTTGTGCCTGGTATCTGGCCGCGTTTTCTGTGCCTTGATTTTCGATGAAGCAATTTGATAGCTGTTCTAGGTATTCCAGAGGGCCATATGTCGCTGTATTTAGAAGGATTGAAATGGTACCTCCTTTTTGGACTGTAGACACCGTATAAAGTATAAAGATTCAAAGCTGTGCTGGAATTACAAGTATTTAATCCCATTGCGGCAGTCGGTGGTGTCCTGCTTCTTCATGCGGCAGAATTAAATAATTGCCTTAGATTCCTGCAGGGGAAAGACATATGTTAGCCACCGGAATCAAGTAGGGTGTCAACCAATCGGCGTAAACCGTAAACCTCAGAAGCCAAAAGGACACTCAGCCCAGTCAGACTTGTTCTGAAGGTTACATTTTTCTGTTGCTATTTGCCACAGTGGTGTTTCTTTGTATTTTTGGGGAGTATTAACTAGACTAGACTAGAAGCCAAAAACCATAACTCTTGACGGGCCTCCCGGTGTAGGGCGTGCTCTTTAAGCCAGCTAAACGGAAAGAGCAAGTTGGCTTTTACATGGGACTGCGTCCTCCGGAAACTCGCAAGTCCGTGAACCAGCACATCATCATCAAAGGCGTTATCAGAGGTAAAGTAGACTTGCATGCCAGCAACCAGCAACTCACTGAACTCTAAATACGCCACTGGTGGAGGCACATCTCTCAACCACAACACGACCCTGGGCAACGCTGAAGTGGGCTTACACGACGCCGGTGTTCCTTTCAAGTCCACCGGATCTACTAACGGACAAGGCACCAAGAACACCTTCCGGCGAAAACTTCCTGAAAACCCGAGCGGCTCTTCACTCGATAATCAAACAAAATCATACCAGATCTTGTGATAAGAGCCTCCTATTTATCAGGTAGCAATGGTGTCGATTGTGACTCAGACGGTTCAGACCACATTGTGGACTTCAAGACTCTACAAGGCCTTTCGCACTTTGACAATACCTCTACTATTCCCGGGGCCACTCTGGAGAAAAGGCAAAAAGCTGTCAACGAAGAGTACCACGATCGCACTAAGAAGCTCGACCTCGAGCTGCATGGCACGCAGGAAGATCAGAGAGGCCCAATTGAGAGCGAACTTAATCAGTACTGCCACAACGGTCGTGTTCTTGCCCCAGTCATTGGCCGATACGGGGGTACGGGGGTGCTTCCTCTGACCTCAGCCTCGTTTTGGACCTCGTCGCTCGGGAATTGGCTCGCAAACACACGGCATTCTACAACATTGGCTTTTCGGAAGCCAAAGCCTTGTTCAGACAGAAGCTTACACGCAGATGGGGTCACGCAATTGCTCGGGGATGGGCGACTCTTCTTCTGGATCGCCTGAGGGACTTCGTTGTAGTCCCCTCCTCTGCGGGCGGAAACTCTTCTTTTGAATAAAAAAGCAATAACTGCAAACAGAAGCCGGTGGTCCGTGGTTCACTGGCCTCTGGGCTGTACTGAAAAATACAACTGCGAATTAAGATTGAGCCAGGAACTTCGGTATTTTTTTAGTCTTATACTTTATACTTTTACATATATCTACCAGATTTAAATGGTTCCGAGAGAGCGAGGAGCTTTAAGCTTAAGCTCACGGTTTGCATTTTACAATGGGATCACTTGCATTTTAAATTTAACATTACTTCGCGTATACACGTGTTCCGAGGGCGTTGGCGCGTAGGCGCTTGCATGGGGCATATATGTGAATTGTGTTATGTG
>Ga0307931_1001169_pt1 | contig 17258 bp, 17 predicted proteins | sample OrgLakmetageno47_FD_201816 | JGI IMG/M metagenome (GOLD analysis project Ga0307931, IMG submission 201816) | Saline water microbial communities from Organic Lake, Antarctica - #47 | ecosystem: Environmental > Aquatic > Non-marine Saline and Alkaline > Saline | place: Antarctica: Organic Lake... | reverse complement strand
TACGAAAGTTATATGAACCCCGAGCCAGGCTTCCAGTCCGGCCCGGGGGACTCTGCAAACGCCGACTAGATGGCACCCTTTCTGTTAGTTACTAAATCCAGTCCCCCCTCGGGGGGGGCTCACAAAAAAAATGAGCAAGCAAAATGTGTGGCTGGATTAACGAGTTTGGGGACGTGTGATAGACCGCCAGGCGCGGCTCGACAAGGCGCATCGAATGGACATGTTTTCGTGAGCATCCAAGACATGGCCCTTTTGGCCCCCTTACAGGGGGATTTCACAACTACAGGGGATATATTTTCAATTCAGGGAGGGGTAAAATCCTCCCTGTGGCGCTCCTAGAAGGCAGGATTTTACCAAAGAATGGCCATGCTCTCGCCCCAAAATAACTACGAGGTGACATAAATAATGGACGATCCGGCCTGTTCGAAAATCTGCTTCCAGGGATAGTTCCCTCTTCTCCTCAACTACACGAAAAGATAACAATTTCCAATTGGGAATGCGACGTGCGAACTCGAACTCGAACTCGAAATCGAGCTAATACAAACCCATATGACATAGAAGCCAATGCTGCGGGTGGAAGTGGGAATGCGCGTGCGTTGCGCAAAAAACGCAAGTGCGGAATGATTCAGGAGGGAGAGGGGCATTGGCCAAATACCTCGGAAAGTTTGCAAAAAGCGAGGTATTTGTGGGTGCTGTACGAACACCAGGTGTAAAGTCCTCATAGCCTCTCTGGCGTATTTATAGCCATATATCGGCGCTCTAATGTTGCCAGTGAGGAAAAGTGTTTCATAAATATTTCTGTCTTGCGGCGATACGTCGATTTCCAGTCTCTTTTTTATGTCCGTCGTCGATACCATCTCAACATATGCAAAGTCGCCTCTGGACTTATTCAGACATTCAGACTTCGTAAAGGGAGACAAGGCACAGCTAAAATTCGGCAGCCGCCGAAAGTTCCGCTTCTTAATTACTCACTTGCCTGTACCATTTTTATCGCCTGGGGTGTTGATGGTTATCTTAAACATCAATTCGCGTAGAACTGTGTTATTTCCGATAATTCATGAATCGTACCTTAAAAAATAAGTATAGTCTTCGCTTACAGGGGTATTATCTCATACTTTCAAATAACCAAGAGCATGCCTTCTTCAGCTACTAAGCCGCCATTAAAGTAGGGCGATTTCCCATTAGTTCACCATTAAAGGTGCCTACAAAGCCCCAAAATATAATCATGCTCTCTACAATATATAAGCTTTGATTCCCTCAATTACTTTTTAGGGCATGGCCTTATAGCACTGCACCACGCCCCTTGTAAAACGTCAGTATTGACCCTCGATGTACCAGTTTTCTCATTCGAGTTTTTCGATCGTTTCACGTTGACACGCACACGACTCGAGACTTAGCTTTGTCCGAGTTTGCCTCGAAACAATATCTTTGAGTTTTCAAAGCATTTGCGACGCGCCGTGCCCGCCGTCTGCATGAAAATACCCGCATCGCACAAGGTTACGTCCAAGCTCGAAGAAAAAGGTTGAATCCCCGGTGCGAGATGATCATTGAGGTGAAACTGGCATATTCAAAGCTGGGAGTAGAATGGATAGAATAGATTATACTCCCCAATTGCACAGAAACAACAACAAATAGCATAAAGCTGCGTATTGATGAATCTTCCAGAACAAGTCTGACTGGGCTGACTGCAACTCTCATGAACCCTGTAGGATCGATTCTCGGAAGGAGGCATAGGCTTCGAGTACGTCCGCGATCTCCACTCCGACCTATCCTCTTCAATAGCACGCCATTCCTTGAAGTTGGCCGGAAGCCCTTTGCACTTAAGAGCCCCCTTTAATGTCCGACCCCATGTCATCTCAGGGCATCCATTCGGCCTAGAGAGTGCTACCCAACCAGGAAGCAACTGCCGCGTATCACAATCGGATTCTTCGTTGGGCTGGCCACGTTGCTCGGATGCCTATGAATCGGGCGCCGCGGCAGTTGCTTACTTCTTCAGCTAGCCGCTGATTTAGTTCACGACCGTATGGAATAGCTAGTCCAGTCTCAATCCCTTCTTCAGGGGTTAATTTTTTAGTTCGCTATATCGGCTGGTCCAGCGTTCTCACCACAAAATCTCCATTTGCGCGCCTATCGGAGAGCTATAAGGTCGACAGTGGTGCGTTGAGAAGGCCTTTTCAGAGCCCCCCCGAGGGGGGACTGGATTTAGTAACTAACAGGCAGCGTGCGGTCTAGTCGGCGTCTACAGAGTTCTTCGGGTCAGGCTGAAAGCCAGGCTCGGGGATCATATAACTATCGTAAGTGGTCTCTTCGTCGTAGCCGTTTCGAGCATGGGGTTGTTGGCTTTGGTCCCATGGGGCTTTCGGGGCTTGTACGAGGCCCCGGCGGTCGAGCATAAGGCTTGCCCGCCCACGATGAGCGGTGAGCCCCCATGCGCGATAAGGCACCCGGCGACAATAAGCCTTGGCTGTCTTCGAGCCCCTGTAGAACGCGGCTAGCAAATGAAGCACCAAATGTGCTGCTCGGCGACAGCTTTTTGACACACTAACCTCTTTACGGTTTTGCACGCGCGTGAACTTCTGCCCGCAGAATTGTCTTCAGTGTCATTTGGTTTTGTATTAGTTCGAGTTCGAGTTTTGATCTTAATCAATTTATGAATCTCTTGCGTTCTTTGTGCCCAAATTCAATGTCGTCAGCGCCATTTTACGTTGCTTTGGGTTGCTCTTACAGGCTTCTCTGCTCATCGCGTTTAGATATCTAGATGATCGCTGGCGTGGGTCCAAGTAGTGAAAATGAAAAGCGGTAGGATACTCGGCAATTGTCCGGAAAGAACGTATCGCCCGCTCTCTAATTCTCATCAAACGGTAAGTCGAACCCCCCCCGCAAAGGGGAAATTCCTCAATAACACAACACCTCCCACATACATCAACAAAGCCACAGGAAGAATAGTTGTGTTGCGAGACATGCGACAATGAGGCCGCCACAGGGAGCAAAGGCGGAGCTTTCTGAGCTCTTTAAAACCTCCTGAATCAAGAATATCTTATAAGAGCTTATAATCAGCAAAAACTGCAAGCCCCACTCCCAACTGAAATAGGAGAGAAATCCGGAAATAGGAAGCACAAAAATCGGACGGCCCAGGAGGCTCCTTAGACGCCGACTAGATGGCAGCCATCTTGTAGGTGCCTGAGTGGTTACAAGTCTGCTGATTGCGGTCCAGGATTGCCCTATCGCTCATACCAGGAGAATCGTCCACATGAGACGAAGGATAATTTCCTACACGTAGGTCAGAATTAAAAGGAGCCCAACCAGGAGGGCCTTTCTCTTTCACTTTCGCTTTCGCTTAGTAATTTTCTGAAAACAGCGGGCTCAAAGGCGAGCCTGAGCACAATCGACTCTTTGAACGGCCTCGTGAAGTACTGATGCACAGGGCTGGAGAAACAATCACTGGTGGTAGACAGCGTGTAGCCGCACCATACGGCAACGTGATCCATAATTAGCCCTATGCAGCAAGAAAGAGGACAGGCGATGCTGAGAGGAGAATTACCTCGTGTACCTGGGACGTGAAACACAATGGGCACTCAGACCCCGCCGACTTGATCGGAGGGAAGACGCCAGATAGAGCCTTCTGGAACGCGCAGATACATGCTACGTGTGCAAATATAAATCACCTCTGAGAGCGTGCTATTTCTGCCCTTGTCTTTCTTTGTACTGGGGGGGTATAGTATAATCTAATCTATTCTAATCTAATCTAAAAGCTTTCCTAATGAGCCTATTGAGATAATCAAATAGTTGAGTCTTTAGCCCTGGAGAAATAATAATCCCTTTTAGCGAATACTCACACTCCTTATCATTCGTAAACCTACGTCCCACGAACACTACCGAAGGATTCTTGGGACGTAGGTTTACGAATGATAAGTGATAAGGAGTGGAATACCCAAATAAATAATAACAGGTTTTACGCAGGTGTTATGAAGTTTTTTTCGCGCCTCCCCCGAGGGGAGGACTGGTGTTAGTAGCTATACAGGGGAAGGGCGCCATTTAGGCGGCATCATAGGAATCCCCTGGCCCGGCTCGGAAGCCGGGCTCGGGGTTCATGTAGCTATCATACGCAGTTTCCTCGTCGTGTGCGCTGCGATAGTTGCTGCGGTTGGAGCAGCCGCGGGGTGCGTTGGAGGTGCCTACCAGGCATCGGCGAAGTTTTTTTCGGTTTGAAAAAAAATAGAGCCGGGCCTTCAGAACTCTCTATTATTGCCCCCCCTCTGTAGTGCAATTTTTTTTTCAGTCCTCCCCTCGGGGAAGGCGCGAAAAGAAAAACCTGTTCCTGTTTTTTCCAGCCCTGTTGTTTCGAGCGTTCAAGCGTTCGAGAGTTCGAGAGTTCGAGAGCTCGTCCTCGCGCCCTCCTTCAAATCGAAGTGTTTGTTCTTAAAGCAAGGCTCCGTCTCTTCGCAGCTGAGAACGCGTCACATCAACCTTATGCCATTCAATTTAAACCGCGAGAATGACCGCGAAGCGATTACGCACAATGCTGCTCCCGAGGATCAAGATCTCAATGCAGAGTTACCTTCGGATGATGTCAAGTTAGAAGCGGAAGAATTACTTGATCTCGAAGCTAACGACCAGCTTAACATCTTAATACTAGAATCACATGCTCTTTCTATTACGGCTACGCAGATTCGAAACGATTTTGAAATGCTTCATTCAAGGGCTTTTCTACTGAGTGCTGAGTGGAAACTGGTAAGTTTAAATGATGCGTACTACCTTGTTACCAATTACTATAGCGTTACCCTCTCTCTCTCTTATCTCATTTCTTGCACTCAGGCTAGCGCCGAAATCGAACAAGAAATCGAATAAGTCGCTACTATTGAGACTACAGTTACAGCTGTGGAAAATTGGCTAGGTCTGACCAGGACCGGTGTTGCTAGACTAAGCACACATATTGATGCTACTACAGACTACTCCAGGTCTTAGATACGCAGTATTGTATACCTACAAGGGGGTGCGATAGTCGGAGCTCATTAAACCCCCTTTAGAATTCCGCCTTGATTCAAGGCACCAAGTCACCAAGTCCATGATCTTTTAATTATTCCGTGACTGCGCACTGCACTGGTTTCTGGTTTGGTTTGCTCTCCCTCCACATTGATGATTTTGACTAACATATGGAAGCCAATGACGTCGCGATCCCAAACTCAAAACGGCGAATTGTACATTTTATGCTACCGCATGGCTCGGTTCGGTTTTTGTAGAACACAACTAGCAACTAGAACATTTCTTCACTTCGCTAAATCCCAGAGCGATAATTTAGACATCAAAAGAAGAAAGCAGCATACAGCAAATCGGCACACGGGAACTACGAGAACTTCCGAGGTCCAAGCGCAGTAAGAGGATAATTTCATAGTTCCCGCCGTGCATAGAAAAAGATATCACAGCCCCCTTTTCAGCAGCAGCCGCCGCTCTTTTCGTTCTTCTTTGCCTTGAGCTTCAAAGAATTGTAGGCTTGGTTTGGCGGCACGTACGCAGGCAACTCTTTTGAAATGTTGAGGAAGATCTGTCGCACGTTCACGACGGAAAAATAGAGCGAAGAGCTGATGCGAGCAAACTGCATAGATTATATATTGAGCTGTGTATGGACACTTTACTTTTACACATAGGCGAACCATACCTCATCTACGTTTGCCTTTGTTTTCGCGCTCGTTTCCAGGAAGGAAGCGCCAATGGTGGTGGCGTATCCCTTTGCCTCCGCCGTAGGCACCTACAATGAACAAAATGGAAAGACCAGGAAGCCAATATTCAGCTTCAATCGCCTCATGATTATCTATTCCTGCAGCAGCTCTCAGTCGCTTAGACGCAACATGCAATTGGATGAACACCCTATTTTCTTTTTCTAGTCTACCACTTCACCTCATCTTCTCTCTCTTTCGCACTCTCTTTCCTGGAAGCTCTCGCGTTTTAACCCTCAACCACACGCACACACCTGCCGCTCGTCTTCCAGGTCGGACTTGTTTCCCGCAATCGCCAGCACAATGTTTTCCGGCCCCTGCGCCCTCAGCTCCGAGATCCACTGCTGCAGGGTTTCAAAGGTCTTGCGCTTCGTGATGTCGTACACCTGCGAGAAAGAGAGTGAGAAAGGGATTTTTTTTTAAAAAAAAGAAGAGAAATGCAGGGAGAGTAACGAGCGCGTAGGCAAAGACAGGAGTAGAATAGGAGGCAGCGAGAAAAGTATAAAAGGCACTTGAGATGCGCCTCAGGCTCCAATCCCATTTCCGAAGCAATGGAATTGCGCTCACGCATTGCACGGTACACAGTCACTAGGAAAATGCTATGCGCCGACCAAAACAGCGCACGCGAGCTTTTCTAGAGCAGCAAATACTCACCACGATCGCTGCGGCAGCCCCTTTGTAGTACATGGGTGCCAGGGAATGGTACTTCTCCTGCCCCGCTGTGTCCCATATCTGTTCGTGGATAAAGCAAGAACATGTAATCAAAGGATAAAATACAGAAGTGTGTCTTTTTTAAAATAAACATTCAAGCTAGGTCGGGCAACAAGACATCCCCATAGTCCTTGAAGTGAGGCATGCTTTGCATACCTGGAACTTGATGGGTGATCCGTCGACGAGAATTAGTTTGGACATGAAGGAAGCGCCAATTGTCGACTCCACGTACGGCTGCACAAAAGTGTTGCACAGGATCAAACAAAAAGTCCAAGGGAAAGAAAGGGTGAAGAGGATATGAATGTAGTAGATGACTGAGAAGGTTGTATTAGAAGGCTAATCAGAGATTCAGCTAGAGTGATAATTTCACCAATCCCCGGGTCCCCCGGAGCTCGGCCGGGGCAAGACAGCCCAAGTTTCTCTGTGCCCTGCATGTATCGTACTAACTTACCTTGAATTCATTTGTGATAAAGCGCAGAACTAAGCTTGACTTCCCAACGCCTGTGTCTCCCAGCAATACCACTTTCACCTGAACCGTTCCCCCGTAAGCACAGCAGGGCGCCCCCCCCCCAAGGCAAAAAGCGGGTTATTTACCGAAGATATGCTTGGTTCAAATACATAGCACGGCAACAACGTCACACTTGTCACTAGAATGTATGGCGACAAGCCGTAGCATAATACTGGGTGGTTTGGTGGGAGGGGCTATCACCGTACCTCGCGTGCTCTAGTCTCTCCGCGCTGCATTCTGCCAAGTCAATCTATATAGGTATCTTTGCCGCACAAGGTTTAATGTTGGTCTCCGTATACGTCACTTGAAAGAAACGCTTTCACCTAAAAGAGTCGAAATGGTGAAATGATGACCACTATGGTGGGGGCACAGCACATGTCAAGCCTACCTTCCCCGAGTCCCCGAGGCGTCCGGCAAGAAGTGAAAACAGAGTGGAAAGATGAGAGAACAAGGAGGATCGCCCCCCTTCCAGCTTCCAGCTTCCAGCAGCCTCAAAGAACCAAAGAACCAAAGAATGCGATGTTGTGCCTAATATAAGAAGGTGCGACAATACAACGTCGTCCACACACATTTTGTTTGAGTCCTCGGGGCGGCAACACGGAGAAGCCAAAAGACTCGCAGGTGTAGGCGCTGCGCAGGCTCAGCTATGGCTTCTTTTTTTCAGAAGTCCATGCAGGACGTAGTGAAGGGCGTACGATCGAACAAACGGGACCCGCGGCCGTACATCTCCTCGGTTATCGCAGAGTGCAAAAAGGAGCTCCGTGAGACGGATCCTTTTGTGAAGGCCGGGGCCATTCGAAAGCTTACCTACTTGATGATGATGGGCTACGACATGAGCTGGGCAGATTTTCATGTGGTTGAAGTCATGTCACAGGAGCGCTTCGCGCACAAGCGCATCGGGTAAGAGTTTGATAAGCAATCGTTGTGCCACCGCTGCAGCCACTCAGTAGTCGTGGCACAGTTTGTGTAGTCACCAGCTCGAGCTGAGCTCTATATGGAGGGCAGCTGCTGTGATGCATATGAAGAGAGTAGATCATATGGCTTTGTACTATCGCTACTAGATAGCTGCAAATATGCTCTATTTGAATGTTTACTATCTTAGGAGAAGCTTCGTACATTTGGGGCGCGCACCCTTCCCATGTTTTCCTTCCTTCAAGCTCCCACCCGTCTTGATAAAAGCTCTGCTTTTTACAAGAGACAGATTCGAGTACCACTATATACCTAGCTTAATCAATTGAACTAGTCTCAAGCTTTCGGTTCTGCTCTCTGAGACCCTCCTCCACTCACGCTTCTTCTTTTTTTGTCCCTGTCTCGTTCTGCACTCCTGTCTTCCTTCCTTCCTATGTGCCGTGGGCAACTCGTGGTGGTGGTGGGTGGGTAAATATCCAGGTATTTGGCGGGCTCACAATCGTTTCAGCGCGACACCGAAGTGGTGCTGTTAACGACGAATTTGCTGAAGAAAGAGTTCAGCAGCTTGAATTCCTACGACATTGGCCAAGCGCTGAACTGCATGATGAACATCGTCAACAAGGACTTGGCGCGTGACTTGCTTCCCGATACGGTAACAAATTAGTAGCTGTAATACCACAGTGCAGCAGTCACTGATGTACAGACATTTTCATACTGACGGTTCTGGGCGATTTTGTTGATGCATCTATGACTTACTAGCCCCCGCAACCCTTGGATTTGAATTCTGACGAAACATTGTCGCGTCCCTTCTTCCTAGGTGAATTTGATGGCGCATTCCAAGCCTTACGTGCGCAAAAAAGCGGTGCTCGCCATGTACAAACTCTTTGTGGCGTACCCGCAAGGGCTGCGGCTCACCTTTGACAAACTGCGCGACAAATTGAACGACGCTGAAGCGACGGTAACAAAAGATGTCGTACTTAAAAAGTGGCTTCAGTGGTTGTGTTATTTTGAACTCGTTTTTGCTATGTGCATACTTCCTAAAAACGTTCACTATTTGTAGTCTGAGATACATTTGTGTGGTTTGAAAACGATCTAGCAGCGTAATTCGCTATGTGTCTTTGTGTTTTTGTTTTGAAAGGTGGTGTCGTGCGCTGTGAACGTGATTTGCGAACTCGCGAACAAGAACCCGAAAAACTACCTGTCGATGGCGCCCCAGTTTTTCCGCTTGCTGACTACTTCAAGCAACAACTGGATGCTTATCAAGGTAACTGCAGCAGCTGCATGCTAAATTTGCGTACCTGTGCTTATCCTTTCCTTGACTCACTCTCCTTTTTCTCGTCGCACTTTTCTCGATTGAGTCCTTGCTATTTTTTTGTTCTTCTCGTGTGTGCCAACTTGCCAATTGTATGGCTCTTCCGTCTCACGCAAGAAAATGATCATGTTGATAACCGACCATGCACTCCTGTTACTCTGATACATGTATACCCTATTAGGTGGTAAAGCTCTTGGGGTCCCTGGTTCCGGAAGAGCCCCGACTCGCCCGCAAGCTCCTCGAGCCCTTGGCCACCATCATTCAAAATACTGCTGCCAAATCCCTCCAGTAAGTGCGATTGCCTTGACGACGACGATGATGAGGAGTAGTGCCAGTGTAACAACTTCGTGAACCGCTTTTCCTTCCTGATACCAATTGCCATTTGACCTGAAACTTGTGTGCTGTCTACTCTTGTTTTTTAATGCGCGTGCGTCCCCTTTACATGATTTCCTTTCGTGTCTGTGTGCGCACGGATGGCAATCTGCAGGTACGAGTGCATTTACACTGTGGCGCTTTCCTTGCCCTACACCAAGAAGGCTGACGGCAGCGATTCCAAGAACGTGCCCATGGTAGTGGCCCTCTGCTCCGACATCCTCAAAGACTTCGTGCAAGACGCTGACCAAAACTTGAAGTGCGTACTTGCTAGCAGTGGAGTGGAGAGAGAGAGAGAGAGGAGATCCTCCATGAATTGACAAGCCACGCCCAGAAGAACTGCGAGCGTATCGAATCCCTGCACTTGCCTCTTTTTCTTCCGTCGAGTTTTTAGAACCTTGCAATCGTGCACCTTTTCATTTCCTCCCGTTCTCTCCCAGCTGCTATAATGCGCATACTCATATGTGGATCTGATTGTGTCGAGTTACCTCCCCCCTCCCGTCGCACGCGCGCTGTGTTTGTGTCTTTGTGCTCTTTGTCCATCCACCCAAACCAACCCCATACAAACAGGTACTTGGGCTTGGTGGGCTTCGTGCAGTTGATGCGGTCGCACCCCAAAGCGGTGGTGGAGCACCGGGACCTGGTGCTGCAGTGCTTGGCCGACGAGGACGAAACCATTCGGCTGCGATCCCTCGAGCTCTTGACCGGCATGGTCACCAAACGCAACTTGGAAGAACTGATTCACCGCCTCCTCCGGTAAAATAGGCACCTCCTATATTAAAAAAAAGAAGAAGAAAAGATCTGAAGACCTGTACTTTCAGACACGATGAACTTGAGCAGTCATTTTTGTCGCTCTTGAATAACGAAAGAAATAATGCTGTCCTTGCGTGTCTTTCGTAGTCCTTCCTGATGTCTTTTTGTCATGTGTTTTTTTTTGCCCTGGCCCTCATCTTTTTGTGCCCCACACAGATACGTGGTGGTAGCCGAGGGCAGCTACCGGGACGAGCTCATTTCCAAAATCGTGTTCATGTGCTCGCGCGACAAGTTTGCGTACTTGACCGATTTCGCCTGGTAGGTGCGCGTGTGTATGTGCTTGAGAAGTGGGAAAGACCTGAGTCTAATCTTACCAAAAGACGGAAGTGTTTTTCTCCCTTTAGTTTGAGGAAGCTATTGTTCATGTGCGCGCGTGCTCCAAAAATAAATCTACAAGATCGAGCTCTCTGAACGTTGCCCGCGCCAAGCTCATTCCCTTATTAATTTGAATTCGTTGCCTAGTCCCGTCATGCAAAAAATAATTATCGCACCTATCACTCACCACACACCTCTACCACAAACAACAACTCAAAACAGGTACACTTCAGTGTTGGTGGACTTGGCGACCATCAGTGGCACGGCCCACGGCCAGTTGGTGGCCTCGCAGCTCATGGACGTCACGGTGCGGGTGGCGCCGGTGCGGCCCTTTGTGGTGGAGGCCATGCTCGGCCTGCTGCTGGACACGCGGCTGGTGCTCGGGCCGGGGCGGGCCACCTTGCACGAGGTGGGTGGGTATTGGCTTGGGTGCTGTTTGTTTTTTAGGAAGCATTTTCTGTTCCCTTTACCCCTCTCTTCTGTCTCTGCTGATGGCGTCTACGAGCACCCCACTATTCTCTTACGTGTTTTTTTTTCTTTGCACCAGCTCCAACCTTGCTAGTTTACCGCCCTCGTCTTTCTCATGTTCTTGTCATTCTTCGTCTTTGCCAGGTGCTGCATGCCGCTGCTTGGGTGGTGGGCGAGTACGCGAAACTGCTGCCAGCCGTGGCCGCGTCAGCTTGGAAACGAGCCAAAGAGGTAGGTAGGGTCTGACAGGGGGGTGCCAATATTTCTTCTTTTTTTATATAATTCTTCTTCTTCTTCTTGTATCCGCCGTTTGCTTTTGGTCTTTCACTCGTTCAAAGCTTTGCCTTTTCCTTCTTCCTCATGGACCTTCTTCTTTTCCGCCCCTTTCATCTTCTGTCTCAGGCGGGTGTAGAGCTGGACGGCGACCTGTTAGGCCACGAGGGGCAAGATGCGGCGTGGGCTGCAGGCGTAGAAACCCCCGAGGAACACAACAACCACAGCGCAGCCGAGGGTGCTAGTAGTGGAGGTGACGGAGGGGGAGGTGACGGTGGTGCGATGGTGGCGGTGTCGCCGTGGCAGGCGAAGCAAAACGCGCTGCGGTGAGAGACTCCTCGAATCAAACACAACAGCACAAGTGCCATCCATGCTTGTGTGTGTGTGTGTGTGTGTTTTTTTTTTTTTTTTTTTTTGTTGCTACCAAACACACTGCTTCCTTCTTTTATTCCTCCTTCGTTGTTGTCTATTCCTTCTTTTTGTTCTTCAACTCATCAATCCATGCATACATTGTTGCATAAATCGTGCACAGATGGGCGAGGCGGTCTCTCGAGAACGTGCCCTCCGACTTGATTTCGGTCCGGGGCCCCGCAGCTTCCAACAGCGGCCGCGGGGGGCTCAAGTTCCCTAGGCGTTGCCCTTACTTGGCAGCTCTGCGCGCCCTGCTGCACCCGCGGGTCACCAATCTGCCGCCGCACGTGCAAACGGTGTACATGCAAAATGCCTTGAAGGTACTAGTCCATGAAAAGGAGGCAACAATTACGTGGCGACCACCACTGCAATCATCACACTCGTAGCACTGTCAGCAAGGACAACGGATGCTGTACTTCTGTTCTGGCTCTATGATAGGCCACTCTCTCTTGTACTTCCCTCTATTAAGACCTCACCTCAACTTCTCCTTCAGCTCTCACTCACTCGCACTCGCACTCTCTGCCACTTCTCTTTTTCCTTTGGCATCCCCAGGTGTTTGTAGCCGCGTCTCAGCCCAACGCGTGCAGTGACGCCGAGCTCAGCGGCATGGTTCTAGTCTTTCGCCACCGCTTGCTGGTCTTTCAGCAGTCGACTTTCGTGGAAGTCCAGGAGCGCGCGCATGCTTGCCGCCAAACGCTGCTGGCCCTAAACGTGCTTCTGCCCCAGCCAGTCCTGCCTGCCCACTTCGACAACGGCAACGGAGAAGGCGGCGCTAGCACCATTGGCGACGGCAACTACGAGCAGAAGATGGCCGCTGAGGCCGCTGCCTCAGACCATTCACTCATGGCCGCGATGCCTGAGATGTCCTCGAACAGTAGCAACAGCAACGACGGCCTCTTTGACCTTTTGGGTGACATGAGCGGCGGCTCGTTCTCTTCTTCCTCTTCCGACCTGGCAGCTGCTAATAGTGCAACTTCAACTTCAACAAGCGGCCCGGCAGCGGGCTCCGCGGCAGCGGTGGCCGCTGCAGCGCTCGCGGCGCAGACCCAAGTGTCCTTGGCCACGGGCAAGGAGGCGGACGAGGCCGCCGCCAAAGCTGTGGGGGCTGCTCGAGAGGGTGCTTCAACCTTGGCGGCGCTCGTGGTCGAGCCCATGAACCCGGTAGGCGCAAGTGTTTCGTCTACTTTAGATTGACGTTTGGTTTGACCTGGTTGACCTTTTCTCCCCGGGCTGCTTTGTGTTGAATAATTTTTTTTTTACTTTTCACGTTGGCTTCTTTGCTGTCTTTGCTCTGTCATTTTGAACTCTCAGGTGAACCCCAAGGCCCAGCGCCGCGTGCCTCTGCCCGATGGGCTGGACTTGTCCGTGGCCTTGAATGCTTCCGCGCTCGAGAACTTGTACGAACCCGACAGCGACCTGCAACCCGCCAGCGACCTGAGCCAAGTGTCGTTTACCCAGTTCAAGTTTTACTCGGAAGACCGCAGCGTAATGGGCGGGTTTGGCAGCGATGACTTCGTGCCCGGCGGCGAAGGTCCCGATGGCGGCTGGTAATGATGCGTTGAAAAAAAAGATATGCAACTAGGAATGAGCCAAGATAGATCTATCTAGTCAATTATTTTGAAATGGTCGTTTTCTTGCAAGTGTTTCTTGGTGGTGGCATGTTGTCGGGGCACCGTTTTCACCCGTTCTCGTCCTCTTTTAATGCGAGCGCCTTCCATATCCTTACATTGCTTTTTTCTTCTTTATGTGCATGCTCTTTTTCGCCATTTGTCACTGCCTCTGCTTGGGCGCATGCTCACAGGTTCGGTACCGCTGGCGCCGGTGGAGAATCGGCCAGCTTGACCGCCGCCAAAAACTCGAGCTTGAACGGGTTAGGCGGAGCCACCGGCGAAGATTCCGACGCGTTCTACATCAAAGCGGCGGCCTCGAACGTGGACGGGTGGGACGTGGACAGCATTCCCATTGGGGTCTTGCAGCCCGACGAATTCGGAGAGCTGGGTGGCAAAAAGAAGGGCAAAAAGGGCAAAAAAGGGAAGAAGGGCAAGAAAGGCGACGGCGCCGCGGAGTACACGGTGAACATGGACGACGCCATGCCGGCCGCTTGGAGCTCTCGGCGAGCCGCGGGCGGCGGCGGTGGCAACGACAGCAGCGATAGCGACGACAACGGCGGCATGGGTGGCAGGCTTCGGCCTCGGCGAGGCGGAACTAGTGGCTTCAGCAGTGGTGGCAACAAAAAGGGCTATGACGATGGCTCCGACCTGTCGCAAGTGGACTTGTCGACTCCGCTGGGGCAGGACGAAGTGATGCCAACCCGCCAGCACCGCGTAGTGGACCCGAATGCCCCTGTAAAACCAGCGCCGCCCCCGCCAGCACAGCTCGTACCGTCGCCGGCTGCAGCTGCTGGCAGCGGGGAGAAGAAGCCCGAGAAGTCTGGGAAGAGCAGCAAAAAGGACGAAAAGAAGAGCAAAAAGGAAGAAAAGAAAAGCAAAAAGGACAAAAGCAGCAGCGGCAGCAGCAAAGTTGACACGTCAGCAGCTGCGAACCCTCTCTTGTCCATGGGTGGTGCTTCTTTGTCGGCGCCGAGTGGTGTTGACAACCGTAGCGACTGGGACTTGCTCGGGGGCATGGGCAGTTCGCAGGCAACTCCACCTCAGCCTCCTCGCGTACCCAGTGGAGATGGCTTGGATCTCATGCTGGGCAGCGGCGGCGGTGGAGGTGGTTTGGCTCCAGCTGTTGCTTCTGCTCCGCCTGAGAAGGAGAAAAAGGAAAAGAAAGAAAAGAAGGACAAGAAAGAAAAGAAGGACAAGAAGGGGAAATCGTCGTCGGGCGGTGGTGGCGACGGCGGCGTTGATTTGTTGGGCTTTTGAGCAGATAGCAGTTGGCATGGAAGGGACATAGATATGAGGCTTCTGTCTGTGTGCAATTGAAATGACAGCTCGCGAAGGCTAGGCTACCCTGCTTTGCGTTGTTGTTGTCGTTATAAGTACGGGTCATTCTAGAAATTCCAGTTCCTCTGCGTGAGAATGTGCATGCGCAATTCGTAGTTCTCCGATGCAGCACTTTTTCACTTTTCACTTTTTCTCGAAAGAGACAGGCCCAGAGCCCAGAAGGGCCGGAATTAGAAGGCCAGAAGGTTCTGGGTGAGGAACCAATCAGACGTAGTTTCCGCGACGGGGATTTGGCAGTGCCTTTATGACTACGGCTCGGAAAACCCGCGGAAATCGGAAATGGAAATGCCGCAGAAATACCACGCGAAGTGAAAATTTTAGCCATCGCGCGTGATTTCCGCGGAAACGGGAATCGTAACCCTGAACAGGTGGATATAGAAACAGAAATAAGTGTAAGAAGTCAACCAGGCGCACATGCCGGAGTGGCCATGGAAGCGGCCCTTTTTCTGTTATCTCGAGAATTCTCGCTGTAGTTGAAGTTGAAGTTGCAGTTGCAGCTTTTAACTTGCAACGCCCTGTATCTGAATCTTTTATACTTCCATTTCTATGCGGAAACGCTGGATCTTTACGTGTGGCATGTCGCTGTTGCCGTGGAGATATATAAAGCAATAAGTGCGAAGTAGCAAAGTGCAGCGTAGACTAGGCTCCTAACAGGGTGGCTGCGCCAAAATCATGATAATTCATGGGCTCCAGATTAGGCCTATCGGAGTGGCCGTGGGACGTGGGTTAAGTCAGTGAGAACAGGAACGAAAGATAATTTTTAGAATCAAAAGCCATAAGCTAGTTTTGTTCTAATTGCTTAAACGAGAAACTTTTTGTCGCGAATTACTATCGTTTATGTATGGTCTATTGAGTATTGACCCTTCATCCTCAAGTACTCGAGTACTCGAAAGGGATGCTTAAGGTATACATTTGTTAAATTTCTTCGTGAAATGTGCTAGCCTTCTAATTCCGGCCTTCGGGGCCTGTGTCAAAACCGAAGTAATTCATATTTAAATGGCGCTTAGTCCTTCGCTGGAATGCGAGCTGGGAGTGCACGTGTAGAGGAAAGAAAGCAGGTGCGTAGTGATTTGTCAGGGGTAGGGGAAACGGCCATATTCCTTTGTAGACACAGAGAAGCCCCTTCCCCCACATGATAAACAGCAGCATGCTAGCAGCGCCCCCTCCCTATCACTGAGCTAAACCCACAAAACTTCAAGCAAACGCCACAGTCAGATGTCGTGGTCGTCTTTCGTTCAGCGCGTTTCGAAACCCTTGCAAGAGCCTTCACCTCAAGAACAAATATTTAGCAAATACCCGGAAGAGCGCGGGTTGTGCGCTAGTGATCGCTATTGTAGCGTTCATAATGCTTGAAGTTATTGAGATGCCTTCGCCAGATAAGGTCTCTCCAATGGGATAGCCGGCAACTGTGATAGTGAATTTTATTGGTTTAGGGGCTTTGCAGGCTTCATTTGCACGCTTTAAAGCTTCGCAGACTACGCAAACTTCAATCGCAGGATTCAGTCGCAAGCTTCACTGGCAGGCTTCGCAAGCAGGCTTCGCTAGCACGCTTCGCAAGCAGGCTTGGCTAGACGGGTCCGTCTGAAGGCTTCGCTAACAGGCTTCGATAGCAGGCTGCGCTAACGAGGTAGCTGGCTACGCTAACAAGGTAGCAGGCTTCTCAGGCATCACAGGCTCCACAGGCATCGAAGGCTTCGCTAGCAGGCTTCATAGGATTTCGCAGCAGGCTTCGCTCACGCTATAGTTTCTCTCTTCTAATTGAATTGAACGAATACGATGATTAAACTTCTTGTTTTTCACGCCTCCCCCGAGGGGAGGACTGGTGTTAGTAGCTATACAGGGGAAGGGCGCCATTTAGGCGGCATCATAGGAATCCCCTGGCCCGGCTCGGAAGCCGTTGTTTTTCCAGATCTTGTTTCCTTCAGATGCCAAATTTCGTCGATTCTCTGCGTAACAATCACGAAATTATTCTTTTGGATCTGCGCCAACTCCTTCCTTGGTACAATACTACACGCAATGAAGTCCTAGATTCCGAATTATGCGTTTGTCAATCACGCCTTCTTACAATTAACGTAGCGAGAGTTCGGTTTGTGGCGACAGTCGCCTTGTGAATGGGCTTTCTGCGTATGAATTTTGTACGTAAGGAGCAAGGTACGGAGACTCGATACTTGCTGGCACTACTTGAACGCACTGCTTATCCATATTTTTTCATATTATAGTTCAAACTCACTATCTGTGAAGTAGTGATCGTTTATTCAGCCAGGCTATTTGCAGGCTATAGTACAAAACAGTACTGAGCTCGCTTTAATTTCGGTAATGAATTATCAGAATTTTGGCGCAGCCTACTCGTTAAGAGCCTAGTTATTTTTGCAACACACGCTGCACTCTTCGGGGTATACGCAGTCGACTTGCTCTCAAGGTGGAGGGCCTTGCGAGGGTTTCGAAAAACGCTGGAGGACGACCACGACTAGCGTCCGTGGCGTTTGATGGAAGATATATGGGTT
>Ga0307931_1001167_pt1 | contig 17264 bp, 16 predicted proteins | sample OrgLakmetageno47_FD_201816 | JGI IMG/M metagenome (GOLD analysis project Ga0307931, IMG submission 201816) | Saline water microbial communities from Organic Lake, Antarctica - #47 | ecosystem: Environmental > Aquatic > Non-marine Saline and Alkaline > Saline | place: Antarctica: Organic Lake... | reverse complement strand
TTGAACATATCTTTCCGCTAAATCTACTACAGTACTAAATTTGCGCAAAAAACGGAAATTGAATTTTGGGGTACTGAATCGAATCGAGACGTTAAAAATGATAGCGCGTTAGAACGGAAACTCCATCTGCTTTCAAATGCGCTAGACCTCGTCGAAATCAAAGTTGATAGGCACGAGCTGTGAAAATATTTGACCTTACTATTATTTATTGGTCTCGGAGTAGATCAACGTAGAGTTGATGTTTTATGCGACCACGACCAAAAACTGCCTACCAAGGATTTTTGTCTGTCTGTCCGTCCGTCCGTCACATCACATTTTTATCTGGGTACATGTGTTCTGACACCTTACGTATGTTCTGGCACGTTGTCATACATGCTTGATAGAACTGGATATCCTACAACACATTCATGCAACACATGATGCACAGGTTACCTGGCCTCAAAGCGCATTACTCCATATGCATATGTAATGCGTTTTTCCCAACCAAGGAAGGAGTTACAAAGAAGGAAGGTCTAGTCTAGTCTAGTCTAGTTAATACTCTCCCAAAAACAAAGAGAGGCAAGTACACAGCAGTCACAGAGGCACATAAAGAATGCACTTAGCTGCAAATGCGCTAGCAAATTCGTTCCAGAAGGCCAATTAAGGCTCCAACTGGCGAAGAAGGAAGGGCTATATATAATCAACAATAAGAGCTCTCGCTGTGCCTCTCAGAGTATACTCCCTGCCGGCGCTGCGGAGGGCTGTTTGGCCATGCGCACTTGGAGGTCGAGACCATGCTTTGCGGGGACGTCAACCAGCTCCATCTGAGTCGAGCCAAATCAAAGGAAAGATGGATCAAAATGAAAAAAAATGAATAACAGCAAGCGCGGTTCTCTTTGCGGCGTGAAGGGAATTTGAAGAGTGGTCATATAGAATAATTGAGATCGCCGCAATGAAAAGAAATTCGCTTGATCTGTTCAGGCTCCTTACCTCCGCCTCGTACGCCCAAAAGTTGAGGGCTTCTTTCGCAGCTTCCTTGGTTTCCTCTCCCTGTACGTCGGGAGGTTGCCACCGCGTCAGTTTCGGCTTGGCGGCTGCTCTCGCGGCGGCTTCTGCTCGGGCCTCGGCCTTCGCTTTCGCCGCGGATTGGCGGAGCGCGTTTGCGATGCGGCCGTTGCCCACTGCTTTGGAGCCGTACATTTCTTCCTCGTCGTCGTCTTCTTCTTCTTCTTCGGAGGAGGAGGTGTCTTCCGGCCGCTTTTGCGGTTTGCGGGTCTCCAGCGTGCCGTCTTTCGCTGTTTTCCAGGGGGTGCCTTCAGCGTCTTCCTTGCGGCGCAGCTGCGTAGAAGTGAAAGGATGTGAGATGAGGTTGAATAGAAATGAAAGAAGATACTAGGAAGATGATTACAAGGTAATTTAGGATATGGTTGAACTAGTGCAAGCAAACAACCAAAAAGAAGTGGCTAACCTTCCAATCGTACAGCGCGCCAGCAGCCATCACGAATAACAAAAATCCAGCCGCAGAGCCCATGATGACGCCAGGCCGATTTTTGTCGGGGGTCGGGAATGGCGTGGGCAAGTAGGTGGGTAAGTGCGTAGGGCTCCAAGTAGGCACCATCGAGGGTACCAGGGTGGGCACGGGGGTGGGTGACGAGGTCGGCACGGGCGTGGGCACCAGGGATGGCACTGGCGTGGGCGTTGAGGAGGGCACAGAAGAGGGCAATGGCGTGGGCGTAGACGTTGGATTGAAGGAAGGAGGAAGCGACGGTAGTGGGCTCGGCGCCGCAGACGGAAGCAGAGTAGGCAGCAGCGTGGGCAGTGACGTAGGTGCGCTCGACGGCAGCGGTGTCGGTGCCAGGGAAGGCGTGAGCGTGGGCACAGGGGTGGGAGACAGGGAAGGAGGAACCGTCGGAACAGGAGTGGGCGACAGCGTGGGCACCGGTGTAGGCTGCAAGGAAGGGACGTCCGTGGGTGTAGGTGTGGGAGCTGGCGTGGGCGCTGGGGTCGGGTTCCGCGTAGGGCGCTGTGTAGGGGACGACGTGGGCACATGGGAGGGTTTTAAGGTGGGGAGAGTAGTGCGCGGGAAGGTCGGGTGAGGCGTGGGGGCGGTAGGGGCAGGGCTAGGTGCGCCAGGATCGCCGCAGCACTTCACCTGTCGTGATGAGGACGAACAGTGTGGGAATTCGACAGGATGGTCTCGAGCATAAGAGGAAAAGAGTCAATAATCCAATTAGCAAGCTACGACTTGTCGTGCGCGCACATTCTTACCAAGCGCAACGACGTCACATCCGAGCAGGTGCCGGTGCTTTTGCCCGAGCCTTCGCTGCTCTGGTAGGCCGTAGCACTCACGAGTGTGCAGGCCGTTGATGTCCAGATTTCTTCGGTGTCGGCGTCGGTGCACTGCCCTTGCCCTTTCACTTCTTCGTTGAAAACCTAGCACAACAAACACACACCGCACCAAAATATACGCATGGTTCAAATACACAAAAACTTCAGCATGCCCTCCAAAGATGTAAAACTACTGTTGGTACTCGATTCAGCTATATTGTCGGAGGCATGACGCGCCTCTCGAGGGACTACCCAGCATTGCCCATAGATTACGCTTCCCAACCCCTCTAACACTCACGCTCCTACACCCCTTTCACTTCCACTCCAATCCTGAATCCCCCCATGTGGCATTAATCAAGCAGCACCTCGTTTTGCGTGCAGAGCCTCGCGCCCATGTTTTCGCAGCGGCAAGCGGCCTCGGCCCATGTGGTGGCGTTGCAATTCGACGGAGAACCGCCGCACACGTTGTCGTCAATCCTGAACACACACGCGCCAAGAAAGCTGTGATTGAGCAACGTACGAAAGCAAGGCAAATGATCTGTGTATGGCAGCGTAGGCAGCGGTAGCCGTTCGGAATTAGAAAGTTTGGGGCGTGGTTAAGGCTCAGTAAAAGTGGCATGCATTTTGTAAAAGAGGGGAATGCTGTGTAAGGTAGTGGAGGTTTTGACTGGAGACACTCAAGCACCTACCCGATGTCTTCACCGACCCATCCTAGCTCGCCGCATGTCGATGGTGACACGGTAGAAAGAGTGTAGTTGCTTGAGTTGATGGCTGCGGCCGTGCATGTGGAGAGCTGCCGTTGTACAAAGGAGAACGACGATCGCAACGCAGGTGTCGTCGCACGGGACGCTAGAGAATTTAAATCAGTCGCAATGGACCCAGGCGAGGTGCTCAGTGGAGCCAGGCCGGTGCCATGGGCCGCTAAGAGCGCCGTGGCCACAACGCTAGTGCATCGTGGCGGTGGCATTTCGCAACTGTTTGAGCCAATCACGACGAAGGCTCTCAAGAAAGAGTCGGCTACAGGGGAGCTACTACTGTAGTATTCATTCCACCATTTCACCTCACAAAATTTACGTTGGAGCCATGTGATAATTGATCATAATTAGAGTTATATCGTAGTTAGCAGCCATCCCAAGTAGCCCACGGGCCAATATAAAGAGATTCTTCGAAGTTAAGAAGTGCGCCAGAATACTAAAGTATACAACACACCAGAAGTGGCAGAGGATTTTAGGAGCCGGTTTTTACTTTTTTTTGCTTTTTGGCTGATTTTGTTGTCTTCGAAGCAATCTCTTCAGCTGGCGCTGTTGCAGCAGCAGAGGCCTTTTTTACTGATCCTGGAGTCGATGACGATGCACTTTTAAGCTTCTTGTCGCCAACCATCAATTTCGCTTGCATTTTAGCCACAAAGGCATCGTCTTCCCGGTCATCTTCAGAATCATTGTCCGATGAAGTGGGTGCGTCATCGTCCTCAGCTCCGTCGGCACCTTCAGCAGCAGAAGTCGCAGGCTTGGTCGATGAGTCATCGCGCTTGCGTTTTACGCTGGCGTCTTCGCTTGTAGCAGCATCTGCTGCAGCCTCTGGCTTCTTTTGCTTTGTGTACCACTCGCGCTTTTCGTCTAAGTAAGCTATGCCCAGGTCCTGCAGTTCCTTTGCAATCCGATCAGCAGCAGCGAAGTCTTTCCTGTAAACAAAATAAACGTCTTCAGGTTTGGATCGAGTTTTGCATATGATACCATCAAGTGTTTAAAAGGTTCTTATCCTGACTAGCTAGTACTCCTCGTTTTGCACCTGGCTTTGGCGTCCATGCGATCGCGAAGCAGTTTCTCAATCACAGCTTCGTCCACCTCCCGATCATCAGCCTTGCTGTGCCAGCCTCCATTATGAATTCGGCTCCAGGGTGGCGGTTCTGGCTTTGCCTCCTTCGTAGGCGTCTTCTTGTCTTTTGGAGTTTTCTTGCCCATTGATCTGCGTACAATTGTAGAATGTCGTCGCTAGATCGAGTTGGTCGTCGTGTGGTGTGCGCACAGCTGCACAATTTATTATATAGTTGCTTGAAGTAGCTATGGCTAGCTTATGTCTTTGTAAATTTAAATATGCGCCCAATTACTGAGTAGAGGCTCGCATTAAAATGTAGCTTCAGCGAGTCGGCGAGGAGGTATGGTAGGGAGGAGAAAAAAGAAGACATGAGGAGACGACCGTTGAGTTTTTTTTCTGATTGGCTGCGCTGTAACCTTCCTATATTTTGCAGATCATGTTGAGAGAAGCTAAGCTAACGAGGGGTACCTGTGGTAGTAGTGGTTAACTTTTAGCTTCATAAAACAAGGCAAGGCATCATTCGTGGGTAAAGTCGCTTCTATGGACGGCAAGAGTGGCGAGACCGAAGGTCTGCTGCACCGTCGGTCCGACGTCGAAGTTTCCGTCGGAGAAGGCGGCTACGACGAACGCAAGGATCCCGAGGGCGACCCGGCCAACATTATTCGGGGCGCGGGCGCAGTGCTGCACCCTCTCGCAATCGAAGCTTGCGAAGCTGAAGTACCGTTTTGGGTGGAATACTTTTTGTTTGCTTCTAAAGTCCTCATGACTTTTGGCCTGGCTCCTTCACTGTGGCGAGCTGCAGTCCCCAAAGATATTGACGATCCTAAGAGCAAGTTAACTCGTTCGCACGCTGCTTTGGTTGACCTCTTTTCGCTGCCGAACCTTGCTCTGGGCTCTCATTACTGGAATGTAGGGCTTGCTATGAGCTTTTTATCCACTCCTGTCAGCTATTATCTGGTAGATACTCTCAATGCTAGCGCTGCAGTAACCAACACTTACACAGCGGTCCTCTACCTGCCATGGTGCCTGAAAGTGTTCATTGGGCTCTTCAGCGACAGCGTGCCGATTGGCAAGCAGCACCGCAAGCCGTACTTTATTCTCGGCTGGGCTACTACAATAGGCAGCTGCGTATGGCTTGCATGCTATCCCGATCCTTCGATTCCTCAGATCCAAATTTTGTCGTTCACTATGACCATGGGCTACTTGTCTTCTGACGTTGTTGCGGACGCCCTCGTGGTTGAGCGGTCCATCAGTGAGAGCCGCGACGAGATGGGGAGCTTGCGAACCGAAGCTTACATCGTGCGGAGCGTCGGGGGCATTGTGGGCGCAGTGTTGGGGGCTGTGCTGTACAATACTGCGAGCTGGGGCTGGGGCTTAACCATTGCGCAGTGCTTCTTGCTGCAAGCCCTCATTGTGATCATCACGCTGGCGCCCTCCATTCCCTGGTTATTAGACACTGGCAGCGGGTGAGTTATTACAATTTTTACATTCCTGCATAAACAATTGAACACTCATCAACGGCTGTAGTCTCCTTTGCCGTTCCTTGAAGTCCGCGCGCGTGCTTCTTCGCACCAGACACTCCTTGATTCTTATAAATTGTTTGGTTGGTTGGCTTCCTCGTTGCAGGTACCACAAATTCAGTGCTCAAATAGCTGAACTTTGGCATTTGGTGCAGAGGCGCACCGTATGGTGGCCGCTCAGTTTTGTGTACATGTACAGCGTCATGCAAATCAGCAACCCGGTGCGTTGGTTGTATCAAGATTCAGGAAGATTCCGTCAAAATCAGTGCCTTGCTCTGCTTTTTTCTGCCTCCAATACGTACCATTTTCTATGAAACTGCCATGTGATTTGCTTTTGAATGATTTCTAGACTCTTTCGACATTTGTTTCTCTTTGATTTGACAAATGCCCTCCATTAGGCCTGGACCAATTTCCTGGTCGACGGACTGAACTTTGACGATTTGGACTTGGGCGTCATCACCATAGCGTCGGCCGTGTTTGCGTGGATCGCACTTTACGTGTACAAAGCGTACTTCTTTGACATGAACTGGCAGCACTTGTATTACTGGACAACACTGCTGAACGTGGTGCTGAGTGCGCTGCAGTTGTTGCTGGTTTACGGGGAGACGGGGGGCTTACCGAAGCTTTTGTTTGCGGTGCGGAAAAGGACAAATGTACTCGTGCTTCTTGTTTCTTTTTCCTTATTCCTCGTACCTTCTTCGTCTTCTTTGCGGTGAAAATTGTAACTTCTATTCTTCTCTCGTTGCTTTGCTAATCAACGGTTTCGAACTACATTTTCTCCTCAACAGGCAGGAGACTACGCCTTCATTACGTTTGCTCAGTACATTCAGTTCATGCCCATGCTCATTCTGGCCCTTGCCGTCATTCCTGGCGGGATCGAGGGAGCGTCGTATGCGATGATTACCACGTGTATAAATGTTGCTTATGAGGTGGGGCAAGAAGCATATTTTTTTATCGATTTTGCAACTCTCTATTTGCTTTTGAATGTATGTTTCGATTTTTTTTCGTTTATCGGCGACATGATTCTCCCCGTCTGCCAGGTGGGCTATTCGATTGGCACGTCATTCACCGGCATATGGAACGTCTCGGACTGCAATTTCGAGGGAAGGAAATTCGAAGGCATGGCCAAGCTCACTATTTTAACGAGCTTGTTGCAGCTCTCCCCTGTAGTGCTCATCTGGATGTTCCCCACCGGCAAGCAAGCTGTTTTCGACTCCCTCAAAAATGAGGTGAATTATGTCTTCTTCTCCTTTTTTTGTTTGTGGTTCGTTCTTTTCTCTCTTGGTGTGTGCCACTTCAGTATCACAATTTACTAGATTGTAAACTACAGAAGTTCTTCAGTGCATTGATTAGCACTATAGAAAGCAACACTTTCATAGCTCGAATTGATTGTCTTTGGTTTCTTAATCTCTTAATATTACAGCTCATCAGCGAAACAGCGGGCACTATATTCGTGTTCGTGCTCTTCGCGTCCATTCTCGGTACCATGATTTACTCGGTGGCCATTATATACGACGCTGGCGACGACGACGACGGCGGCTGTGGCGACGACAGCAGTGGCGATGATAGCACTTCCTCAATGCTGTTCAAAAGCTTCTTTCGATTGATGAAGAGCCGGTGAGAAATTCTCTTTGTAAAGAACTCTAGAGTCCATTCTCTGTCTCACTGCAAGCAAGAAACTTTTGATTATATATCCCAAACTCAAGTTCAAGCCCGAAACGGCAAGAGAGCATCAACAGTCAACAGGCGATTTCTCACTGCACATGACCAGGATCTGCCCATAAGTCCAATTCATTAGTCATGAGCGCGAACGAAATGCCGACCTGCCTCTGTTTTAATAATATGCTATTAAGTATTGAAATGGGGCACATCTAATACGAGTACCCAGCATCTAAGTTTTCACTGCCCTGCCGTACTATCTTATCGTGCCTGTGGACTGCAGAGGATAATAAACCCAGTGCCAAATACAACCAACAACCGCACCGATAGAAGAAAATATAATACTAAGTACATTTTTCATAGAAGGCGAGATACGAGATCAATATATACGAAAGGCGAATGGCTTTGGCCTTCTCGCTTCTGTAGTGCGGTAACTAAAACAGCAGGCAGGTTTATAATTCGCGTCGAAAGCCAAAAGAACATCACGGATATACTCCAAATCAGAGAAAGAGGTAAGCGGCCAGCGAAGCAATTGAGACGCCGAGCTGAGCGAGAGCGGGTTCGACGTAAAGTCCTGCAGATAATAATGGTTAAGACACATGTGAATGCAAATACGAGGAGGAGGAAGGCGAGTTGTCAATGCCAACATTACAAACGTTAAATGTCAAGGCAGGTCAATTAGAGTTAAGAACTGAGCCACCATAACTCAGCGATGTCGCACACCTGGATCCCCACTAGTAATGGCAGACATGCCATCCGCGCCGCCGCGGACGAAGAACAGCAGAGCCCCAACCAGCAGGGCCTTCTTGGGCAGCGCCTGGTTCCGGAAGTTGGACAGCTTCAGCAGAGGGTCGCTCTCCATTTGGGTCTGCAAAGCTCGTAAATTGGTCACTTCGCGCTCGACGTTGGCTGACTCCGCCTTCACGCGCTCCACAAGTACCGAGGCCTAAGATGAATGGGGATGGGTGGCCTCATCATGTTTCATGGTCATCAAACTAACTAGCAACGTCACGTGTATGGAACGAACAATTGAACCACGACCATAAACGAAGCATACTACAAAATGAAGAGGGTGCGATGAATCCATTACCGTTTTTTCGTACTCCGCCACTTCCTTCTGAGCTTCCGACAGCGCTTCAGCAGCTGCTTTGCTGCTCAGTGCCTGCGACGCTAGCATACTTTCCTCTGATTGCTGCTTCAGTTCTTCGCCTACTGACTTCAACTGTGAAAGCATCACACGCACACGCCGTCGCAGCCGGAGTACATCAACGGTATTAACTCAAATCACACACATTTTAGCCGCCATGAGCGTGCATGTTATGCTTGAAAACTCAACAATGATTCGCTTGAATTGATCAACACACTACTTTGAGCCTTGTAAATTGATATTTGATACCTCCTTCTTTATCTCACCTCTAGCACCACACGTTCGAACTCTGCCTTGATAGCCGCGTCGTATACTGATTTTTCCTCTTCGCTCAGCGATGAAACACTTTCAGACTAACGAAACAAGCACAACAACAATAGGAGTCAGGAAATAGTGTAGCTGAAGAATACATCAGAAGACGTAGATCTTTTATTCTATTCAAAACGTGTAGACATATTCAAAACGAGCTCGCACGAGTGAGTAAAATACCATCGATGAATAGCAAGTGCTAGTTCAATTGACTCACCGCGAGGATTTCCCGCGACACATCTTCTAAAGACACTCCATCAATTGCACGTGAAAAGCCTGAAAATCCGTCAAAACCTGCGAGGTCGTCCACTGTAAGCTCTTTCGCACCTCCACCCATCGTTTGAGCTAAGCTTTCAAGGGCTTCTGCTGAAAGTTCGTCGCTGTCGTTTGCCAAAGGGTCCGATGCATCCACATGGTCGTGCTCCGCCGTTGACATCCGCTGCGGCTATGACACATCGAAGATAAATAGTTGGCGTGTATGAGCGGGGCCGTGAAAACTGTTCATATTACAATTTACGCGTGGAGTGCTTTCCTCGTGACTTCTTACCAGAGTGCGCGCTGTGTGTCTTCGCGAGGGGCCAAAACCATGAGCCTATCAAACGTAATCAAGCAAGAGTGGTTTAGGTGATGAATTTTAGCCATACCCTAGCTACGTCAAATTTTAGCCATACCCTAGCTAGTTTACCGATTGAAATGTAAGAGCGGCCGCCACAAGGACCCACGCAAAGCCAGATATCCTGTGCATCGGCATGTTGTCAAGCTCGAGCTAGCTTTTACTTGAACTTTTCGTTCTTCTTCTCATCCACATCCATTCCACACCGTCGGATTGTCGGATTCCACGCAGTGCAGATAGGGTCGAAGTCGAAACACAGGAAAAAGGAAACATAGGAAACAAACCCGGATTTTGCGCGTGTTTCGTTTCCAAGAAACAATAAAAGTGCCGCCCTGGGCGTTTCTGGTTTCTAGAAATGAAACATACGGGCTTCGCGCGCTGTATCTCTTATCACTTAGCTGAATATTTCGTTTCCATCTCTTCCTCACGTGGAGCGCCACAGGTGGAATCGGCAGGCACTAAGAAGAGGCAAATAGCGAATGGCTATACTTGTCGATTGCCCGGAAAGAACGCATCGCCCGCTCTCTTAATCTCGTCAATACAGTAAGCCGAACCTCCCCCATAAAGGGGAAATTCCTCAAGAACACAACACCTCCCACATACATCAACATCAAGCCCACACAGCACCCCAATTCGTGAGCCCTTGCTGATTTGTGATTCATCTCAGATTTTCACTGGACCCCCTTGAAGGGGCACTTCACTTTCCACCCACCGAAGTTCTTCACCATTAAAACTCCGTTCTCCCGTAGACATTCGCCATATCAACTAGGTACAAAACTAACCTCTGAGCCTCCGACTCAATGCTTGGCAAGTTTTTCATCAACAGCCGCTAGAATTTCTCGCACTCGACGTACCGCAAGTGCGATTTCTGCCACGCCCTCATCTCGCCACTGTTAACAATGATCCAGAAGCCGATATCGCCAATTTCTTAATCGCTTCTTCCGCCTTCGCGCCTGTATATGATCATTGAGTGCTTGCCGGCTCTCGTTGGATACTTGCCGGCTCTTGGTAAGCTCGTCAGCCGTGATAAGCAAAAAACTTGAGGAAAACATAGTCACGGACGTGCCGTGACCCCCCATGTGCGTTCATTGCTCGCAAGCCGGTCAACCTCTGACTCGAATTCAATGGCCGCGAGTAAATACGCACTGTCAACGACTTGTCTTCGGACACCGTGAACATCAAATTCCTTAGTTACTTGGGCATTACCAACCACGCCAACCACTTCTGAATCCATGGTCTCGCTTGAGCTTGCACCTACATTGGCCCAAAACCGCCTTCGATCCTCAGAGCTTCATCCATTGTTAACCTCCACAGCTGCTACACCACTCTCGCCGTCACTTTGGATTGCACATGTCCTCTCTTCATCTGGCACTGCGCTCGTAACCACGCCACTGCGCGGTTGGTGCTCTCCCGCAACTGGCCTTCTGCCCGCGCCTGCCATTGAACTGTTGTTGGGCGTGTCAGCCTTTATTGATTGCCCGGAAGGAGCGTATCGCCCGCTCTCTTAATCTCGCCAATACAGTAAGTCGAACCTCCCCCACAAAGGGGGAATTCCTCAATAACACAACACCTCCCACATACATCAACAATACTGGAGCCCTATGTAGATGTACGCGTACTCCGAAATCGATCAAAATTTTCGTCATCACAACAACTAAATAGTGATCCGGGCTAAACCTCAACACAATCTCCTGGGGAGCACCAGCTTTTGGGGGCGGAATGAAAACGAATCCCCAAAGAACCCGGAGAAACCCAGGTGTTTTGTTTCCGCCAGGGAAACAGAAACAAGCAGTCCACCTTCCAGGCCCGTTTCATGAGAAACGAAACAATCCTACTGGGCTCTTTTCCCGGTTTCTCGTTCACTCTGGTGCACCCAAGAAACAATCCCTGAAAAGTACGTGCTTCGTTTCTTCCGATTTTCCGTGTTTCAACTTATTCCCTAAGTGCAGTCTACCACCAACCCTTGCTACCACAGGAGGGATCAGCCACTTCAGAATCCGATTAGCTTCCTCCTTCCTCCTCTCCTCTCTCTCCTCTCCTCTCTACCCCTGCCTCCTGCCTCTGCCTCCTGCTTCTACTTCTGATATAAGCCGGGTTCCTTTGTATTTGTATTTCTGCCTGAATAGCCCCATGTTTCTGGCCCTTCGGGGCTTGCGTCAAATTTTAACCATTCGCCTTCCCCTTACCCTTATCCCATTCCCGTTCATACCCTTCGCTGATCCCCTTTCTTCTGCTTCTTCCTTCTGCTTCTGCTTGTACGCAATTAAACTAGAAGTATCGAGGGGCTTTTGATGCATAACGATTTATTCAGCATTCGCGTGCACGACGTGCACATACGCGCTTGATTGCGATTACTTAATTGAGTGTATTTTGAATGAGAGAGGGGCCATGCATTAATGTTTGGCTTCAGCAGGAACATCGGGAACGAGGTCGAAGCAGAGGAGTTTTCCCTGAAAGCCGCCCGCTGTTGAGTCCCCAGCGGTTTCCTGAAGCGCCACAAACACCTTGTCTCCCGCCACCCGCAGCGAAGTGACCTTGTGGCTCGCAGGGCGAAAACCCGCGAGGGAGCAGGCATCCAGCACGCGGTGGCGGCCAGTGCCACTTGCGCTTGCCACCACCACGAGGCCGTTGTCGGTCCCCATGGCAACGTTACCGCCAAAAGCATGCGCGCATTCTAGCCCCCACGAAGGCGCGTCGACTGCCACTGGAGCGTAGGGATCTGAAGGACCTGGTGCACTTCGGGCAAGAGACGAAGACGAAGAAGCGGCACCTATACGTGGGCGGTCTTCAAGAGGCATGATTTTCGCGACTTCGCGCTCAACTGCAACGGCACCCGAGGCCACCGTGCCCAACGGTGCTCCGAACGCCACCAATAACCTCGGCACGGAGCCGGCTGGATGGCCAATCGAGGACGCAGCGCCATCACTTCTGCTGCTATTTCCACTGCTGTCGCCACTGCTCGTCTTATTGCTGCTGTTGTGGCGGCCGCCAATGGGCAGCATGAAGCTCACATTTTTCCGAGGAGCCCAATCCTCGTCACCTAGGCGGCGCTGGTAGCGGCCGTCGAGCGTGCTGAGCATGCGCACGGAGTAGCCGCTGCCGTTGAAGCAACTGGACGTGGCGAGGTGAGAGGATAGACACACAAAGAAAGACGCTTGGGATTACATGCGCTTGAAGAGGTTTGGTCGTGCTTCAAGAATAATGTATACTTGGAGATTTACAAATCCCAAAATGCACGCAATAATTGGGTAGGGGCGAGATGGAGGGAAGATCCATTCTCCGGAAACAGTATTTGATTTGACTTCCGCGTATCGAACCTGCAAGTGGAGGCCGAAACGAGGTGGTCGCTGCCGTGCAACGCCAAAGCAGTCACCGGGCCGGGGTGCGCCACGCTCCACATCAACGTGTACCGTTGACGTTGATGGCTGGCGGCGGTTTGGCCCGAAGGTGGCCGCCAGCACTTCACGTTGCCGTCATCGTGGCCCGTGTACAGGAAAGCGCAGCCGCTGGGTTGCGGAGAGCCAGCGCTTCTCGGTGCAGAGTCGTCGTGTGGAGTGGCTGCGAGCGCAAGCACAGGGTTGTCTGCGACGAGAGGGTTACCGTGGGCTGACATGGTCGGCACATGCCAGCAACGCACCTATACAAGAAAATTGGCAAAAGAGAGCGACGAGACTTTTAACATGGCTATTTTGTGGAATGGCACGCTACGGTAATGTGTCGTAAGCTATGTATTGAGTCGAAAGAAGGAAAACAACACCCAAAATTGGTTGATTGATGTGTAAGCACACACACACACGTACATACCATGCCATCGTAAGAGCCCGAGTAGATGTATTGCCCGCACTCCACCAAGCACTTCACGTCGGAGAAATGCCCGTAAAGCGACGACACAAATTTGCCAGTGGCCGCGTCCCAGCACTTGACGAGGTCCACCTGGTGCATCGGGCCCCAGCACCCCGCAAACACCAAGTTCGAAGCCCGGTGGAGCTCGAGGCACCATATTCCGCCACCTGTGGGGGTGCTGAGGAGGGTTGAGGGTGCCGTAGGAGTATACTGCGGCGACGCCAAGCGCTCTGCCGCTATGAGCTGCCGCAGCACTCGAGGGCCGCACGGGTCCGGCAACTGCAGCGAGAGCGCCATTTGAGCGAACACGTCAGACCCCGAGGCGAGGCGTGAGCGCCACGCAGGCGACGCTGCACACATGTGCGCCCAAGCAGATATCGAAGCAAAACTCAGGACGAGTTGCATTGGCAGCGCGTCCAGCGCCTCTTCTCTGCGGCGCCGCAAGCGAGAACCTTCAGGTGGCTTGTCACAACAGGATTCCGATCGAGGTTCAGCCCCGGTATCCTTCGCTGAGGCGAGGCTCTGCTCAAGGGAAAGCCCTAATTTGAAAGCAGTCACGCTTGAGTTGAGAAGCAGTTGAATTGGGCAATATCATGAAGCTCAATCGAGTCTCTCCCCAACCAAAACTAGATATTCAAGGCAAAAATGAAAGCAGGAAAAAGTGCTTTAAAAAAAACACACCGCCAATAACCGGAGAAAAGACGCCACTCTTGCGCGAATACTTTTCCTTCGACGCTGACAAATTTAAAGACAGAGGAGTGCAATAAATTAATGTAAGTTGGAGCACTTGTATTTTTACTATTGTGTAATTTGAGGTGGCACTTTTCGGGAGTGTGTTAAGGTTATAGTTTGAAGCGACGGTCAAGATAAAATTAGACTAAGACTTATCACTCAGGAGTCAAACATAAAGGAATGGCATTGCTGTCGAAGCAGTTATTGTATTTGTTCACCTGGTGGGACTGTTCCTTCAACTGATCGTGTTCGCCGGCGGTTATGTCGTAGCTTCTTAGTCAAGCAGTCTTTCTTGGGTTCAAGAAAATCTTCAGCTACTCGAGAATTAACGACACGCACAGCACAGTCTTGAGGTACTACTGCATCTGTTAAATCAACAACCTGGCCTTGAGCCTGGGCTGCAGCAGTAGTTTGGCGCACGCTCCGTCTCAACATGGTTGACTTGATTTGAAGATTTGAAAGACCGAAGAAGAAATCAGGAAAATACAGGAGGCGACGACGACGACGACGAAACCTTGTGCCATGCATGTCTCACATGTCACCATCAATCCCTTGATTACTTACTGTAACACTTAGGTACTGTAAGGAAGTTAGGAAGCTAAGCCAGGTTAATCAATTCGTCCGGACCGAAGGGAACAAAAGGCCGATTTAGCTAAGTAGCTTGTTGAATAGAAGCGCAGCTGAACGAATTTAGACGTAAAGGTACATCATCCAATCTAGTATAACTATTTGTTGCTCATTACTTCTGGATAACCTTCGTACTTCTAAGATGCCCATCGACTACAGCAGATGGGACACAGTGAACAGTGATAGTGATGGTGATGACGACGTTGATAAACCGTCGCAGACGATCATTGCATCTATTCCTAGCCAAAGAACTTGCGCCAGTAGCGTTATTGAATCGGTAGCTAGTATCGTCGATTGGACTGCTGGCACGGTTCGGCACGAAGGCGAGTGGGTGTTCCTCCAAGAATTTGCTGCTCGAAAGCATGGCTTCAATGGTTATCTCAATGACGAAGTAGATAGAATACACCATGATGAGATAGAAAACGTCGCAGCTCCAACACCAACCATTCACGTGCGTCGCTCCGACGGTCCCGCCGGTCGACACGCAGTGGCTGCACGAAGGATACCGCGCGTTGGCACTCTGTTGTTGGAGTGTGGCGGCGCCACAGTAGTCAAAGCTGCACATGCACGCACCGTTTGTGCTCATTGCCTACAGTCGATGCAACGCCGTCGCGCTGCTAGTTCTACAATCAGCAAAACTCGAGGAAGTCGCAACGATGGAGGCGCTAGCCCCATACCTTGCAGCGGCGGTTGTGGCGCGGCATGGTATTGCAGTACGACCTGTGAGGCAAAGACTGCAGCTGGTGGGCACGACGATATACTGTGCGGTGCACTGAGAACACTAGCAGAGTGCTGCACTCAGCTGCCTTTTGATCTTGATCTCGACGCTGGAAAGCTTGCACTGACACTCCTTGCAATGAATCTCTCTGTCCCGAGTAGTTGCCGAGATGGCAGCCGTGATAGCAGAAGTGCTGACGATGGAAGAATGGATAACGGGAATAGAGTCAGCGAAGAAGTAGCCAGCGGTAGAAGTAGCATGCGTCTTCCGCTTGATTTGGTGTCACATTCGAGCGATGTCAGAGATGACGTGGCCCGTGCTGCGGTTGCAGGCGGCGCTGTGCTTTTGCGATTGCTCAACCTAGAAGACGCGGAAGCTAAATTTGAAGCGGCCGCAGGGGAGCTCCTCTTGCAGTTGAGGTTCAACACTCACCCTATTGACTCGTTGCTGCCTGATGACAAAGATTCGGCGCTTTCCTCGGGCGAGGCATCAGTGGTTAAGGTGGTTCCCGGCGCCCTTCTTGGGTTGTTTCCTGATGCCGCACGTCTGAACCATAGCTGTAAGCCCACTGCTGTGCTGGGGTGGCGGGCCGCACCATCATTGCCATCATCTATAGCGGCAGGCACTACTGGACCAGGAGGTGCGGTGCCGTTGGTGCTCCAGGCGAGAAGTGTGCGCCCCCTGGAAGAGGGGGAAGAAGTCACTTTCAGCTACTTGTCGGCCGAGCTTTGCAGTGGGGTGGCGCAACGGCGCGAGCTCTTGCAGGCAGGCTTTTTGTTTCGGTGCCAGTGCGACCGCTGCCGCTGCGAAGAGTTCCAATCAGCGAAAAGCCCGTCAGCTGCTGGGCCATCTGGGGCGGTGGAAAACGCCATGCGCGAACTCGCGAGCGCTACCGGCGAATCGTTGAGTGCAGCTGCATCGACTGCTCTGGGCCAAAAACACGTGGGCCGCCTGTTGTCTATTGCAGCAGCCGACAGCGACTACTACAGTAGCAGTAGCAGCAGCAGCGGTAGCAGCGGCGGCAGCAGCAGCAGAACTAGCAGCAGAACTAGCAGCAGTAGTGTTGCGCTGCGTGCCGATGCCGCGTCCGCCGCGCTTGTCGCAGCACGACTGGCGAAGGACTCCAGTGCCGAAGCAGCTGCTGCAGGATGGGCCGCGAAAGCGTGGGCTGACGCTGGCCTGCCTTTAGACCTCCGCCGGGGCGACTTCCTCGCCACTCAAGCTCGCGCCTTGGTTCGAAGTCGCTCAAAATCCACAACAAGTGAGGCACAGGTAATGGACAAATCCGCTTCGAGTAAACCTCTTGGGACTGCATCCACAGACCGCGATGGCGCACAACCAGGAGGCGTTGGCAATCAAAGATTTGCGAAGGCGGAAGAAGCAGCCGCTGAGGCGCTTTCAATTTACATGACAGGGCTGGGGTCGAGCCATCCGCGCGTCAAACTGTTGCGCTCTTCTTTCCAGATTGCTGGAGTATTGCCTGGTCCTGATCCTGAATGGGAGAGCGCCTAAAAATGAGCAGCCGGGTTGAGTTGTATACACCCGTATTTTCCTTGCTTGTTTTTTTGTTTTTATCAGCTCTACTTGAGCTTTTAGTATTCAAGTTCAGGCGGCAGAACTTCATGTTTCATTGGCACACATATGCACCGCGGTATATTTTCATTTTCAGCAAGTCCATTGGCCATACCTATGGGCCATAGTGCATAAAGACTTAACGGAATTCCGTGCATATGAATTTATAAATGATAAATATTACTACATCATATATCATACGTGATGATAATATTGCTAGTCTAGTCTAGTCTAGTCTAGTTAATACTCTCCCAAAAACGAAGAAAGACAAGTACGCAGCAGTCACAGAGGCACATAAAGAATGCACTTGAGCTGCAAATGCGCTAGCGAATTCGCTCCAGAAGGCCAATTAAGGCTCCAACTGGCGCCTTTCCTCCGAACAAGTCGGCGGGACTGAGTGCT
>Ga0307931_1001166_pt1 | contig 17265 bp, 19 predicted proteins | sample OrgLakmetageno47_FD_201816 | JGI IMG/M metagenome (GOLD analysis project Ga0307931, IMG submission 201816) | Saline water microbial communities from Organic Lake, Antarctica - #47 | ecosystem: Environmental > Aquatic > Non-marine Saline and Alkaline > Saline | place: Antarctica: Organic Lake... | reverse complement strand
GTAATAATACGGTTGGCCTTCGGGGGTCATGACTTTGGCCCAATTCGACGCGGGCGGCGCAGGCGGAGGCGGCGGGCCCGGCGGTGGCGGTGGCTGCCCGGCAGGCAGCGCTCCTGCTGCTGCTGCTGCTGCTTCACTAGGCGCTTCGTAGGCGGGTTGAGCAGCAACGGGCTCCGGTGCTGCGGCAACGGGCGCTGGGGCAGCAACGGGCGCTGGAACAGGCTCCGGTGCTGCAACGGGAGTCGGCACTGGCTCAGGTGCGGCAACAGGCGTGGGTACTGGTTGAGGCGCAGCTGGCGTGGGTACAGGCGCCGGCGCAGCAGCAGCAGCGGCCACAGGAGCCGCAGGAGGAGCCTGCGTCATCATGGGAGGAGGTGCAGGTGTGCTAGCAGCAGGAGCAGTAGCGGCAGCCGCAGGTTTAGAGGTGGGCGTAGGGACAATGCCTTTGGAAGCGTTCTGCAGGGCTTTAATCCATAGGCGGGCATCAGAAACAGTAGGCGCTTTGAGCTCCATAGGCTTGCCGCTTTCTAGAAGCACAGGGAGCAGAAGAGGGAAGAATATGAAGAAATGCTTCACTTTAAAATGATTTTTCTTGTCGCATACGTACGGCGTAGTAGAAATGAAAAAAAAAAAAATGAAAAAAATGATAAAAAGTATCGAATTAGTAGTCCAACCTACGGGCGCAAATACACACCTTTGGTGGGCGTGAGTTTGAAAATGAGGTGGGCTACGGGGGCTTCGTGGTCACTTCCTCCAGCGTGCATAGCTTTGCCATCACACTACACGTAGCATTATTGCGTGGTGAGATAAAGCAGAGGAAAGGGAAGAAGTCTCAGCGGCGAATCAAATTACAACAAAAAGTAGAGGATGAATTGAGTTGCAAAGAAGACTCTCCCCTGGGGAACGAGTCAGTGCCTAATTCATAGTCGTATATATAAAGCAAAAAAATAAATCCCGCGTCCGCTGTGCTACATGCACTGCCGAGCTCATCTTCTAGAAATGGGTTTCTACTCATCACTCCAGGCGTGGGTGTGAACTCACCACAGCGCCCGTCACGTCGCAGTAGCCAATACTCTCCATGGTCTTTGTATCCGCCCATGAGAATAAGGTGCCTATGAGCGAACAATGCCGCGTCTTGAACCCGGAAGTTTGTGACAAGCTGCCCATGAAGTTGTTCGGCCGCTTCTTCTCCAGCGCACCCTATTTAGATCGCGGACCGCCGCCCCGTTATCACACGACAGACACGAAGGTGAAAAGATAGATGTGTGAGGCTAGAAAGCTCCCTTGAATGAGAGCAAATGTAGCATGAATATCTTACGGATATGGTCTCTTGGAGGCCGCCTTGCGACGCCATTTCCTTGCGACCCGCTACCCGCTTGTTACGGCACACACCGTCGCACGATTACTCCGCTGATTAGGCCTTACAAAAATACGTCAAATATTTGACCCAAATACGTCAATCAATACGTCAGTACCGCAAATTACGTTATATTAGGGTATATTCCCACTTGTATGTGCATGGCAAACGCCGTATACAGGCGTATATTTGATGACGTGTTTGTGATGACGTCAGCAGAAAAGCCGATACGTCGCGACGTATTTGCCTTATATTCTGGAGAAAATACGTCGGATGTTTTATTGTAGGGACTACCGCTGATCCACGCGACGCGGTACAGGGAAGGTGTGATGGTTGTGACAATTTTTCGACTGGGGTGAATAGTGAATAGCCGACGACATCGGCTCTGTCAAAAGAGACTAGGGGGAGAGGCATCCGATTCTTCCTAGCTGGGAGCGAGGAGGCTTTTCGGATTCGCAACCAGTTTCTTGTACTTGCAACGGCCGTGAGTGTGGCATTTGAGGGCAACTTTATGCGCAGTACACACCAGGCACAAACCACCTGATCTCTCTTCACTCTCTCTCTTCACTCTTCTCGTAAATCGACGGTCAAATTAAAATTTTGTTTTGTCAGATTTTGGTTGTGTGTGTAGATTATCTCGAAGCTCGGACTGCACGGCGCGTTCTTTCTTGGGCGTGGGATCGAAAGAGTGGGGAGGCCCCTCACTCGGAGATCTCCGACTATCTTAATTTGAGTATATTTAAAGTTTAAGCTCCGATTTTTTTACTAGACCCGTTCATTCTCTCGGGCACGAAAAAGAGGGCAGCCCAGAAGTTTATAGAGCACGTGACATTAGCAGAGCGGCATTAAAATGGCTGACACCATGAACAGGTCTTCGCGGTTGGGAAGTTCGATGGATTCGGGAAGTTACTTGCCGCGAAAATCGCCGCGCAGAAAAGACGACGAGGTAGCTCTCTTGTCGGGGGCCGTTCAGCGCGCTGACGACAAGGCCAAGACTCCGGGCGAGGACGAAGTGGGCGCCGACGACTCCACCCCCACGAGCACCCTATCGCCTCCTTCCGACGACGGGAGTCCGAAAAACTCTTTTGCCCGCGACGAGGCTGGCAGCAAGGAGAACAGCGTGCCTCCGGCGCCCGATGTTGGTCTGAGTCCACCCGCGCTGCGGCCCCGCACCACGGAGGGCTCCGCGCCCCCACAGCAGCCGCTTTCAGTGCCTCTCGAATTGGCAGACGTCGTGCGTTTTGTAGGCAGCGACGAGTGGGTTAACAATGGTGACGAAGTCAGCGAGGTTACGGTGGGCGGGCGCGCGCTTCAAGCAGGCGACCTGGGGGTGGTCACGGCGGTGGAAATGGTGGACGAGACCCCGACGGGTAAAGTCACATGCTTCTTCGCGCGCGGTGAAGTCGCGCTAGCCGCCAAATTGCTCACTGAAGCCAACGCCGCAGACCCGGAACCGGAGCCGCCCAAGACTTTCTGGGCCCGTGCGTTCGGTCCCGCGGCAGTGGTGGTGACGGTTGCGCAGCTCCAGGAGAAGCAAATGCGGCGGCTGCCGTACGAAGTGCGCAAAGAAGCCAACAAGCTGAAAGCTGCCAAAAAGGCCGCCGAAAAAGCCTTCAAGAAGAAGCAGCGGCGCGCGAAAGAAGCTCTGGAGCGCGCGTTTGGGTCGCAAGACACGCAGGGGCTCATGGTGGGATGGCGGAAGTGGACTGCGTTCGTGTCGGCGTCGCAAGAGCAAGAGCAGAAGAAGAGACAACACCTCATTCAGCTTCTGGAAGGGTTAGAGAGCATTCACATCGGCGGCGACACCACGAATGACCGCCCTGCTCAGCCGGCGAGAGTGGCGTCCTTCGTGGAAGGGCGCTTGTCGCAAAAGAAGGTGGCCGAAGACCGGCAACACCTCCTTTTGGCACAACAAGGGGAAGCGCACACGCCGACGAGCGGCCACAGCAGCAACAGCAGCGTTGTGCCTGACTCCCGGTCTTCGACGCCCGCAATGCGGAAGGCTTTCCACCATTCGGCGGGCCATTCGTCGAGCAGCGATTCGCCGACAGCGAGTGAGATGTCGCTCGGGCAGACGCCGCTGCCGGAGAAGGGCGCATTGCCTGAATCGACGGACAAAGACGCAATTGTTCAAGAGAAGGACGCAAGCACCACCAAGGAGCCAGAGAGCAGCAGCAGCAGCAGCGACCCTGCCGGTCAGAACGGCACGGGCAGTGGTAGCGAAGGCAGTAGCCACAACGACGCCAGCGACAGTACCTTGCACCAACCGCCGTCGTCGGAGGCACTGCGGCAGAAGCTGGTCTTGGACGGTTTCCAAGTAGATCCTGGCGCGGACGAGACGGGGGCTCCTCTTTCCGAAATCGCGGTGGAGAGCCGTGTACCTTCCGACTTCCGCGCCCCGTCACCGCCGCCAGCTCAGCGCGATGCCAACAACAGCGGCAGTAACAGCAGCAGCCAAGGAGGAACTGCGAAGCGCTCGCGCCGGCCGAAGACCTCGGACTCGGTGCTGGAAAGCAGCAGCGTGGGATACGGGAAATTGTCCAACGAGCAAGCGCTTTCATCGACTTCTTCTTCGACCGCGTCGAAAAACCGCAGCAGTAGGAACGCTTCTGCGCAGCGATCCAGACCGAGCTCCAACGCGCGCGCACGGCCGCCTCGAACGACTGCTTCTTCTTCTTCTTCAAGCCAAGAGCGTGGAAGTGCAAACAGCAACAGTGGACGCGCGACGCCACGGTCGTCGTCGCGGCCTCGCTCGACAACATCAATTGCCAACCACGCGAACAGTGGCGGCAACAACAGCAGCGTCCGCAACGGCAACAGCAGCGGCGGTAGCGGCGGTGGAGTGTCCGTGCTAGAAGTTGAAGCAGCCCTAGCGCCCAAAAAAGCCAGCTCCTCCTCAACTTTTAGTGCTTCCGCAAGCAAACGTCTGATGGGCCGTGCACGCCCTGCCAGAGCTGAAAACCGCTCCAAGTCCCTCGAAAATGCTTCCTCTTCTTCGTCGACTTCAGGGAGCGCTCCAACATCGAGTGCACCTCACACAACAGGCAAGTCGCCGAAATTGTCGCATAGCGGCGCTCCGTCCTCCAAGCGTTCAACTCCAGTAAGCTCGAGCCATGCGTCGAAATTGGAGAGCAGTGTATCCTTAAGTGTGGAGTATGTTTGACACGAACGTGCGCTTGTTTGGTATAACTGCGACAGCAAAGTTTCTCTTTCTTTCTTTTATAAGTTCCTAGTTCCTAATCCAATAACTAGTGTATTGCATTGTGCATAGTGCACCTCCCTTCCTGTGACATGCAAAAAAAAAACACGCGTGGGCGTGGTATTGGCTTCTGACTTTGAGTCCTATTCATTTAATCCAATTGGTTTTGAAGAAATACTCGGACGGGCGGAAGCAAAGGAGAAAGGAGTTGCAGAAGCAAACACTGCTTAATTCAACTCGACAAAAACGGCAAATGGCAAATGGGAATTGGAATTTACGGGAAATAATTCATTTAACTCTCGTTGCGATTTGATTTATACTGAATTGGATTTGAGTTCTAACTATTATTTTAAATTAGATTATACTCCCACTCCCCAATCGCAAAGAAACATCAACAAATGGCAAAAAGCTGCGTATTGATAAATCCTCCAGAACAAGTCTGACTGAGCTGAGTGACCTTTTGCGTAATGCAATGTTTATATTTACTCCCATGAACACTTTAGGATTAATTCTCGGAAGGAGGCATAGGTTTCAAGTACTTTGCGACCTCCACTCCGGCCTATCCTCTGCTATGGCTCGCCATTCCCTGAAGTTGACCGGGAGCCCTTTGTTTTTTATAGCCTTCTTCAATGCCCGGCCCAATGTCATCTCAGGGCACCCATTCGGTCTAGAGTTTGTTACCCAACCAGTAAGCAAGTGTTACAGCGCCCGTAACTAATAATTCCTAATAAGACCATCAAACCATGAATGTCCGCAAACCCAAAGACCCACGTGCTCTACCAGAAAGTATTTCGCTACTCTGGCTGATTGAAAGTTTTGTATTCCTCCTCATGTTTTCTGGATACCATCGCTGTCTGGTAGCTGGTAGCCCTCGAGTGTGAGCCGCTTTCTTTTTTCGTGGAGCGGCCACGCCGGCTACGTGAGATTTGAGCATGCAAGCAGCCATATCTGCTGAGCTTCTGGAATGCAGGATTTTCCTCGCGCGGCCTAACGTCAGAGTAGTCAGAAGTCAGAGTAGCCCATTCACCTGTATCCGGAGAGTCGGCCGCTAGAGAGGACTCACGATCCGAGGAAGTTTGAGGAAACGTAAGGAGCAATAGGAAAGTCCCTGAGTCGACCAATTGGAGATTCACTCAACCCCAATAAATTTCGTCACCTAATTTATGTGCACACTTTTGTCTGAACAGAGCTGCCATCTCATAAAGAACGATGCTGCCGGTGGCCGGATATTAAAAGAGAGCTATTGAGCTACGAGCTCCTCGGTGAAATTTAAAACCCGAGTTCGATCTAATACAAACCCACGGGATACAGAAGCCAATGCTGCGCAGCTGCCATCCCGGTGTGACACCAGGGCCACTCCATACAAGTAGCGACGATTCCTGGCTCGGCGCGGCTACGAAGTCGAATAACGGCGCACTCTCGACAATTCAAAAGCAGGCTCGGCAGCGACCGTAGTCTGGTATCCAAAATATTTACAGATTCCACTTTAGAGAGGGATGAGTGTCTTTAGCTCTTCTGTTTTGAACCCTTTCCCCTGCACTGAATGATGCTATGGACTTTATACCGATGGACAGACTCGACACGTGTTTGCTCCTCTTGGTTTGCGTGAGTCTGAATATCCTACCGAATTATACACCGAGCGTTCATTTGCTGGTACAAGAACATCACCATTCTCGGGTCTCGAGCATTTGTAATAAATTGGAACTCATACTGCTTTTAGATATGCTGTACTCCTATCCGCCTGTTAGCCTAATATTTCCAGCTCCTCGAAGTCCGTGTCAAAGCATATAACAAGAGCCATAAGCACGAAAGCAATAAATATAAGAAGTATAACAACTACAGGGGCAGATAGGGCACGTGCAGTATAGTTACATGAACCCCGAGCCAGGCGTTCAGCCTCGCCTGGGGGCGGAAAGGGGGGGGGGGAGTTTGACGCCAACCAGATCGGGCCCTGCTCTGTGGGGTTAGCCGTTATTTGCTACATCCAGTCTCTTCTCGGGAGGGCTGTGCTCTTTGGGCTGTGCTGTTTGTGTAGAAATGAAGAAGAGATCCATGTAGACCTCTAATTAGCAAGAAACCCCACAGGGCTGCTGGCTTTCTCATCTGCTCGTTCCATCTTTTACGGGTCTTTCGGCAACGCAAAGTATAAACTCATAAAATCTGGAAAACCTGCGTTTTGGGGGGGTGCTGGCTGTATCGTACCGTATTTATTTACTGGCTACTGGCGTGGCTATCGTATCAAGGAAGGGTATCATCTCATCATCTCTTGTTGGTCGTATCTTCGCGTCCTTATTCGCTTCATCAGCTTCAGCTCGGCACTGCATGTCTGAAGGAATGCTTATACTGAGAATTATAAGCTTAGCTGCTCTCCATCTGGAGGCTCTTGCTACTACCTATAGCTATAGTATTATCAGGAATTGAGAAGGTGTTGTAGTTGCAACAGCGAAGAGCCTTCTTTGAGAAGCGGTGCTAGTAATGATGATAAGCACTCAGTTCATTGTTCATACAATATTGTACAGTTCACTGATCTTCCTTTGTTTGCGTCAACAAAAAAGCCCTCAACAAGTAGCTGATGTCAAGAGACGTTCCCTCGCTGAGATCAACACGACCTGTACGGGCTTATCCTCCTCTTCAGGCAAATCGATGAAAAGTATTGCTGTTTGGCCCGGAACATATTCGATTGGTTTAGAGAAAGGACATTCATATGGCCAACTTGGCCAAGACATAGTTGTTTCAACATTGCTCGGGTGTTTGAAGGGCGGTTTCTTTATTGATCTCGCTGCAAATGACGCTGTAATCCTTTCGAACACAGCAATGCTTGAGACAACTTTAGACTGGAATGGTATATGCATCGAGCCCAATGCCAAGTATTGGAAGCGCCTCGCGCACCGAAAGTGCCAAGTTGTTGGTGCTGTTGTCGGCGCACACGACGATGATGTTGTGGGCTTCATCTCCAACGACGTGCGTGGTGGAATAGAGGGCGTAAACAACGCTAAGTATGGAAAGCACAGAGAAAGAAAAGACATCAAGGCTGAAAGAAATGCGGTGATTTCATTTACATCGCTTCTTCGAACTTTTAATGCACCATCCGTTATCGACTATCTCTCTCTTGACATTGAAGGTGCGGAAACTCTTGTGATGAAATCGTTTCCCTTCCATGCGTACCGAATTCGCATCCTTACTGTAGAAAGACCGGATCAAGAGCTTCAGAACCTTCTGAAGAATAATGGGTATATCTTTGCGCTCCGACTTGGTCCACTTGAAGAGGAAGTGTTCGTGCATGAGAGCGAAGCAGCCGCTTTGAACATGTTGTCCAAGCTACCAAATTTTGGTGTTCACAATCCAAAAATCATTTTCAACCCGCTTGGAGAAAAGGCTGGTAGCATCTTCTACAGAAATTGTGGGGTTAACAAAACTAGAGCCAATTGAGCTGAGAGTGCGTGAACGGCTATGATCAACAGTCAAATTTCGTTCAGTGCCATCGTCACGAGGTCGTGCAAAAAGATTGAAGGCAGGTGATAACAGTTGCTCTATTGTTGACATTCATAACTGGCTGTGCGTGAATCTTCCAATGAATTGTCGAATCAAGTTGCGCTTTTGTAGAGATAGAGGGAATTGTTCATGTATGCCGTCTATGCGTAACGACAAAGTAGGAAGGGGGGGATCCTCTCGGCAAATATGACCAATTTCAATGCCACTTACGCGTGCGTGCTTTCTTCGAGAGATCTCCGGGATAAATAGTTTTTGCTGTGTTTTTCGTCTTCGCCTCTCCATCTGCCTGTTGACCCTCGGCCCTCTAATTCCGATTCCGGCTCTTTGGGCCTCCCTTTTCTATTTTCGACGAAGTCCGACCAATGTACGCGTCTATACACTATACTACAACTACGAAGTTAAAAAGATCCGAGTCTATTTTTATGTGTATATATGCACAAGCCAAAATTGGATAGGATATCCGGGATGAGGATGAGAACTGGAAGCGAAATGGGGAATGGGGGACACTTGGTCACGAGATCTGCATTTGGTTGAATTCGAAATTGAAAATATGTATACAAAACCAACTTATAGTGCGCACTTCGCACTTAGCTCAGTTGGTTTGGCGTCTGCTTAATCGCAGTCCAACATCTTTGATCTTTTTCTTGATTCTTTGATCTTTGATGCTGGATGCTAGGGAAAATATCTTTAACATCTACATCTACCACAACTGAGCTCGGATAAAAGAGAATTAACCACAGCACAAGCGACTCTCCTAGATGTACTTCTAATTGCGCTCGTCGTACTTCCAGACTCCCAGGCCTATAAACTCATCAGATCAGATAATCAGAACTACTTCATTTGAACCTCGGCTAAATGGACAGAAAATTTTTAATCCCCTAAAGGAACGATTCCACATCTTCGAGATCGGGCATTTTCGGCTTCTGCATGTGGCTGGTCTTGGTTTCAATCACGTTGTCAATGATGCCGTACTCCACCGCTTCTTCGGGGGTCATGTAGAAATCGCGGTCGCAGTCCACTTGGATTTTCTCCACAGGTTGGCCGGTGTATTCAGCGATGAAAGTGTTCAGGCATGACCTGAAAGAAGGGAACGCAACAAACAGAAGGGAGTGAACGCAAAAGAAGGGTCAAATAAGGAAATAAGTGAATTTAATGGATCCAGAAAGACATTGCGTTCAAGGAGGAAGCGCCTAGTAAAGAAAAGAGATAAACGATTTCGAATTCTCTTCGTGACTGTAATCATCCAAAGGCATTTATATTCGTGCGCGCGCGTATTATTTCCTCACCGGACAAACAAGATTTCCTTGGCCTGGATTTCAATGTCCGCAGCCTGGCCCTGAGCGCCACCCAGAGGTTGGTGAATCTGCACACACACACATACATGAGATTGAAAGCAATGGGCAGAACATCAAGACGGGATGAAGATGAGGATATCATTTGAAAGCAGATGAGAATACATGATAAAGTTCGGCGTGTGTAACTTTAACAACAAAGAAAGCAAGGACTTCTCGAAGCTTCATGCGAACGCTGCATCCTCGTTCTACAATAGACGAAAGTAGGCCTTCGGTCCCAAGCCTAACACCGCTCTTACGGAACCAATTGAAACGCAAGTAACTCATTCCTCACCCCCTCCGTCAGTCCTATCTCCCATCTCCTCACCATGATGCGCGCGTTGGGCAGCGAGGAGCGCTTGCCTTTGGCGCCGGCCCCCAGCAAGAAGGCCCCCATCGACGCGGCCATCCCGAAGCACACGGTTTTCACATCGCACGGGACGAACCTACAAAAACAAGAAGAAGAAGAGAATGAGCGCGACAGTATTTAGAAACACCCGTGCTTCCGTCAGATGTAACCGATTGCCTCGAAACGACAAGATGGTAGAATTCCAACTTCGTGCCTGTGCACTTCTTCTCGTGTAAACAAATACAGGAGGCAGGACTCGTTCGAAGAGGTATATACTAGCGTATGAACGATTGGAAGGTATCTTTCTATTCAATTTCTATTCTATCAGGGCTAGCATTCTCTTTTTAGATACTCTTACTGCATGGCGTCGTAAATCGCCATGCCCGCGGACACGCTGCCACCCGGGGAGTTGATGTACAGGGTGATGTCAGCAAGGGGGTCCTCGATCGACAGGTACAGCAGCTGGGCCACCAGCACGTTCGCGCACTCGTCGTTGACCTGTATTGATATCATGGTGTTGTTGCACGGGGAGAGAGAACGTTATCCCGGGTGAGGACGTGTGGTGGGAGGTAGGCAAAAAGCTACGTGAATAATTCTGGTCGCATCGACAGGGCTCTTCTGAAACGCAATGCGCACTTCTCCCATCAAATAGAAGGATGCGCGTCGTTTTTTTTTTTTAAAAGCTGCTCATAGCCTATCGTTCCTACTCAACGGATGCCCAGGAAAAGACATGCACGCCCCGTTTTTTAACCTGGGTGCCGAGGAGGAGGATGCGGTCCTTCAGGAGACGGCTCACCACGTCCATTTGACCCTCGCCCACGTCTACCATGGGCATTCGCGCTGGCATGGTGCCAGGGTCTGCGAAAAAATAAAGCAGCGAGGGAAAAGTAGCGTGAAGAATCGAACTGTGTTGACCTGTGCAGTGTCTCCGTTTTTGGTTCAACCACAATATGATAATTCTGCAACGCTAACCACTGGAAAGAGAGAAAGTTTTAAAGTCTTAGGGTTTCGCTTACTCTCGTCTGGGTTCTTGCGGCGAGGATCAATCTCAGGATCTGGATCCGACATTCGAACCGGCGAACGGAACGAAGACTAGCGGGAGAGGAGGCGTGACAAAAGCAAAGACCAAAATGTTAGGCCGAATTAAGGCGTGATGACCAGAGGTCGATAAAATAAAACCCTGGTTGAACTATAGATGACCAAGAAAAAAACTGCCAAACTGTGCTACTAAGTATTGGCGTGCCTCTGCTGACTTCCTAGTGACGGAATGCCATTCACACATTCCTTCGTTTGGGCTACAGGACAACCATGAGGGTGGAAGAGAGAGATGTGTGCTAAGCAGAGGTTAACACCCGTACCACACTGCTGGTCCATGCACTGGCGCCGGTGCGCGCAGTAAGGCGGCCGTCTGGCAAGTGTAGTCCTTGCGTGAGCCCAACGCCCGCCGCCACAAGTAAGCTTAACTTCAGCATGGTGAAGAGGAACTACTTGCTGTTCCTGAAGCAACAATTTCAAGTCAGTGGCATCGCATGATCGCATGCATGCAGGTGCAGGGTGCAGGTGGGTTGTGGACCATGCTGTTGAAAAATCACCCTCTTGAGGGGGGATTTCCTGCGTAAGTACATCATGACTAAGTCTAACTCGAACTCGAACTGATACAAAGTTTAAGTAACAAACCCAAATGTCACAGAAGCCAATGCTGCGGGCAGAAGTGGGAATGCGCGTGCGTTGCGCAAACAAAGATGTCTAAGTCTAAGTCGCACTTACCGCACTTAGGTCTTAGGTGGACTTCGGGACTACGAGACAAGGACCAGCCGGTTCTCCCCACTTCGGATTTCAGGTTTATTCCTCTTGTATATCTGGATTGGCGCCATTTCGAAATACGCAGTTCGAATGAATGAATTCATGCACAGCGGTTCAGTGGGCTGTAGATCTGTGGATTAAGTTTCCGCATTGCGACATGCGATTCAAAATCCCTTCGTTAAGTTTCCATATATCTCCGAAAGGAAGGGACCCCTGCTTTTCACCGTTTGTTTCTCACTTCTTCTTCTTGCCCGCTTTCGTGTTGGCCTTGCCACTGCTGTTGGCAGTCCCCAAGTTGAACCCACCGCCACTCGCAGCTCCCGTTGAGCCCGCGCCGGCCAGGAACGCCTCGGCAGCGGCTTTGGAATCGGGAGACGTGGCACTGCCCTCCGCCGCTCTTACAGTGTCGGAATCCGGCACGAATTGCCCTGCCAAAAACCTGGTTCATGTCAAGAACAAAGAAAACAGCAGGGGGGCAGGGATAAAGGTAAGAGCGAGTTGCGAGGTACAAGAAACTTACGAAAGTGCTTAACACTGGACAGCAAGTCAGAGAAAAGGGCTGAGTTGAGACGAGAAGTGCCCCTAAAAAGTCATGCCGATCGTAGCAGCAGCCTTGCGCGTACCGGAGGTCGTCATCGTCGTCCCGGAAGGAGTGCGCTGCCTCCGCATCGTCCACGGCCAAACCCGTCAAGAGCTCTTCCAAGCGCACCGCCTCGTCATCTTCTGCTCCTGGCGCGTCGTCGTCATCCTCCTCGTCGTCTTCTGCAGCTGCGCCGCCGCCACTGCCAACGCCCATGCCGCTGTCCGCCGCGTGACCGTGTTTCCCTTGGTTGACCTTGTACAGGGCTACGGACTTGCGCATCTCTTTGTCGGACTCCAGCTGTTGCATGAACCTAAGAAAGCGGAACAGGAAATGCCAAGAGAAAGTGAGTGGTGGACAATTAAAACACCCTGGCTCTTGTTTGCCTTTTGTGGATAACCTATTCAATGAATTTCCTCTACATCATTCTATAGTTGCTTCTCAAGCCCTCACCGCTCGTAATCCGCGCTGCCATCTGCTGCCATGTGCGCTCTGGTCCCGCCGGTGCCGCCCTTGATTTGGCCCGACTGGTCTTCTTCCTGGTACACGTCCACCTGATATAGTACCGAAATAAGAATATTAGCAGCGGCGATCATGGCAACAAGAGAAAGGAAAAGAAAGATTTCGCGCAGGTGAAGTGAAGAATTATGGCTTGGCATAAACCATGAAAGATTTGCCTGTCAGATAATTCGAAATCAAAAAGAGAATAGAGGAGGTCGATTCTACCTGCAGTTGCCGCAAAGCCCACCCTCGCTTCTTCGAGTCCGCACCATACAACTTCCGAACCAACACCACGTCCGGTAAAGCGCTAGACATAGAATAGAAACAGAAGCAGGAAAGAAGTCAAACACGAGAGCGAGTTGAAGAGAAAAGTCAAGAAGAAACAATGATAGTCGCTGATGTTTACTAAAGAGCAAGCGCCATTCTCACCTTCGCTTTTCCGCTACTTTCAGCGTATCTTCATCCAATTGAGCAGCGGCTGAGTTGACATCGTAGCCCAGCACCTTGAAAAGAGAGGAGGCAGTTAGCACACACAACAGTAAACGTCATCTTCCTCGCGTATTTGTTGGTACAGGTGTGTGCGTTTGGCCTCGTCATCGATTCTAGTCTCAACACAAGTTCATGCACACGTGTATGCATACACATGAGCACATACAGTACATGAACATACCGTGTCTCCGGCGTTGAGCAAGTGGCCGAGGTGCGTTGAGCAGACGAAGCGATTGTCATTGGAGCCCAAATCTGAGGACCGAGCCACCTAATATATGAGGGTAGGGGGGGAAGGAAATCAGCAACAGGCACCATGATCGCTTTCAAAAATTCGCCCACCCCAACTCGCTTTGCAGACCCCCCCCCCCACTGCATCACACCTGAAAAACCTTCTCTGTATTCACCCCCCCCCACCCCCCCCCCCTACTACTAAGTATCTAGAGTGTATACCTCCACAGTAGCGATCCGCCCCTTGCCTCCTCCCACTGCGAGCTGTTTGCCCCCGAGCCCGCCGCTCGCCGCCGCACCCGCTCGCTCCCGCGCCACCGCGGCTTCTACGCCCAGCACCACGTACCTTGAATGGGGTTTAATTGTGGCAAAGAGAGAAGTAACAACAAGATAAAGTGGGAGAGGTGTGTGTAAAGTGAAAGAAAAGGAATCAATTGGCAAAAGTGTGGATTCTCATAGATTAGAGCAGTGGGGAGGAAGAGGCAAAAAGACAAAAACTGATAATAGAGACACTGTTCAATGCGCGGTAGCCACAGCAATAACAACAACAAAGAGCACATCAGAGCACGAAGCAGGAAGCAAGCTAACGCACTCGATGAGTTGTGGAGCGGCTAAGATCCGTTGAAAAGCGGAGGGGTTATGGGCGCCGTGCTTGTCGTGCGCTTCGATGTCAAAAGTGGCCCGCTCGCAGGTCACCGGGTCCACCACGTGCACCTAATATGATACGATGTAATACATGCGTACACGAAAATGAGAAGAAGGTGCCGTTCTTCACGGACGAGACTGTTCAAATGAAAATTGAAGTCCTCGTCTGTTATTCTGTTCTTGTCGAAAAGGCCTAAGCACATGCATGTGGGCAACGTTGAGCACTGTCGTGATAAAAATATGAAAACTGAACTGTAAGAAACTCTACTGAATGGCAATTTCGCACGCACCAATGACGTGACTCTTTCGACGAGCACCAGAGGGCAGAGGTCGCCCAGTTGCTTGGCGAGCGACGCCGGCAGCACTGCCAAATCGTCCTTGCACAGGGTGCACATGTCCATGAAGTAGGTGAACTTGATGTTGAAGGTGTTGCTGTGGTTGTCGGCGGACACCAGCTTTTTGGTCACTTTGGACTTGACGGGCACCACCGAAGTTAAGAAGTTTTGAAACCGAATGGCCTGCGACAGGTGCACAATTGCAAAGAAACATTTGTGGTGTACAATTAAGAACCTCTACTACTAACTCTGTTTTCCTTTTCTGAAACAAGAACACCCGAAGAAGATAGCACTAGCAGTAGCACCCGCACCTCATTGCGACGAGTGAAGAAAAAGTCCATGCCGTCCCGGAAGCTCTGAATGCTGAGGGCCTTGGTGTGGGCGGAGTGCTTCAGCAACAGCTGCTCCAAGTAAAAGAACGTGCGCTTGTGGTCGACCCGCTGCCGAACCTGAATGGTTTGTTGTTGACATTTTTTGTTGAATAAAGTCAAATTGCTATGACACTCTTGTGGTATGTTTATGCACTTGCAGTGAAAAAGATTTAGTGAGAACAAAGGTATTCTGATGTACTTGTGGATCTTGAAGAAAAAGAAGGAAGACTGTTCAAGCAATAATGAATAATCGCCTATCTCGTACCTGCACCACTGCACACCAGGTGCCGTTGGTGTATTGCTTCGCGCAGTCTTCGCACTGCTTATTCCGGACCATGTACTCCACTACAAACGACTGCTGCAGCACCGCGCCGCCCATCACTTCCTTCTGGACCGTGAGCTTCACTTTCAAGCGCATCGCGTGCTCTTCGGTCCAGATCCAGGACGCGTCCACCAGCTTCACTTTGCCCAAGCCTTTCACCTAGGAGAGAATACATCATGGGTATACGCGTATAAGTATCAGGAATAGGATGGAAATATGAGATGTTGTGACATGCGCTGGTGAAGAGTGCGCGCTTTGCACGATAAGAAAATAACTAAATTCTGCCCCCAGAGAAACAAGCATTGAACCTAATGTAACAGGAAGGAGCTATCAGAAGCCGTGATCATTTGATTCAGCAACCTCTGAACCCTAGAACTACGCCTGGACATTATTCATCTGCGTTCGCTGTATTTAATGTTACGAGCTTGTTTAGATGGTCAAGGAAGCCCCTCTTCTTCAACCAAGGGAAAGGGGTATCTATCCTACCTTCTTGAGGCAAATCGTCATCAGTTCAGCGCTTTCGAGATCTGCTACCATCCACCCTGGCTTCAGCCAGCGCTCGCAGCCGCGGCACCGATGCACGATCAACTGCGTGGCAATCCCCTCTGTAACGTCCACTCGGAGCGCCAAGCACTGCGCACACATGGACGTCGGGTTATGGTCAATGGCAACACCACACTGGCAGCACAGCATTTTAGGCATCGCCGTCGGAGCGGCGCCGCCGCCGCCGCCAGAATCTAACGCTCCGAAAGCAGGTGGCATTTGACCTGGAAAACTAAAGCCACTCATGGCGGCGCTGTCGGCTGCGGTGTGGACTACGTCCCTGTGAGCAGATGATAATACAGAGAGGCAGATTTTAGGGTCAATTGTCTGCCGTCAATATTCGGCCGTATGTGGCAAGTCCTAGAAAATCTCCATGGGGGTTCTCGAGAAAAAAAATACATGAAATTTTGACGACAACAATAGTGCAGACGGGCAACCACTCTTCGCTTCCAACGCAGGACATACATTTCGCTTGAGGCAACCTTAGGCTTGAGCTTGCTGTCGCTGTCGCTGAAACACTTCAGCGAATTGGATCAGAAATATATGCAATAAGAACTAAGAACCAGTTCCTCGGAATAAAAGAAGAACAGTCATTTTACATGTACCAGAATCTAGCGGAGGAATCTAGCGAAAAAAAATACGGTAAATGAGGCCAGTATTTCAAGAACAAATCGACCCACGAAGAAATCGACCGGATTTTGTTGTTGTTTTCGCATTGACAGCTAACAAGCAAGCAAGCGCAGCACTTACTTGTGAGTATGGGAAGGCGCCCTGCATCCCGCATGAACATTGGTTGCTTTCTTAGTGAATATATTTAGCTGGAGCAGAAATAATCTGTGCCACGGTGGCCATGATCGATAGTGCGGGCGGGACTTTGATTAGCAAAGTTGCTTAGGCTGAAACCATGCTTTGCCTTTGTTGCTGGCGGCGGAATTACAGCAGCCTCGTGGGACTGATTAGTGGCAATCTGCCGAGAACCAGCTTTGCCGACATGCTTGCAGCTGCATCATGTTACAACCTGAATCTTTATTATTCATTGTATTAACCATTGCCTTTCCCTGCTTGGCACTGCTGTGTGTTTTTGACTTGTGTAGCTCCCCTTTCCTTCGTCGTCGACCACCCTTCAAACTATCTACAATGTTTAACGGCCTCGTAAAGAAAGTGATCAAGCCTAACGGCCAAAAGCCAACTGAGTTTGAAAACAAAGTAGGCACCGAGCTGTTCAACCTCGAGATGTCAGCCACCGAGATCAAGTCCGAGTTGCGAGACTTGTAAGTCCCAGCACAGTTAGACTGCTCCCTCCCCGCTTTCGCTGAACTCACCGGCCCTGAATCTAGACACCCCTGCATTAGGATGCTTACAGCACATTTCCTAGCCTCGTAGCGCTCCGCTCGAGCCCTTGTGCACCCTGGTTCGCTATTTGCTGATGTCTACTATTTGAAATTATCACCTTAGGTACATCACTGGAGCCCAGGAAGTGACTGTGGGCCCTGCCTCAGCGGACAAAAAGGCGGTCATTATCTGGGTGCCTTTCAAGCTGCTGAAGCAGTTCCACAAAATTCAAATTCGCCTGGTGCGCGAGCTGGAGAAGAAGTTCTCAGGCAGCCACGTGCTGATTGTGGCGCAGCGGAAGATTTTGGGCAAGTCCTACGCCCGGTCCTGCAAGACCAAGGGCCCTCGCCCCCGCAGCCGCACCCTGACGGCGGTGCACGACGCCATC
>Ga0307931_1001165_pt1 | contig 17268 bp, 22 predicted proteins | sample OrgLakmetageno47_FD_201816 | JGI IMG/M metagenome (GOLD analysis project Ga0307931, IMG submission 201816) | Saline water microbial communities from Organic Lake, Antarctica - #47 | ecosystem: Environmental > Aquatic > Non-marine Saline and Alkaline > Saline | place: Antarctica: Organic Lake... | reverse complement strand
AGGGTCCAAACGGCCAACTTGAGCGTCCAAACAACGTGTTGGTAGTGGGACTCGTAGACGATGTCCTAGGGAGGCAAGGGAACGTTCAATACTGGTGCTCAAGGTTCGGACTGCTTCTTGATAAGGTAATTTGAGGGTCCGAAGTTTGAGCACCAGTATTGCCCCATGGTGGTTGGTTGCAGCAAGGGAGGTTTTTTGGGGGGTCGTTTCTGTCCCATATTAGCATACAAGTTCAGGTGCCCGCGCGATGCGCGGATTCGGAGCAATGTGTTTGCTGCGGAGGCGTAGGTGCGTGTTCTTAGCACCTCAGTGCACGGCCTTGAGATGCCCGTGGGTGAGTGCCCTTGTATTGCCTGTGGTGCGTGTCCCTTCTTGTGCCCGTGGTCCGCCTGGTGTTTTGTTTACTGCACATCTGCAGTCCGTCGCCTACCCAGATAAAAAAACAGTTTTACTACTGTAGCTTGCTTATGAATCCGTTTTTGTTTTGCCTACTTAGTTCGTGCCAACGATCCAGAAATAGGCTTGGCTTGGGGCCGAGGATTCTCCCCACAGAAGAAGATTTTTAAGTCCCACATGACAAATGGCAAATGTCAAATCAAGTGGGACTACTAGCACTGTATTAGTATGGCTACAGTAGTACTTAGGTGGCAGTGGCCTTGCGGGTTGCGGTTGGAAGCTAAGCCTTCATGATTAGATTAGATTAGATTAGATTAGATTAGATTAGATTATATTCCCCAACTGCAAAGAAACATAAACAAAAATTGCGTATTGATGAACTCCCCAGAGCAATTCTGACTGGGCTAAGTGCCTATTTGCGTTATGCAATGTTAATCTTTGCTCTCATGAACCCTGCATGATCAATTCTCAGAAGGAGGCAATTCGAGTACGACCGCGTTCTCCATTCCGACCTAACCAGTTCTTCGGTATGCCAAATCCAAATCCCCATTACCATTCGCCATTCCTTAGTTCTTAGATTCCTTGAAGCTTGAAGTTGACGTTGAAGTTGACCGGTACTAAACATAAACATATTTCGCTGATAACTTTTTATTGCTCTTCCCTTCTGCTTTTGCCATCTACCTGCGTCTCTAGGAATATAAGAACATTATGCAGTTTACTAATTCAAATATTCAAGCAAAACTACAAGGTGGTGCTACTTGAATCACGCCAAAGTGGCCGTTGACCATCCAGGCGGAATCAAGCTCTGCTGCTCGAGTAGTTTGCTCTGGTGCCATGCCACAGCCTAGCTCGGCTTTGAGTGTGCGAAGCGCGCATACAGTGGTGGGGAAGTAACTCACCTGAACAACAATAAATGAGGAAGAAAGAAAGAAAGGAAGAAGAAATAATACAATAAAGAAGTGAAGGGTTCCCGCAAGACTTCCATCCTCCTCTCCCTTTCCCCTTTCTAAAAGATCTTTAACGCACCACATCCTGAAAAGGTGCATCCAGAGGCCACTGACAGTCACCCAGAAGCCTGCGATAATTGGCATCCCCTTTTGTAATAGCCAGAAATGACGTTGCTAAAGATTCGCGCAATTCCGACGGAAGTTCCCACGTCGGAGACGGTTGCACCCAGAATGCATGCTCTTCCAAGACCCATGCTCCACTTTTGAGATGAGTTGCCCAACGGTAGCCCAAAGCAGCGCAGCCTGCGTGTGGCCCTTTCGGGTCAAGCGCGGCTAAGGTCTCTACATGTGCTCGCAGGTCGCTGGCGCGCGCGTCGGAGACAAAGGTCGGGTGGCTCTTAAATTGAAACACCACTTTGGACGCAATTTCAGACGTGACCATGAAATCAGCCAATAACAAGTCCGTCACCAGTTCAAACCCAGCGTTGTCTACAATGATGTCAACGCGAGCACCATCGCTGTCCTTAATCCCGGCAGCAGCAGTGGTGGCTGTTTTTGCTTTGGTGGCTGCTTCAGCGAGCATCATGAAATCATCTGACAAGAGATTGGCTTCTCCAGAGGATAACACCTAAACGCAAAAAAAGTGTCAAGAAAGAAGTGGTCAGCGAGACAATTGATTTACGAGCATACACGAGTAAGATCTATTGAACAAAGCAGCCGCTCACCTCTGCGAAGGCGTCAGCCACGTTGCCGATCGAGCCCGTGGGCCATAGCGACAAGTCCATGCGATTGCCCCACAGCGAGATGAGCACAAACAGCCGCAGTTCAGTGGTTAAGGCGTCGTCGCTTAATGAAGAGGCCGTCGAGAGCACCGCCAACACCTTCGGAAGTCATTCAAAAGAATGTGGTCAAATAATGAAGTAAGTGGATTGCGAATTGCTCCAAAACGAAAAGAAGAAGAATGCTCCTGCATATTTCTAAGGCTTAGACTTGAAGCACTAGCAACAACGTATGGAGGGAGCCTTTCCAATGATAGCTCGCACAATTCGTACATCAAAAATTTTATGCGGAATAAGCTTTCTTCTGCACCTTGGGAGCAAGTGCTTCGAGGGAGGATAAAGCGCTCTGCAAGCCCTTCTGTTTGGACTTCAGGAAAGGGTCGAAGAAGGTAAAAGTCGGAGCAGCAACTTTTGGGTTGGGGTAAAATTGAAGGGCTTCCATCACGCGACGATACAAGTAAAACTCCGTAGTGCACCTGTTAATATATATGTATATCAGATTTTGGTTGCTCCAACCACTTCGGTGGAGAAGGTGTGAGAATTTTAAAAAAAGTAGCTTTACAAACAAGCAAAAGTCGGAAGAGTGCTCTTGTTCAGATGCTTTAAGAAAATATTGGAACATACACTGGAAGGAAGGTAATGAGATGAAATTTAGTGTGGCTCAAGAGTGGACTAGAAAAATTCTCGGCTTGTACACTATCTGTAGTAGAATAGGACGTTAGCACGCCCTCACGCCCTTACCAAGGTGCCGAAAGCCAAGTGCCACCGCTGGCCACGACTGGATCGAGAATAGCGCGCCATTCCGCGGCATCAGGCGCCCAGTCATCTTGCAAGTGCCTGAAAGCAATGTCAAACTCAATGAATAGACACTAGTTAAATTAATGAATTAATTCACGCAAAGAAGAGAAACGGAGCCCTTTAGCTAGGAGTCGGAGATGCAGAGGTAATTATTACTCCTGCGATCGGCCTAGCTGAGATTGTTCTGATAAACACACCTGATCTTGCAGTTGGCGGCGTCAGCAAGCTCCTCATCTAAAGCTTTCAGTGCTGCAACAGCTTCAGCTGCTTCAGGTTGCTGGAGTTCATCTTTATTGGCACCGAATACCTTCGAAGCAATATGGTCATTTGGTATTTTAGATGGACGCTCAAAGAGAAATTGAGAGGTACGAGAGAAACGTCCCTTTAAATAAATCCGATTGAGAATCTGCAATACTACAATGAATACCTCGCGTCCAAGAATCTCTTCGCGCACGCGGCGAGACATCGTGTCATGAGCCCAAGTGCCCGGCGTTTCGCTGGGAATAAGAGAAGTTGAAGGCTAAGTGACAAGATACGATGAATCGTATGACAGTAGCTTGAGCCCCACACACCTTAAAATTGGTGGAGGTACTGTAAGCCGAGGCTTGAATGGACCAGAGGCTAGCATCGACAAGGCGCTTGTGGGTGGTGTCAATAGAGCCACGCCGATGAGTGTAAAGCTGGCGTGTTGCATTTTTGGAATACAGTACGTACACACCCAAAATCAAGAATTTCTTGAACCACCACACCACCACACTTCACTACTCTCATCAAATCTATCTCTCATCAATCAAGCTCTCTGTCTGAAATCTTTGACACAATAGACGACTACTATAACCGTAGCCCATAGCTAATGCGCCTTCCCCAAGCTAGCCAGTAGCTTTAGCTCATGAAGGACTGATTGATTGATCTGATTAAACGTGTTCTGAAGTCCAACAATAGTATCTGTTCCAACTACTGTCTAGCTCGCCTGTTGACTGCATACTATAAGGCAAAGAATAAGTGCTGCGTGTTAGCTCTGATCAAGCACCAACGTGTACTTATTGAGGTCCTCAGTCCATCGATAATGCATGGTCAATGGTTTCAAATGGAGTTGCGGCGGTACCAGCAGGATCACAGTCAATGAAAATATGGATTCTGCCTGCCTCAACATTTCGACTTGATTGCTAGACTGAACAAACAAATTGTCTTGCACGGTGATGCTTTTCGATGCGCTATTCAAGCATAGAAATCGCACATCATGTGATCAAAAGAAGAGCTGCATTAAGAGCCTGACTAATTCGACAGCCAATGCAACAAATGCACGGGTGTTTATTATGCTCCTAGTTGTGTGGATTTTCTCGGCATTGCCTTGCTGCGCACCCGATGAAGATGCGGATAAAGCCGATGTCTCAATGAAGCGACCGCTGTGGCGAGCGAAATGGGAGCAAGAGCATCCTTGGAAACCGTCACGAATGGCAAAGAAGCGTGCGTGGCGACGCAAACAAGCAGCCAAACACGCACCAGAGCCACAACTTCCAGGACTAGGGCGTCCCAAGACCTATAGCGAGCGCCTCGTCGATCGTCTGGTTGCGGCACCGGTAAAAATGAAGTACTTCAGTTGTAATGGTTGGTGTTATGCCAACAGAAATACAATATATCTGGACATCGAATTATTCAGAACATTCCTAATCAATTATTATGCTTCCTTTTGATACTCTTTAGGCCACCCTCGTGCTGGTGCACATTCCCAAATGCGGTTCCACTTTTTGCCTCAGTATGTCGAGAGCTCAGTGCCCTTGGGCCTTTGCAACTTCACAACTACTAGATCCATCTCAAGACAATAGCAATACTTCTAGCGTGTCACCTCATCACCTCACATCCAGTAATAGTTCGAGGTCAATGCCGACGCCGTCTTTCTGCTCGGCCTTTGATGAGGTGCAATTGTGACCCCTTGTTTGTCTATTTCCACTCTAAAATTTAAATGCATATGTCATGCTTTCTTTGCTTTATGCATACGATAGCGCACGCGTGTGTTCTTTTTCAATTATGCTTTCATTGTTGATTTCTTCAATTTGTGTCACATTTAATTTCAAGAGGCAACATGGGTTGTGTTTTTTCGTTAACTGATCTGTTTAGGTGTATTTGAGCCAAGGATGTGCTCGCATGCGCTCTCTGGCGGATCTGGCCTTGGCCAGAGCTGAGACTATGTTGCCGAAGTACAAGAACGGCATTGCGAATCAGTCGCAGCATCATTCGCGGATCGATGAAAAGCCTCCGGAAGTCTGTGAAGCTGCCACTTTAAAAGACCACGGGCCGTTAACAGACGATCTTCTGGCGGCGCTTCTACCGCCCGAACACAATCAAGGTTTCATAATGACATTCAATCTGTTTTTGCTTTATCAATTTCGTACCCGATACCACTTCAATTTCGTGTGTGCTATTAAATGTCAGAGCAGTCTTTCACGAGGCTTGATATTTCACTTGTTATCTGCATTTAAAACTCATTCTACTCGGGTAAGTATGCACGCAAAGAATTGACTCACTGTTGGACTCTCCTACGTGTTTTTCGTTGCTTTGCTCAAACAGTGATGAGCGATAATGTCTTGGACACTCGCCCTCCCGAAATCACGCTCGTTGGTAGCAACAGGCCTCATATCAGAGCATCCGCGCTAACTCGGCTGGCGACGCGGCGGCTGGTGATTATCCTTCGCCAACCACTCGCTCGTGTTGTGTCCATGTTTGCCGACCAAAGGCACTTGGTGAGAATTTCCAGCCATTCTGTTGTAAAATTCCTTTCTACCTACGAGTTATTGGCAGTCTTTTCCTCGAATTAATAGTCTTCATTTTTCGACTTTAAATAAAGGTGGGCATGGACGACTATTCCGCAGCTGCAATGACCTCTGCGATGGCCAATCGGTCCGAAGACGCCTGCCGACACGTGCGCAAGAGCCGAAAACTAGACTGCAGCATCTGCGTGGAGGTAAACTACCTAGCCGTAGCTTTAACCTTCTTCAACTTTGCAGCCGAATTTTGCATTGCTTTATTCAACAACACAAATTCCTCTTTGTCTCCTCCCATTTCATTCATCTTCTTGTTCCATAGACCGAGGCTTTTCGCGTTTATCTGCACCATCCAGCGGCCTCCGGATGTGTCACCAAAACACTCACAGGCCAATGGTGCAGCGCTGCAATAGTGCCCACTTTAGCTGAAGCTCGAGTGGCCCTCCATCGCTTGAGGGGATTTTACTTTGTGGGCATTTTTGAACAATGGGCCGCTACTGTGACAGCGTTTCACACCAAAATTGCGAGTGAAAGAAGAAGCTCCGCTGGTTCTCGTCTCACATCATCATCATTACCGGCATCATCATTACCGGCATCATCGCCATATTCTGCCTCGAAGCCGTGCCCTGTGGAACTAGCCCCCACGAGAGAGCGCCCGAAAGGAGCAGAAGCAATGACGCAAGCACTGACGCAAACTGCAGAAGATGTCGGGTAAAGAGCAATGCTTTGATCTTATCTTGATTCATGTTTTCTTTATTCCAATGCTCCATTGTTAAGGATTACTCGACACGAAATCCTAAATATTAGAACAACCATAGACAATTGTTGGATTGTATTTAGTGAAGACTCTGATTTCTCTTTCACCGTTCTCTTTCAGGTACTCAGACCCATGGGACGGTGCTTTATACACCGAAGGCTTGGTCATCTTTGAGAGATATCACAGCGGCTTGCCAGGGATTCATCATCATAGGCACAGGCAAAATCATAGCAGCACTTTTTCATAGTTCTATAAACTAAGTTGCAAACTGTTTGGACTTGTAGATATCCCAATTCCAATGCTCGAAAGTAATGCCAGCACCCTGATCATAGCGCCATGAGCCGCAATGTCGATGACTTCCTGTTGTATTAGGTGCTGTTTCTATATCTGATATAAATCCACAATCCAGTGTAAGTGTTAGCTACGAAATTTCCGTGGACATATAAACCACATACCATATATCACATCTGACGCCACGTCATAGATCATAGTGGGAAATAAGGCAAATGTAAAATGGGCTATATCTAGCCACGTTTGAGAGCAGGGACAAGGATCCAAAGGTATTATGCATGCCCGTTTTATGATGAAACGTGCTATTAGGAACTTAAACTTAAACGAAACATAAGTCTGCCAATAGCCAATAGCACGTTTCTTTTTGAGACAGGCTCCGAAGGGCCGGAATTAGAAGGCTAACAGGTAGAGATGAAAAGCAAAGCAGCACAACGTAAACCGAAGAAGCTAATCAGGCGCACGTGCCCGAGTGGCCATGGAAGTGATGGTAGCAGTCCAAAGTGGCACGCTCCTCCATGCTCTGCGAGTGCAGCTCAAAAGAAGAGTTTCCGCCCGCAGAGGAGGGGTCTACAACGAAGTCCCTCAGGCGATCCAGAAGAAGAGTCGCCCATCCCCGAGCAATTGCGTGACCCCATTTGCGTGCAAGCTTTTTCATGAGTACCATTTCTCTTCAGTGGCATCGAAACGAGCTCTCATGCGTTCCCATGCTTCAACTGTTTTATAAGCACGGTGGTCGTCCCTGGCTTGACCATGATGTGTAGCTCCTGCTGGCATAATACTTGCCGCAGGTCTTTGTGCTGTTCCAAGGCCTGAGAAAGGAAGCCGCTGCGTTACTTCTACAGGTGCGGAAACACCGTTCTCGTGTTTTCCGAGACCTTGCCCCGACTGCCAACCCATTTGCTGCAACATTGCTCCTCCAACTCCAGCCGCCACGGCGGCTGTAGTACCGGGAACAACGACATCTGCTGCTTCAATTCTCTGACTATTACTACCTTCAGCTACGCTTGCCTCGCCACCTATGACGTCCTTCGCCCAAGTGACACCGCGTCGGCGCTGACGTGGCGCAGGATTCAAGTCTACAGAAGCCGAGGAGGAGGCGGAGGTGCCACTGATCTCTAACATTTGTCGTGGAAGTTTGGCTCTACTACGCGCTTCCTGTTGCTGCTGCACCTGCTTTTCCTTCTCAGCTCGACGCAAACGCAGATTGCAAGATGCTTCTGCTGCTATCAACTTGGCACTCGGTTTGAAGGTAGACACGATTTCGCCCGTGTTGGTTTCACTAGACGAATGTGTCGAAGATGCTCTTACTTCTACTTCGACTTCTTCTTTTTCAACTGCCTGTAAACATAGAACGGTGCTACCAATTTCAAATTCATCTCCACAAGCAAGACTGAGCCAGGGCCCAGTATTTTCAGTATTGAAATACTTTTTTGGCGCAACATCAGCTGACTCGCATTTATCAACGGCCACATCTTTCTTGTCTGATGCTGGTGCTATACCAGCTGCAGGCGGTGAGTACCATATACCCCTGACCTTGAGACCATGCTTTGAGCCCTATTACCACGCATTCAAGCAGAAAAAGAAGTTAAGTAATCCAAAAATGGTGAAATGAATGATGAAAAGAAGATAAAACAGCTCAGAAGCCACTCAGACGAACTTTCGTGTGCAACAAAAGTGACGAGAGAAATTACCGCATCGCGTAAAGCAAACGAATGCGCTTCAGGTAACCATGCAATTTGTGCATGTTTTTTTGAGACGGCGAGCTCGCTCAAGACCTACGAGTATATCAGTATGAAATAGGTATGGAGATGAAATGTTGAGTGGAGCGTGAAGCAGTGACACGGCACTGAAAGAAAAAAAACATGATGATAATGCAATGAAGATCAATAAAGTTAAAGTGTAAGTGCCATCAGAAGCTACCAGATCGTTTCCATCGTGTGCTCGGCCAATACGAAGCACCGGTACAGCGCATATTTCATCGGATATTGAAGTAGCTTCTTCGTTTCCTTTCGCCGAAGCAAGCTTAGTAGTCTGCACGTAAAATTTCGCTTCAGGTCCATGAACAGAAGCACAAGAAGCCTGCTGAGTAGTTGAACACGCGCATTTCCCCTTGACGCTTTCAACACTACCTGGCCCAACAGAGCAATCACTACTAGTGGTGTCAACATCGAGTGCACAAATTGTGCCTTGTGGTAAAGGCCCGCCGCGTAAAACAACCACTTTCACTTTACATGCTTCAGTTTGTGCCTCTGCCAATACTCTTGCGTAATTTTTCTCTTCTGGCGAAAAATTCGTCGATCGTGTGCTTTCGACATCAACTTCGCCGTATTGTTGCCAAGTAGTTCCTCTTTCTTCCTCTTGCTGCAGCAATTGATCTACATCAACTCCTTCATTGACCTTTCCTCCTCGTGCTTCTGTCAAAGCTGCTTCTACTATATTAGCACAGTGCTCAAAGCCTCTCGCCCTCGCTGCCTCTGCTGGCGTTTCCCTCCATTTGTTCAATGTCTCCAAATTTGCACCTCGCGCTAACAGAGCTTCCACAACACTAGCTTGACCGTTCCAACAAGCCAAATGTAGGGGTGAACTGTTGTCAGCGTCGAGGTTATCGGTATCATTGACATCAGCTCCAAAACCATCGATGAGCAGTGCTACGCATGTAGCTGCACCTCGAACTGCAGCCTTTAGCACATAAGCAGAAAGAAAGCAAGGTAGTAGTGACTCAGGTCTACTAAATTCCTATGTATGCACGCAAAAATTAAGAACACGAATGTTTACCTCTGCCAAGAGCGACGGTTTCCCTCGTTGTGCTTTCAGAAGTCTCTCCGGCCCAACACCGCAGCCTTTGATCGTGAGAGCCAGCGCAGCAGCATCGTCGCCGCGAACCTGGAAAATAGGCGTGCAAGAACAGTGCATACCTTGATTGATAAGAAAATTCGCGTAAGTTAACAGATATTGGAGGGTAGATTGGTATTAGTGTTTTGACTTCCTAGATTATTAGCGTACGGTATCTTTAGCAACCTACCGCTAAGAGTTCAATGCAGCGAGCTACTGCTGCCGCTGCTTCGCTCTGCTCGTCCAATTCTCCCGAAAGAAATCGGGCTTGGCGCCGGGCTTCATCGTCAGCCATCCCAAACTCCGTCTCCGCAGGCGATTCGTAACCGTTTGGGCGCTCCCACTGCGTGGTTTGGCTGGCTTCGTGATAGTAGTAGGCGCAACCATACCGCACATCGCTCTCGTCGCTGATGACGCATTTCTGCCAACTGGGCTGTGATTTTAGCGCACTGGTAGAAGAATCAGCGGTGGTGTAACATGCATACCATGGGTCTGTCCCGTCAGCTGATGAGGGTGGTGCAGGAGGCGCTGATGATCCAGCCCAGGCTTCAATCAACGTTTGTTCGATCCAACTCAAGGGAACGTTTTCGTCCATGAGACATCCAACGAGGCGTGTACGACTGTGGAGTAATCGAATTACCTCTCTGATTGCAAACGGCTGCAAGCACTTGTGTATCTAGATTTGAGTTAATAAGTCAGTTAGTAGGGATGACCTAAAGCTTCTAATTATGATTAGCGTGAAAGTATACTTGTCTAAGTTCTAAACGGATTCGCTCAAGCTGTTGAAGCTAGCGACTTCGAAGATGTGTCTATCAAATAGCTCTATTGGCTTCTACTGTATCTGTTGCTAGTTATCTGTACAAAGTCGCACAGTAAGCTCGAAGCTTTAGCCCTTTCTGCCTTCAGCTTCTCTGCTCTTGCTACTTGCTACTCCTTTTCGCGCATTTCGAACGACGAACGAAACACAGAATAAGCTTGTCGGTAACCAAGTAAAGCGCTAATGCCGCTACTTTCTAGAGTACACTACTTTCGCTTCTATCTGTAGTGAGCTCGGTAGCCAGGTAAAGTTCTACGTTGACTACTCTAGTAGCTATCTACCCAGACAACGACTTCTTTTATTTCTTCCTTTTCCCTTCTTGCTTCTTCCCACGATATGTATTTCTATGCATATCATACTAGAGCGACACAAAATATTCCTCGGTTCGGCAACTGGGACCAACCACAAGCCAACAAGCAGCAGAGCAGCAGGCCTCAAAAGCAGGATACCGATTCCACTTTGGTGAATTAACTGCTGACCAGTTCTTGAATTTGGAGTCAGTCTGGTGCTCTCAAGTAATGATGCTTCCTTCCGTGTCATTATGCTCGCGATCAGAGTCCCGAAAGCGCCTGCGTAATACCATTTTTATATTTTCAGGTGGGGCGCCCCGCTAATTTCAGAAGAAACGCCTCCAACGCTTCGTCATCGCATGTCCCTAGAGTGTGCTTCTGGCGACGGCGTGTCTTCCAACGATGGCGCCTTTGGCCGAAGCGCGCAAGTACCAGACAATGGCGCTGTAAACGCCAGTGCGCCTGGTTTCGTAAGCAAGCTTTTTGAAATATTCAGTGACTCCAACCGGCGGTCTGGCGTGTGCGGATGGGCACGCGACGGCACAACGATCGTCGTTCAGCGCATCGCCGAGTTCGAGCGCACTGTGCTCCCTCACTACTTCAAGCACAACAACTACACCTCCTTCGTGCGTCAGCTCAACATGTACAACTTCCATAAAACTGTAAGTGCACTGGTCAAATAATCCAAAAATTATGCGAACTGGTTGTGAGTCTTTGTACATTTATATGTGTTCTTACGGCTTCATGAGAATACATTCGGCGCTCTTTAGATGTGGGCGCGTTTCAGAAGTTCATACAATGGAGGCTGAAGATTTCGTAAGATGGACCGCGTTAAAAAAAAAAAAAAAAGCAGATATTGATTGACTGGGTAGATTCGTCTAATTCTTTCTTTTTTTGTGTTGTGACCTTCCGACCTCATGATGATGTGTTCCCAAACTGGCTTTGCTGTGTGTGTGTGTGTGCGCATCACTGTGATGTGCTCAGGTGGCCAACCCGCAGATCGCCGAGTTTTACCACCCGTCTTTTCAAATGGGGCGCCCCGATTTGCTGCCATTCGTCAAGCGCAAAGTGCGGGGTCACAGCGAAGCGCAGGAGCAAGCAGCAGTGCCGAGGGCACGCGCGTACCGGCCTCCGACCGTCCAGCTCTCGTCGCACCAGCAGCAGCAGCAGCACGGGAGCAATTGTGACCCCAACATTGGAAACCGGCTCATGCTGCAGCAGTCGCTGTCGCCACCTTCGCCTCTGGGCAACGCGGGTCCCAGCGATAGCGGTCTGATGGAAAGGTTTGACGTCAGCTCGTCCGCGAACGGATACCCGCTGAGCGAGCACGAGTCGAACACTCTGTCGTCGAACAACCAGCAGCAAGCGGACCGCTTCACTGGTGATTTGAACTTCGACTTCTCGAACTCCATGCCGTGGGTTACCTCGGTGTGCCCGACGCCTCAGCCGTTGCATGTACAAGCTCCGCAGCCGGCGGGAAACGACGGGAACGCAGAAAACAAGATGGCGAACAACGGCAGTGGCAGCGGCAATATCACTGGTGGAGATGTGAGCAGCAATAGCCTTCAGGCAGGGCTAGTGGCGGCAGATGTCAACATGCGCCTAGCTGCGACTCAAATGGCTTGCCAGCAACTCGCCGCTGAACAGCGGGTCGGAGAGAGAAAGCTTCTTCTGTTGCTGTTTTTGGGTGGCTGAGAAGAGTGTTTTCTTGGCGTGCGTGCATTTACTTCTTTTACTTACAGTCTTGTCAACTTTTACTGTCGTCACCGCGCCATTTCTTACCTTGCTAATCTTCCTCGCTATTTTTTCTACCCCCAAAAGGCGATGCGCTTAGAGGTGGACGCAGCCCGGCAGTTGTTGGCAGCCACCAGCCAGCGCCTCAACTCCTTCCTGCTCGACGTCCGGGAAGCTTGCCTCAAGTTACAGGGAGTAGCGCCATCACAAGGCAACAACGCCCCAACCCAGGGGCACCCCGCAGGGCGCGCAGGAGGCGGCGGAGGACAAGGACAAGGAAGTGTGAACAACGGCGGTGGCGGTGGGGACAATAACAGCGCAGCTGCCAACGGCAATGCAGTTGTGGCTCACAGCTTGGCGGCAGCCGCAGTGGCAGAAGCAGTCGTTGCCTCCCTCGGGGGCTCGAACCCAAATGGAGCTAACGGTGGTGGTAATAATGGTGCTAGCGGTGTTGGTGGTAATTCCGTTGGTATGAACGGCCCCACCACCACGATTGGCAGCAGCAACACCACGGCCACGACCACGACCACCACCCAGACCACTGTGGTAAGGTTAGACATGGAAAGTGTCGCAGGCGCTGTCACGGCAGCCCTCGCAGAGGTGACCGGCGCAGCGGTGGTGGCTGCAGAGGGCGCCGCCGCAGCAGCAGCTTCTAGCTCTCGAGCCCTCGCCAAACGCGCACTCAGCAAGGACAACAACGCTGGAGACTATGGGGATGGAGGAGGTGCGACGAACGATGCAGCTTCGTCTCTTCCCAAGATGCTGAAGATGAGCAATGATGAGCCATTCGGAAGTTTAGTTGACGACAACAAGCAACCCAACGTCAAGAGCAACAACCAACAAGCCAGCAACACGATTGCGGACACGCCAGCTGCCACCATTATGACCTCCATTTGATAAAAAGATTGAAGCTCTCAAACGGATTCAAGATGCCCAAGAGACAACGATTCAAGACACTTCGCACAAGGCACAAGGACTGCGTCAACGACAGAAGTGGCGGAACAAGGACACAAGGCAAGCGCCTTTCAATACATAAAGACTTAAGAGGCAGGAGGCAGGAGGCAGATACCAAGAAAAGCACGCAAAGCGCACATCTCAAGTGCCTTCCCCCTTCTAGAATTGTACCTAAGTCTTAAATAGAAATAGCTTGGATTGAATTAAGTACGCTATATTCTATATTTCTGTCTCACACTCGACAACCGACTTAAAAAAGGGGAACTAGAAAAGGGGGATTTCTAAGGAGAGTACAAAGAAGCAGATACGGCGATACTCTCGCTCCGATTTCGCCCACCCTGAGTGTTGCTTGTAGCAAACGAAAACAGCAAACAGCATTCGGATTTTCATGGATTTTGAATTATCGCTTAGGGCTTACGGGCTTAGGAATTCGGCCAGGGCGTGGATTCCCTCTGTGGTTTCTGTACTTGTATAAACAAATACACACAGGAGAAGGCCCTCGCTATGAAGGCCATATATCTCCTCGCCAAAAATAAGCAGAGGCGCCCAAACCGATCCTTTGACTAAACAGCAGCTGCCGGTTGCTGAACTCCTCCTTGTGTTGGTGCTTCCTTTTCATCAACAGCTTTCGCAAAGAAGCTGGGCCCAACAGGGCCATCCAAATTCCGGCCGTGGTCTCGGATGTCCTGGAACGCCACTTCCGAATCTTGCTTGTGTTTGTTCGCCCATGTTTTTTTAAGCTCCAGGGGCAGGTCCCCCATGCTTCCCGTCGGATGGTAGCTGTACAAATAAGCAAACTGCAGCGGGAAAATCACGTACTGCAAGATAGGCTTCCAGAAAAAGGTCAAGTACGACTTCCAGTTGGTGCCCTTGTTGTCGTGAGGGGACCATGGCGTGTCAAACGCGTTGATAATCAAGTCACTGGCTAGCCGTGACATCAGCTGAACCACCGTCGTGCGCCCGATGCGCTGACGGTAGAACTGCTGTAAGGCGGCGGGTACCGCGGAGGTGTCGTTCACCGATTGAAGCACTTGCGTAAGCATGTACCTGATGGGATGGATTTCAAGACATGCAACATGAGAGAGAGGGGATACGCATTAGAGGCATAAGTGCTTGCTTTTCAAGCTTCACAAACATATGAATTAGGGCAGCAACTTCGGAAGGGCATCAATAAGAAAGTTGACGCATCAATTTAAGTACGGTATGACCTTCTTCCTGGCATATACACGCGTGTGTATACTGTTATCTCCCCCCACATGTAAATCATACACTCGTGCACGCATGAAAGCACTACTGCCACTACTAGATCAACAACTCACGCGTCTTCCAGGGCCTGGCAGCCGCCTTGGCCCAAGTTGGGCATCATCGGGTGCACTGCGTCGCCCACTAATATGGTAGACTCTTTGGCCCAGGACCTCAGCAACTCCGGGGGACGATCGTACAAGTCCCGCTGCTCTACGGAGTCCTGTTTGTTCGATAGAAGAGTATTTGCGCAATCTTGAGATGTGTCGAGGCTCAGGTTTTAAAAATCTCGAAGGAATCCTGAAGAGTGTTCAGACACACCCTTCAAAAACCACATCTCATCATCATCATCATCTAGTGCAATAATTCTCACCCTGTTGGTGGCGTCGAGCACCGCGTGCACTTCAGGAGACCAGCCTTCGTGCAAGCCCTTGATGTAGTCCACCAAATTCTCGTTCGGGTCTGCTTGGTCGTCCCTAGTCGACCCACCCCACCCAGAAGGCGCTCGCTTGGTGCCGGGAGGAAGCGCGAAGAACGCGTACCTGTAGGAAGTATACATGTGCGCGGAAGAAGGAGAAGACACACACACAGATGTGCAGTGATGGGTCAGATTTTAAAAACGAAGTAAGTACTATCAAATTAGGAGATATGATCTCTCAAAATAGAATCGCTACAAAGATGAGACATATCGTAAAATAGAACCAGTGGCCTCAAAAATAGCCTCAACTAGAACCTCATTGACTTCTTTCTTCGCCGCTTACCACTGCACGCGCCCTCCGCCCACATCTGACGTCACGAAGTAACGCTTGGGGCCGATGTACACTTTGTAACCGGTCTCGTAGTAATCGGGGGTCTCAAACACGCATTCACCCGCAAAGACTGTGTAGCCGCTGTAGGTGCACCCCTGCCGGGACTTCAGATCCGCAGAGGATGACTTCACTTCTTCGCCATACATTTGTGCGCGCACCGAGGACCAAATGCCGTCGCTGCCCACTAACACATCGTAAGTCTCTTCGGACTCGCTGAGAAACGAAAGAAATTGGAGAGCATAGGTAGTGAGACAACATATTAATGCCCATGCGGGCATCCAAACAACGGTCTCAGTTCGACTGAAGCTTGGATCTAAATGGCAACCCATAAAACATGCCATCCTCTTTTTGCGGTCAAGGCGACGCACAAGTTCTTGCAACTTCTGAACGAAATAAACTCTATAGACCTCCCGTTTTAATGCATATTCTCTCTCCCTAATGTAGTACCTGCCATCCGTGAACCCAAGCCGCACAGAGCCGTCAGGCTGATTCGCGTAGCTCGTGACGGGCTTGCCGTTTTTGATGAAGTCATCGCCAGCCAGGGCCTTGCACTCTTCCAGGAAAGTCTCTTGCAAATCGGGGCGGTCAATCACCCCTGTGTAGGGCAAGCCAAACAAGTCGGCGCATTCTTTCAGCGGGAATCGCACGAACCAATCCGCGGGCTTTTTCGCGTCCCACAGGTAGGACAAGTCGTCTCCGGCCATGCTGAAGCTGCCGTCTGCGCGGAGGCCGTCCTTGATGCCGCACACCCGAGTGCCGGTGAAGGTGAAGTTCGCCATGACGCGCTCGAACAAGTGCTCGTCCATGGCCTTTGCGTACAGGGGATGCACCAGAAAGAGGCACAAAGAAAGTCGTGAAGATGGAGCAAAAGTGGGATAAGTGCGCGCAGGTAACTGTAGTACTACTTAGTATGTACCGCTACAGTCTGAAGTGCGTATGTGTTTGAGGATGAGACAAGTGAGAGGCAATAGAACGAAGTAAAGAAGATTGGGTACCTTGATAACACTGAGAGCATTGGAAGCAAATTGAATGGGGCCGCCAAACCGAGCAAACGCAGAAGTCTTTTCAAAAACCGTCACGTCGAAGCCTGATTTCAACATGTAAAACGCGGTCGCCAAGCCACCCACGCCACCGCCAGCAATAGCCACTTTCAGAGGCCGCCCTTCGCTCCCTACGGCTGCCATCGACAGGGGTGTTAACCTCTTAGGTAAACTAGTCACTAGTCGGGGTTTTGAGTCGCGCTTGCCGAGCACTGTTGTAGCAACATTGGCGGGCGTAGAAGTACGCAAGGTGCGAGATACGAAGGAAGACTGCCCTGAAAAAGCTGTTGAACAAAAGTCAAGAAATGGGATCCATGAGCGATGCTAGAATAACATAAGCATACAAATTAAAAGTGCGCCTTTACAGAGCTTGGCACTCCAACCGAATCAAATGCGTGTAATGTTGCATGTTGTGCGTAGGAGGTGTCAAAGCTTGAGGAGCTACTACAACAACGAAGTGTCTATGATCGAGCCCTGTGTGTTCAATGGTTTTGACCGTCACCCACCGATGATGGCAGGCGCTAAGGCAATGCAAAGTAGTAGAACCCGCATGCTTCAGGCAGTGCTGCTGAGCCTCTAGTCGTTGTTATGCTTGTGCCGAGGAGGCCGAGGAGTATACCTTGAACTACAAAGACGTTTGTGATTCATCGGGAAAGAAAATATCTTCGAGATTCTGCACTAATATTCTCGCACGGAAAACAAAGATGATTGACACGGGGGGTGTGGTAGTCCACCTGAGCGACCATAACCCAGGGTTATGGTCGCTCAGGTGGACTACCACATTAGAGCAGAGCAGAGCATAAATGGTAAGGAAACTACA
>Ga0307931_1001164_pt1 | contig 17268 bp, 11 predicted proteins | sample OrgLakmetageno47_FD_201816 | JGI IMG/M metagenome (GOLD analysis project Ga0307931, IMG submission 201816) | Saline water microbial communities from Organic Lake, Antarctica - #47 | ecosystem: Environmental > Aquatic > Non-marine Saline and Alkaline > Saline | place: Antarctica: Organic Lake... | reverse complement strand
GTGGCAGTGAATAGAAAAGCCCCCCCTCAAAAATGCAAACAACAACATGCAAGCGGGCCGCTTGTGGCCTAGCGGTCCCTCCCTATCAAAGAGCTAAACCCATATATCTTCCATCAAACGCCACGGTTCTTGAGATACGATCAGTCCATGAATTTGTTAGTGAAATCTTTTGTTAGTGAAATTTGCCTCTACAGTAGAGTAAGTACGTACGACATGTACAGTATATGTGTGTATGTATGTGTGAACGTGTGACCAAGGGGCTTTGTGTGACCATGTGAACGCTGCAAGCAAAAATGGCTGACGTTGAGACGACGACGCAGCAGTCTTTCACTCCCACCGGGGGGGGGTTATATTTTTATGACCGGTGAAACCGCCTGGAAGCCTGTTTCTCATCACCCTTGACTTATTTCTCGTTCACTCGCTATTCAATTCAGTAGCACTAAAGCTAATTAGCCTTTTCAAAACAGCGTTAGTAGGAATTGATTTTCCACACCAACAGGACACCACTTCCCACCTGTAGCTAGAGTCCCGCAGTCTTTGTGACATAATGGCTGAAGTATCCATTGGAAAGAGCGAAGTTCGCGACCTGACGCGCATCGAGCGCATCGGCGCTCACTCCCACATCCGTGGTCTGGGCTTAGACGATAGCCTGGAGCCGCGCGAGATTAGTCAAGGCATGGTTGGGCAAGCAAGGGCGCGTAAGGTCCGTCTATCATGTTTCGCATCCGCAATTACCCTGTAGCCCATTGAGATGTTAAAGTATTGGCATTCGCGCAAAAGCTATTTTGCTACATGTTCATTTTCACGTGCTCCTCTCACGCAACCATGCATAGCGCTATAAACTATAAATTTCCGATTTCTTCATTGAATAGCTGGACGTCTTCTAATTTATATGCCTCGTGCTTCATCGAATGCGAAACTAGGCCGCTGGCATTGTCTACAAGATGATTACCGAGGGCCGAATTTCAGGGCGGGCAGTCTTGTTGGCAGGTCAGCCAGGCACAGGGAAGACGGCGATCGCAATGGGCATGGCGCAGGTTCGTCATAGGCCCACATAAAACCGTATCGACCATTTTTTGAAATATTTAAGTCAATTGAATTGCTGCTCAACTCTGCTCTCACTTGGTCGATTTTCTTTCTCTCTCTATTTCTTTCTCTTTCTCTTATCTCTCTTGCTTCTCCTACACGAATTCTGACCTCTCGCACAGGCTCTCGGCGAGGACACGCCCTTCACAACCATTGCTGGCAGCGAAATTTTCTCTCTCGAGATGAGTACCACGGAGGCTCTCACTCAAGCGTTCCGGCGGTCGATCGGCGTGCGAATTGTGGAAGAAACGGATATCATCGAAGGCGAGGTGGTTGAGATTCAGGTAGACACCGACACCACAGGAAGCGACAAGACCGGCCGCATCACTCTCTGCACCACAGAAATGGAAACAGTGTACGACTTGGGCCCGCAAATGATCGAGTCGCTGCAGAAAGAGAAAGTGAGCGCCGGCGACGTAATCACCATCGATAAAGCCGCGGGGCGCATCACCAAATTGGGCCGTAGTTTTACGCACTCGCGGGACTACGACGCCATGGGGTCCCAAACGCGCTTCGTGCAGTGCCCCGAGGGCGAGCTCCAGAAGCGCAAGGAAGTGGTCCACGTGGTGAGCTTGCACGAAATCGACGTGATTAATTCGCGGCAGCAGGGCTTCCTGGCGCTCTTCGCAGGCGACACCGGTGAAATCAAGAGCGAGGTGAGGGAGCAGATCGACACCAAAGTGGCGGAATGGCGCGAGGAAGGCAAGGCCACCATTATCCCTGGGGTTCTGTTCATCGACGAAGTGCACATGCTCGACATCGAGTGCTTCTCGTGGCTCAACCGCGCCCTCGAGTCCGACATGGCTCCAGTGCTCATCATCGCCACCAACCGAGGCATCGCGAAAATCCGAGGCACGAACTACAAGAGCCCTCACGGTATCCCCATCGACCTCTTAGACCGACTTATCATCATTTCCACCGCGCCCTACTCAGAAGCAGAGACCAAGCGCATTTTAGAGATCCGTTGCGAAGAAGAAGACGTAGAGATGACGCCCGATGCGCTTGAGCTTTTGACGCGCATTGGCATGGAGACCTCCCTGCGGTACAGCATTCACATGATCATGGCCGCGTCCCTGTGCTGCTTGAAGCGTAAGGGCACCGAGGTCGACATCGAAGACATCAAAAGAGTGTACTCGCTGTTCGTCGACGTGAAGCGCTCGACTCAATTTTTGATGGAGTACCAGTCGGAGTTCATGTTCAACGAAATGGCCGACTCGGACGAAGAGGACGACGACGACGACGACGACGAGGATGAAGAGGAGGTAAGATACACGACTGCATGCATTTTTTGGTTTAGTTATTCTCTTTCTTTCTTTTTGCTTCCTATTTCAGACCGCTGTTAATTTTTCTGTACCTCAATGCGGTATTTTTCCATGTTCCTTTACAGGACGAGGACGAAGATGAGGAGGAAGAGAGCGCGGTTAGTCCTCCACCTGCTCAGAGGGCAGAGATGGAAGACGATGGATTCGATTGAAGTTCGTGAAAGCAAAATTATGCCCCGCTCCATCCTTCCGTAGTAGAGAGGGGTCCTCATCTTGGATACATTTGACAAGGGACTTCAGTTAGCTTTTTGACGCAAGGCGTTCATTTCGGTGGAAGACCGAACGCGGCCAAAGAATTCACGGGCTTTGGTGGATGCACGCGCACTCCTGCTTAGCTCTTTGACTGGCTGATCAAAACCTCGTACTTCGAAGGCCATTTGAAAAGGCTCTGGCTCTGTACTGTATTTTTTCTGCTACTACTACGCCCGGTGTTTGGTGTTTGTGCAGTGTTTCTTTAACTTTTAATTCATTATGTAGATTTAGAGATCAGAGCTGCAGAGCTAACGCTACGGTAGCTACAGGGGGCTCTGCTGGGTCTAGTAAATGGTGGTGCTCATATCTCGCAGCGCTTACGTTAATGGCTTTGGCCTTCGCGCATAGAATGAGGAGGGGGGCTATGTAGCTATGTAGCTAAGAACTAATATGGCCCAATGCGGGATATCGGTGTGCTGTAATGGCTTTTGGCATTTGGTTTATTGTCTTCTTGGTTGTATATATGTAGTCTTCGAAGTGTACGAAACCCAACGGAATGATATGATAGGTGATAGGCAGACCTAACAAAGGCGACTTCAAGTCAATCAGGGAGATTATTCCGATGTCTCTCAAGCAAACGACACGGGGCGAACGAGTCGAAGCAGTTGCTCCACGGTCTTAACAAGCTTCAAAGGCGTGCGATCGACTCGCTCCATGGCCTCCACCGAACTCGCTGCTCGCAAGGCATTCGACAGGTACACATGGCTGACGTTGCCAGAGATGCACTCCTCGTTGAAAGGTTCTTTCGCAACGCTGCTTTCGTCGTTTGCTTTTGCTTCGACTTCTTCGCTACCGTCTTGCTTGTCAGCTTCATCCTTTGCCTCGCCGGCCTCCGGCTGCGCCGCATCTCCAGCACCTTCTTCACCTTCTGCTTTGGCGGTTTCGGCTGCAGCCTCAGGTGCTTTATCTTCGACCTTCTCCTCTTCAGACTCGATTGGGCTCTCTTCTGGGGGCGGCGGCGGCGGAGGGGTGTATTCTTCGCTTTGTTGAATGAGCGCGCACTTCATTCCGGGGTCCGCGAGTTGCCCGATGCCAGGCGCGAGCCTATGCGACAGGGACTCGGTGTCTGCTTCCACGAGAGCCATAAAGTAATCCAAGGTCTCCGCATTTCCGCCCGTGTATACGCTTGTTTCTCGCACTTGAAAAGCGCTGCGGTCTTTGCTTAGCTGGTGAAGGAAAAGAGGGAGGAGGAGGTTAGAGTGTTTCATGGGGAAGGCGGATACGAAGAACTGTGTGAAATGAAATAAATCGGCGCTTACCTTTACATTCCAGCGGCTGCTCTTCACGTCAAACGCGCTTGCCACCAGCGCAATGTCGCGATAGACCTTGGCCTCGAGCGCTGGGCTCTTAACTTCCAAGTCTTGCGCGTCGGCGTCAAGCGGCATCAAGTTCAGGCCAGCGTCACAAAGCGCGAAGAGGAGCTCGCCCGGGGACAAGGGTTTCAGGTGAAGGCCTAGGATTGGCGGGTCGATGAGCTGGCACATTGCGCCGCGAACTTGAATCTTGATCTGCTCCACTCGCGGCGTGCTCAGAGTGAAGTGCACGCAGCCTTCTTCGTTTTCGTCGATGTCCAAAGGGCTGTCGGCGGCCTTCTCTTCCAGAGCCGGAGCCACGGACCAGGACCGGTAGGGGAGGTCAGCCGCACGGCTTTGAGCCAGCGCAAAGAAACCACTTTTGGTGGTCGTAAATTGCAGCAACCGGGTCGTGTCGTTGTAGAGCAGGGAATGCTACCAAACAATTGCCGAATTCACACATAAATTAAACACGTAAAACAATAGGCGCGACTATGAGAGAGAGACCTGTCAGTTGAGTTTGATGATGATGAAATGGGGGTGCAAGCTGACCTGGTCTTGGAGCACACCTTCAGTGGTCCACTGAGATATGTGGTAGTCCCAGAAGAGCACCTTCCTGTCTTCCTCGGATGGGACGAAGTACACTGACGGAGGCACGTGCAGGGACACTTTCAAAGGCGCAGTAATCGCTGAAGCGCCGTGCTCGTCACCGTATGGCACGCGCTGCAGGCTACTCCCGAGCACGCTCGAGGCTCGCATCACCATCCCCTTGACCGTCTTCGGGGGCTGTGGGAGCAGCACGAACTCAACTTGCAAGAGACCGCCGACCACCAAGTAAGGCGAGAGCTGCACGCTCTGCTCTGACAGCGAGTCATACGGGATATGGTTCACGCGCAACGCAAGCTTCATTTGGTTGAGCTGCTTGGGGATGTCGACCTGCAAACCGAGCTCTTTGAAAACAATGGGTTTCGCAGGGCCTCGAAATGATTTGGTGATGACGTTAGCCCACACGCCGCTCTTCAGTTTCCCTTTTTCGTGCATGACAAAAACCTGCTCGTCAACCATGAACTCATCTGGCCGTTGGACCAGGGAGAGCGCTGCATGGTCGAGTTTGGCCGCTGACGTAGCGCGAAGCCGCTGACACATGGCGCGTGATCGGTCAGCCAGGCCCAAATCACTCGCAGCAATTGCGTTTGCGACTAATTTCGTCACCGCAGAGGCAATTGTCTCCGTTTCGGCACACTCTTCAACCGCTTGTTTCAGATCATCAGGCAGCTCAGCCGACGCAAGGCTGATGAAGGTGTTGACAGCATTCTCCGACGTTATGTCGGAAACACAATTCACGTGATTTTCCCACTCTATCCGTTTGGCCTGAAGAGAAAATAACGGACTGATATGAGAACACTTTTTGAGACAGAGCAAGTGCTGTAATCATACCAACCTCGATTTCTTCTTCAGCTTGAAGACGAGACGCGAACGCGACCGCCTCCACAAGCCCCGCCTCGGCTTCAGTAGCTAATAATTCAAGTTCCTGCGTTCGAAATTCTTTTCGCTCTGCATCAATGCGGCGTTCTTCTTCTTCACGGGCCAAGCGTTCCTCCTCTAACCGCTGAGCTTCAGCTTCAGCCTCAAGCCGTTCAGCTTCTTCCGCTGCAGCGATCAAGGCATCTTTCTCGGCTTGAGTTTGCTTCTTAGGCATCGTTGATTATCTTGCTTGAAGCGTGGGATAGGCTAAACTAGCTTCTGGTGCCTAAATGTGAAGCAGTCTTCTGCCCAATAGGATGACCACTTATGAGCTCCTCTTCAAAGCTCCTAGAGCCAACAAATATTTTAATTATTTGGGGCAGATTAATGCATCTATATTTGTATACACTTGACAACTTTTTGTAGCCACCGCCAGGCTCGCCCTCTAGCTAGGATGCGTTAAGAGCTAACGCGAAAGCTCCTATCCAGCTACCTACCAGCTGTACAGTTACCTACGTATAATATGTATGCAGTTATGCACTTTTTGACACTTAGGTACTCTAGCTACTGTAGTAGTAGTCGTCTTGCTGTACTGTAATTACTGTAATTCAGCGCCCGGAATTCGTTAGTGGAGTTCGCCGAACGTTAACGAACACGGCGATTTTAACGAACTTTATGTTCGTTTAGGCCGGGTTCGTTAGTTTTTCAAAAGCCGAACTCCTTGTTCGTTTGAGTTCGCTAATTTTGACGAAAGCGAACTTCTGTTCGGTTCGGGTTCGATAATTCCTGGGTAACAGAACCCGCCTGCCAGCTGGTCGTCGTTTGCGCAAAAGCACCACTTATGGCTATGAAGTGGCCGAAATTTGATGCTTTTTGTCCTACGGACGTAATTTCGTGAGAGCAGATAACGGCCGCCTCGAATCATGGAAGGTCGAGGCAGGATTTCGCTTTTTTTTGGCGTGCGCGTTCGCCGAACGTTAACGAACACGGCGATATTAACGAACCCTTTGTTCGTTTAGGCCGGGTTCGGTTGTCGTTCGAAAACCGAACCCTGTGTTCGTTTGAGATCGTTAATTCTGGCGAAAGCGAACTTATGTTCCGTTTGAGTTCGTTATATTTGAATAGGCGAACTCATTTTCCAGTTTAGTTCGTTTCCCATACACTAACGAAATCCGGGCGCTGCTGTAATTTAGTATGTACTACTGTAGTCAAATGAAAAGGATATTTATCTACTATAGGTACGTAGTACATATTAGTACCTCCACACCTTTATAGTTCCGTCAGTCAGTCAGTCACGGTGACATTTGTCCGTTGCATATTTCATCACATTTTATACCGGCGAAGCCAGTACATAGAGCAGCGTAAAGAACCTATCCCATGAACCTATGCCGGCGAAGCCGGCATTCAGGAACCTATACTGTAGTAGAACAACCGCCTTTATACTATATATTAGTGTAAGTGCTGCTTAACGACTCTTGAAAATAACGGGGCAACAAGCAGGAAGGGAGACAACGAGGCAACGGTACTGGGCTGTGGGCTCTTTCCGCTGGCTGCTATCGAGAGTCTTGAACGGCCGTCTTAGTCCTCATTTCAATGAGTCGTGAGGCCGCTGTTGTAGCCTTTAAGTGCGAGGTAAACATTGTGACCACGGAACTGCCTGCCATGCACGCCACGAGAAATTTAGCTCGATGCATCGCACAAAAAAAATGACCGCTATCCTTCCAGGCATAAGCTAGACTGTTGATTATCACCATCACGCCAATCACTCGCTCTGTTTTATTTCAATAGTGGTACGACAGCAATGCTGCAATCGTTCGGCTGTTTCGCGTCAATCACTTTGCCGATGGTACTCTCGAAGTGATTAACCTAAAAAACCGCCAAACGTTCTTAAAGCGTATGTTTTTCGAAGACATCAAGCGAGCAGACTTCTTCCTAGGCGCAACCGTCATTATCAATTGCCGCCAGATGGTAAACCCAGAACGTACTTTAATTTCATTATGTGTGTTGTTGTTGTTGATGATGATGGGTGGCATCAGCCTAATAGTTTTGACCTTCACCTAAAGACTTTTCTGGGCTTTCTACTTTGTGTCGGCAGGTTGTAGTTGATTACGCAGACGAAGGCACAAAATTGCACTGTGCTGCGAATGGCATGCGCCTCTTCGGTCTTGTCAAGCCTGAAGCTCTCGGCGCTTTACCTTCCGTGCTGACCGCCGCGCAGCAACTCTTCGCAATTTCGCGGCTGAAAATGGTCAACCTCGACGCCGAAGGCAGTTCTCGCTTCAATTGCTCGTCTGGTCCAGCAGTGGCCATTGAGGCGTCGCTGCTAGGAGAAAGTCCAGATGTGGCTGAGCGTTGGCAAAACTTCTTGTCATCGCAGGGGGGAGCTATGGTTGGGAGCCAAAACAATGGAGACACCTCGAGCGACGACGCACTCTTTTGCTTTGGTGCGCCAGCTCCCATGAGCGACCCTCGAGGATATGCTACTGCATGCCTGGTGAAGCCTCACGTAATTAAGGAAGGGCGCCTTGGCGAGATGGTGGGTGCTATCACCAAACAAGGCTTCAGAGTGGAGGCGCTTCAAATGTTTACCTTAGGTAAAGATGCGGCGGCATCTTTCTTCGACGTCTACAAAGGGGTTCTACCAACCTACGCGCAAACAATAGCCCATGTGACGGAAGGCCCGAGCGTCTTTCTCCAGCTTAGCGGTGGAGCCGATGTTGTGCACGACTTCCGTGAAGCATGCGGTCCGAGCGAAGTAGAGCTTGCCAAAGTCCTGCGGCCCAACACCCTTCGGGCCCTGTTCGGATCAGACAGCGTACGAAATGCAGTGCATTGCACAGACCTTCCTGAAGATGGAGCCCTCGAAGTAGGATACTTCCAACATTTGCTTTCCCTTTGATGCACACCACCGACTATGTTGCCTTGTTTGCGTTAACGCCATTCCTTATCTCCCTTTTCGCGAGACTGCAATCAGAACGTTAAACGTTTAAGATCCGAAACCTTGAAACTTAATACTTGAAACTTGAAACCAAGAACTGAGAAGTTAAATATGAGCTGGCGTGTTGGAGTTCCATACAAATCCGAGATACATTTAACCCCTGTTCTTGAGCCACGTAGTACGTAGTGATTTGGCCATGGAGCATATAGATAGAGCCAGAGCCAAAAGTCAAAAGTACGCCAGAAGTCCAGAAGCCATAACACTTAACTTAACACTTAACACATATCCAGTAACCAAGAAAACCGCAGGTTTTCCGGGTTTTTACCCACTTTGGCAAAGCAGAAGATCCGGTGATTACTAATTTTGCTGAAGGAATACTTAAGGAAAACCCAGCAGCTTCGTGGGTTTTCTTGGCTACTGCACATATCTATCATATCACATATCGCGATATCACATATCGCATTAAAATAATTAAAACAACAAATGACACTAGATACTGGCGACATATGAGCTGAGATCGAGATCGAGATCGACTTCAGCACAAGCATCCTCACGACCTCATCAGTAATACATTAGAGAAATTAGAGAAAGCTGTTGAAACAGGGAAACGGGAAACTAAGAAGCAAGAAGCAAGACGCAAGAAGGAAGAAGGATGAATTAAGAATTAAGGAAAAGAAATTGCGAATGGACCCTTTTTTGTGAAATTTCGATTGGATATATTAGAAATTAGATTAGATTAGATTAGATTAGGTAGAATTCCTTTCTTTGATCTTATTCTTTATCCAAGGAGATGGGTTGATTTTGATCACGACGAGACGACGGAAGACTAGAATTGAATACATTTTTTGGTGGATGTAACTCATAGTCCAGTGATACTTTTGGTGTGCGGAGCTCTTGAAATAAAAGATAAACATGGCATTTTCTGCACCTCATTCAGATTTACTGATAGAGGACAATCCCTGCTCTGCGTTCGGCACCTCGGTCCATGAGATCTGCTCCTTGCGGCATACCTGCTGCGACCACAAAGCCGCGCCCTCGGTAAGTACCTTTCACCCAAAACGCACCCGCTCCTTGGAGTTGCGATGAGTTATCGTCTGCTCTCTCACGAAGGTCCAAGAGGGCACCAGGACTCAGCGATAAAGGATCTGAATTGACGACGTAAGTGCCCAACGCGGTATAGAGGCGACCACCACTGCGCGCTCGAAAGCTAGCCAACAGCTGGGCGCCATCAGGCGACCATGCTAAATCTGTAACGGCACTGCTAGGAAGTTGTGGCGCTCCGTCGCACAAATCTGCGAGCTCAGCTTCGAACGACGGCAAAAAAGCTGACTCAAAGGAGAGACTAAACTCGGCAGTATCGGCGGTACGTTGCTGAAGGCGCCCCACCAGTATAGGCCTGTCGCCATGCACATCGGCTCGAGGCACATCTCGGGTCTCACCAGGTTCCCCCGTGGCAGTGTGCAGCGCAACTGTGGCAGCTGACGCGCTGACAGCAAGCACTGTGGCTGGCGCCCAAGCCTCTCCTGCCTCACCCGACACCCACACGAGATCCCCTGCCTCCAAAGCTGACACAGAAACGGCAACTCTTTGACCATCTGGAGACCAGGCCACGGCTGTACAAACGCCAGGGAAGTCAAAGTGCTCGCAGCCCCATCGAGAAGTTTCCCAGACAGAGAGAGTGTCTTGAAAAGCGGCAAAGAGGTGAGACCCCGTTGGCGCCCACGCTAGAGCCGAAGGGACCCCTGGCGATGATTTCAGGACATGTGACGACTGTAGAATGATGTCCCATATCTGAAGAGCATCGCCACGCAAAGATGTAGATGCAGTTGCTAAGTGGCGTCCGGTGGGCGACCAGCTGAGTGCGTGCACGGGTCCTGGAGACGTGCAGCTGAGTGTGAGACTTGGCACGAGCATGGAGAATGGTAGAGAATGGAAAAAGTGACCGGGTTTGTAAGTTAGAGCAAGAAGATCTACCAGCATGCTGAAAGAAGGACATCCATGGGTTCTGAGGATATAAGTGCCACAGGCAAACTCCATGCTCGCAACCAACAGCAACGATTTCGCCGAGTGGTGCCCACCCGACACAGCGTACCCCACGCATCATGTCGTTGCTCATTTCCAGCCCCGTCCAGTCTCTCGAGGCGACATTATAACATTGCATTTTGGCCACACCTGCTGCATCTTGATGAGACGGAAAAGAACTTTTGGTGAAACAACTCGACTTCAGGAACAAATTTGAAAAGACCCTCAAACACGCCCATTACCTATTTAGCACACTTAAAGTAGATCTATCGTACATCCTAAACTACCATAGAGCACTGCGAGAGTCGGACGGGCAGGGTTCCATGCGACAAGCGGACAGCTGCCATTGCTATCGTCAATCAAGTCAGTGCTTAAAAAAGGTAAGGGCTCAATAAGACGAGACATTTTTTCAATTTTGTCATGTTGCCATCAAGTCAGTCATCAAGTCATCAAGTCATTCAGAGATATTTTACGTAAAAGTACTGTATTAGCTCCATTATTACAGGGTAGTTCAAGTTTGTTACTTTTGCTTTGTCGGGGTTATGGTGCAAAAGCTGTTGTAAAAAGAAAAAGAAAAATGGCGTTGTGCCATAATGCGATTTCAAAGGCACATTGACAGCCGAGTTCAGCCGTAGAAGGACAGTACTTTGACTGACGCATTGAGTCTCTTTCTTGCGAGAGGACTAGGATGACGACGCGCCGCTTTGATTCCATGGAGTCCACGCAGCTTCCCGGGTGGGATGGAGAACTCATGGACCTGCAACGTGAGACACAAGCACTGCTTTCCAGCATTCGAGCGGACGCAACCTCTTCAACTCGGCGATCTGGCGGGCCAGGTAAAAAAATCACTGTAGGGAGTGGGAAATCTGGGTCACGAAGAAAACGAGGCGGCAAAGAAGTTTCAGGCATCTCAAAAACATTCGAGATAGCACAATCTCCGCTCAAGCCTCGGCTTAAGCTTGGGCGCGAAACAGTGGAGGTACTCGACACTGCTAGCAATCCAGCGTCGGTTCAAGGTGATGATGAAGCAAGTGATGCAGGTTTGTCTCGGAGTGCCGCACCTACGACGGAAATCCCTGCAGGAGACCTGAGCTTTGAAGCTGAAGAATCACGCCTTCGAGAGGTGTGTACTAGTGGGACTGCTGTCTTGTATCGATACTTTTGCCAATTAATTTAGATGCACTACATCCATATCCTTTGCATGACCAAATGTTGCACACGTTCGCTCGCGCAGGGCGTGGACTCTTTCATTCCTCATTCAACGGGTGGCCTCTTTGAGCTCGACGACGAGCGTCGGAGGCTCGAGCTCATTCATTCGGTAAGCATATCTATTGAAGAATGACTAGTTCCCTCTCATCCACGTCTTGCCTCATAGTAATGCTTGCGGTTCCTGAGCTTCTATGGGTGCGCTTTTGATACAGCGTCGGAGCGCGCAACAGCAGAGCCGTGCCGAATTGATGGCGCAAGTAGAGCGCCGGAGTGCGTGGCTGGAAGATGACCGGCGTGCGCTAGAAATCCAACGGCTCTATCGTGGGCACCTGGGCCGCCGGTTCGTTGAATTGTTGCGTGAGACTGCGCGCATGGAGGCGGAAGCGAAAGAGGCCTGGGTGGAGGTGCGCGATGCGGAGAGCGGCGACTTGTGGTACTTCAACCAAGCGACAGGTGAGAGCCAGTGGGAAGTTCCCGAGGCACTCATTGACCTCATTCCAGGCAAAGGCCGCGTGAAAAAGTTGTCACCCTTAAGCTCTGAGGTCGAAGACAATGCCAACCCTGCGACAATGCACCCTCAAACGGGGATGCTCGAGCGGACGTCGTCGACGAGCGTGCTCTTTCCAGCGGTGAGGCATCATAGAACCACTGCGGAGTCACCACGCAAAGAAAATCAACGGCCACAGTCCGCTGGAGAAGCAGATGGAAAATTGCCCGGTATATCAAAGCAGTTTCGCTTGCCGAGTGGCACCGTCGAAGTGTTTCGGAATGGCGTGACGGAGTACGACGACGAGGAAGAGGTGCCAGGTGGCCTTCAGAGCTCGAAAGACAAAGATCGGCTCTTCCTCTCGGATGGGACAGTCAACCCGGCTCTACGAGACACCGTCCGTGATACCCTCAAAAACAGTCGCTTCGACTCCGTCGCCACTCTCCTCATGGGCCCCGGCCACGTTGAAGAAGAGCCGTTGGCTCCTTTGCCTCCGTCGGCCTCGGGCGCCGACCGCCGGCCGGTGATCGGCAACAGCTCCAGCAGCCGGCCCATGGTGGCAGCCCTCAAGGTCAAGAAAGGCAACAAACTAGCGCGCCCTGCGGTAGGCACCAGTGATGCAGGTGGCATTCGGGACGTGAAGTCGCTCGCTATTCGCGACGTGAGCCACCCTGGGTTCGATCTCTCAACTCCGGCTAGCAAATTGTCGTCTGGCGCCAAGGATGCCACCGAGGCTGAAGGCTCTGCCAAGAAAGTGGGCGAAATTTGCTTCAACTGCTGGAGCGCGGGAACCGGCAAATTCTGTGCGATGCACATCTCGGAAGAAAGGCTCGAGGGAGGTTCGAAGAGTAAAACTTCGTCTGCGCTCATGTGCAAAAACTGGAATTTGGGCGTGCTTCTGAAGCGATACCGGTCCGAAGACATCCAAGAAGTGTTCATGAAAAGTGCAGCTTCCCTACGGTACGACAAGCAACGGAAACGGTTTGTCACTGTGGAAGAACAAAAGCACCCCATTTACCGGGGCTTAAGCAGTCTCTTGAGTGGCTACAACTTTACGGTGCGCCGTAAGATTCACCAAGCAGTCTGGGTGCGGTCTCTGGTGGAAGTCCTGCGCACCGGGCAATTGAACAAGGAAGGCGCTGCGCAGTCTGCGGGTATGCTCCGGCTTCGCAACACGATTTTCAACACCAAATGGGTGAAGCAGTACGCGTCTTCAGTGGCTCATCTGCATCCCAAAGGTCCTGTAACCGGCACAACCCTCGCGGAGCGCAGAGGCCTCTTGCATCATTTGGTTGTGAAGCATGATTTGAGCTACATGTTTGCTTTGCCCACGCCCATGCCCCTCGCCCTTTACCAACCACGCCAATACGACCTTCCGGCACCTCGCAGCATTCCCATGCCACGGCCTTCTTACAAGACGGCGCCCGTGGTCGCGAGCCCGAATGTGTTCATGCCGTTAGAGCACCCGGGATCGTGGCTCGAGCGGCTCATCGGTCGCGCATCTCGGGAAGCTATTGCTGCAGCCACCCTCCAAGTAGCGGCGTTATCACCCGTGCCACCCACAGAAGTGGAGAGGAGAACCAAATACGCCCCTCCAGCTACCATCAAGTTTGCGTCACTCGCACGAAAGGCCACTCCAGGCAACATGGCAGTGGGGGGGCTGGCGGCGGAACTGACAGTGCACGAATTAGTGCAAACGATGATCCCACCGCAATTCGGCAATTACACGGTCATGCACAAGGCAGCGGTGGCGCCACGAGTCTCAGACGAAGAAACGGCGTCATTCGAGCCTAGCCCGAAAGATGTCGCACAGCAGGTGTTCGTATACCGCGCGCTGCAACATCCCCTCAACTCTCGCCGCGCTCCAACCATCATGGTCCCCACCTCGGCGGGTGAATTCGAAAAGCATTTTTACGGCCCGAACCGACCCGACCAAACGGGCGAAGAGGCGAGCCACGGGTTTCGAACATCGGCGTTTGCGAGCGGGTGCGACTCGATTGTAGTGAAAGAGACCAACGTGCAGGCTTTTGAGCCTTCCGCAGAGGTTGCGACCCCCAATCAGCCCGCCGCCAACCAGACAGTTACCACTCACGTGGACCACACTTACCCTTTCTGTGAGCCCAGCAACCGTAACAACACTACTTTGGACTTTTACCACTTGCTCCTCTTCGGGTCGTGCGCGCCAAACAAAGAGCAGGTTTTCACCAATTTCAGCACGCAAGAGTGCGGGGAGTTCATGCGTGACACCGACATTGAGCTTCCGATGGGCCACTGCGTGAGCAACGTGTACCGTAGCTGGGCCTTCGTCCAGAGGCAGCTCATCGAAGAGTTCGTGACCGACGACGGCCTTCCTTATTGGTTCGACCGCAAGCTAGGTGAAACCTTTTGGGAGCGGCCCCTCGCGCCGGAAGAGCAAGTCTCAGTGAAAGAAGGTGGCACCGTGCTGGATAATGCAACCCCCTCTGATGCTGAAATGCGCTCTGAGGACACGTCGAAGAAATATCGCCAAGATGACGTACGAAAAGTCATTTTGAAGAAGCACGAGACGGCTGACGATATGCTGGATCGCCGAAAATTGGCGTCGCAGAGCGCGAAGTGGGCTCGCGAAGAAGGTGTCCTGCCAGCGCCCAAGGGAGGCGCCAAAAAGAATGCTCGTGCAGCGGCCTCCGACCTCTTGCCCATTCCGTCGCCTGCGAACGTGAGCGCTCCACCTGCTGCTGCGGCTATGTCTGGCGGCGGTGGCGGCGGTGGCGGTTTACCAGTCGCAGCCAGTAGCAGTAGTGCTCCTTCACCTCATGCACAGGGATTGAGCGGAGGACGCAGTGCCTTCGTGAACAACATGGGAGGAGCTAGCGAGTCGGATGGATCAATGAATTCCGGTGGTAACGCCGCAATGGTCGCGAATTTAACGAATGCTCTGAGCGGTTTGTTGCCTCAATTGCAGCAAGGCGCGTCACCTATGGACCTAGTGCAATTAGGGATGGGCCTTGGCATGAGCCTTCAGGGCAACGGAGGTGGAGGAGCTGCGCCCGTGTCACCAGGAGGAGGAGGGCAGCCTTCGAGCAGCGCGGGTGTGACGTTTTCGGAGCCAATGATGGGAACCACAGGGCCGCCTCCTCCAATGCCAGGAGCTGAGCCAATCGGAGTTGTGGACCCAACCAACTCGAACCGTACTGCGACCTTGTTAGACCACTCAGATGAAGCAGCGCAGCGAGAAACTTTTGCCCAAATCGACCCGTCTCTGAGCACCAACGAGCAGTTTCGCGGCATGGAAGTTGTGGCCACCGAGACACCTGACGACGAAATGGAGGGCCATCTGATGCACGTCTCGCGCGAGACGGAGGCCAAACGACAAGTCCCTGTCTTTGCATACCCGCCCGAACTCCTCGGGAAAGATTACAGCACACATCCTTTAGCAGGCGCTGGGGTCAGCTTTTTAGCAGAAGGCGAAGGCACAGAACAGAAATTCGTGTCCGAATCGAAGCGCGCACTCCGAAGAGCAGGCGACGTCTTACCGGAAGGTTTTTTCAACGCCATTTACCGAACGCACGTGGGGAAAGCAGAGGTGGATTACCTGCCCACAGTCCCTAATTTGCCGCAGCCTCGGCCAGTAGGGCGAGTTAAACCGAGGTCAGCGGCTGAGGATTGGTTCGCAATTGGCTTCGATCCTTGGTCGGCCGGGAAAGACCCTCTCACTCGGGAGTTTATCCCTACGCTGCTCACCAAAGAAGAAGCGCTTTTGGAGCAAGCGCGGAAGCGAGCAGACGCTGCATTTGTGGAAGTCGCGGACAAGGAAGGGGCAAGCGCGATGGAGGCAGAGTCCTCAGAATCGCTGCGGCTTGCGGCGCTGTACTCCGAAATGGCAAGCATGGCACGGCACTCCAAGTATGCGGAAATGGAAGTTCGCATGAACCAAGCCGACTATAACTTACCCATCGACTACCAGGACGACGCTGGCAACACTCTGTTGCACGTGACGTCTCAAAATGGGCTCAAGCGAGTGGCAAAATTACTGCTTCGCCGCGGAGCAACCATCAACAAGCAAAACTTGGCCGGTCAAACGGTCTTGCACTTTTCTCAGGCCTACGGGTTCACCGAATTGTTCGACTACTTCATGTCAAAGGGCGCTGACGACAGTTTGATGAACGCAGACGGGCTTACTTGCTATGAAGGGCTCGGGGCCGACGATGTCGCGGCTATTTAAGAGATTTACGTGGCTTATTTTTCTCTCGTAAGGCGCATTTCTTATTTCTTTTCTGTGTAATCTCATTAGCTGCTGCTGTTCTGACCAGTCTCGTAAAAAAACTTATTAAATTAAGAGTACAATTTCCGTATATTCACGATATAGTTTGATTCTAGGACACAATTTTGATTTACTTATTCACCCCCGAACAAAAAGAAACACCCCTGGCCCGTTTAGAACACAAAATGCTGCATATTCTGACTTGAACTCTTGAACTTTAACTAGTATTATTTCAAAATGCGCTGAACAGAAGCCAGTTCTGCAGGCAGAAGAGGGAATTCGCGTGTGATGCGACAGCGACAGTGACATCTGCGTGTTGCGCGAACAACGGAAGTTCGGAATGATCCGGATTCAGGAGGCAGGAGGAGGAGGGGCAGAATGCATTGGCCAAACAGAGACGCCAACGCCAAACAGAGACGTCAACACCAACCCTCGACCTTCGGGATAAGTCTGACTGGACTCTGGGCTGCTGGGCTGTGGACCTCCATGCAGCATGCAGAAAGCAAGCACCCTGTAATAATTACAGAAGTTACAAGTAGCAAGTAGCAACCTACTCCATATTAACATCAAGGCAAATTGGCGACTACCCCTAGGCCGAACTCGAACTAATATAAAACCAAATGACACAGAAGCCAGTGCTGCGGGAAGAATGTACGCATGTATTGCGCAAACAAAGCAAGGGCGGGTTCCTAGGAACTTCGGGCCACCGACAGATGATGAACCCTTCCGTTATGAATTTGCAGCACCGCTTGGTACTTGAATTTTCCGTGGGACTCTCGTTTGATCAAAGGCAGGCACAATGGAGGATTGATTTATTTTGGCGGCGGCTACAAGCATTGTCAGCACGATCCTGCCGATCACTAGCGCGGAACCTGCACTCTTCGGGGTATACGCAGTCGACTTGCTCTCAAGGTGGAGGGCCTTGCGAGGGTTTCGAAAAACGCTGGAGGACG
>Ga0307931_1001163_pt1 | contig 17273 bp, 22 predicted proteins | sample OrgLakmetageno47_FD_201816 | JGI IMG/M metagenome (GOLD analysis project Ga0307931, IMG submission 201816) | Saline water microbial communities from Organic Lake, Antarctica - #47 | ecosystem: Environmental > Aquatic > Non-marine Saline and Alkaline > Saline | place: Antarctica: Organic Lake... | reverse complement strand
ACCTACCTACCTACCTACCTACCTACCTACCTACCTACCTACCTACCTACCTACCTACCTACCTACCTACCTACCTACCTACCTACCTACCTACCTACCTACCTACCTACCTACTACTAGGTACTAAGTATGGGTATTTGGGGGGAAAGTGTCAGCTGAGAAGGCTCTCTTGGAGATCACCCCCAAAGAAAAAAAAATCCCACGGGATCGAGCAGGGCGAGGAGCCTTAGTTTTGCTGAAACTAAGATTTATGGCTCGAACTCATCGCCCACGTAGATCCTGATCCCGACGTGATTGGCAATGACGAACAGCATGTTGAGAATCTTGCTGGGAAGTGCAGACCCCGCATGCTCCTTCGCCGTACTGATAAGGCGCCGATCCTATATCGTTTCCCCTCGCAGATCCACTTGCACACGAAGTACCTTCTGACGCACTTAGCAATCACCTTTCACGAGAGCATGCACCAGAGACGCCACAGTTAAGAAGCCGGAAGCCGGAAAAGGGGCCACTGAACGGAATGTTCGAGAAAATGTTTGCCTTCTGATTACTGATTAGCTTCTCTTCCAACTGTTGCTGCAGTAGTATAAGCTTCTTTGCCTTGTTTCTGCCTGTTAGCCTTCTAATTCCGGCCCCTCGGGAAAAGTGCATTTACTTGGTGGCCCTATTAACGGAGACGACGAAAAAGGAGGAGGAAGGCCATTGAATTTAAAGACCCCAGGCCGTAACCTAAATGCTACATGGGCTGAAGTCTTATTCATGCGCCTCAACAAAACTCCGGTCGGTGTCTTGTGTCTTGGATTTTATCGACCTCCTAGCGCCCATCACCTGGACCGCACGGTTACCTCACCCAAGAGCCATTTCACCGAACCAGAATACATCCCCAAATAGGTGTACATACTACCACCTCACTTTGCCATGTCCTTCATCCAGGAGTCATCGAGAATGCCCCGCGTTGACGCTGAATGTTTCGCCATAAGGTGGTCTCCAGCCTGATAGGTGTTTGGTTGGTGTTTTGTGGGAAGTAGAACATGGGAACAAGGAACAAAAAGTAATTCGTCACGAGAAAGCAAGGTAAGAAATTAGATATAGCACCAAAGAATGCAATAAAAATATGCATCAACGCTCGTACCATGGTCGGCGGGTATTTCGCGGGTCGGTCTGCGGAGACGCACGTAGGGATGGCTTCTACATGTGCGTCCATGTTCAAGTTGGCGAAGTACGCGAGCGACTGGCGGCGCGGGGTGCCTTTTGCTCCCGCTGAGGACGAAGAGCTCTCAGTCGAGTTAGTAGCAGTCTGGTTGTTCTGTTGAGGTTCAATCACGCGATGAGGCGTGGAGAGCCACTTGTCGTTGGTCCAACGGCTCATTAAGTCCCCTAAATTGATTACGAAGCCGTCCTCGACGAAAGGCGCGTCGTGCCACTCGCCGTCCCGCAACTTCACCTGGTGATGAGCACAGAAAGGTTTAGAATTGCGAACGGATCGTTCAAGTTCGGAAACAAAAATGTTCAAGAGGAAAATTAATAACAAAAAAAGCAGTACAATAAAGGGTTAATTATTTATTTTGTTTTTCGATTCTTGTAACACTTCTCTTCAACACATTTTCAACAGAAGATATTAGGCGAAAGATGCAAAATGAGCAGCTGCAAGTGGTATAACAGAAGCGTGCGCAGCACTTTAAAAGGTTCTTAAAGGCAAAAAGGGTTGATTAAAAAAACCTGCAGGCCAGGTCCGCCCGATTTGAGAATGGTCAGCACTCCATAGTCGGTGTGAGCTGACGCCCGCATTTGGCCCGGCTTCGGCTGGTGGGGGGAGCCAGCCCCTAGGGCGGGGTAGTTGAGGGCCCGCAGGCTGGAGGCGTGCTTGTCATTTTTGGACACAAACCAGTGCTCGTCGAGCTCCAGGCTCAACGCAAATCCTCGCATCAGGGACGCGCTCAGGCCCTGCGAGAGAAGTCGAAATAAGAAGTAAGGAAACGATACGATAAACCAGGATAGAAAAAAAAACTACTTTACAAAGTGCGCAGGTTTACACAAATAGCGAATTGGGTCGCATGATTAATGCGATTCGGAAGACTAGAGAAACCCAAGTGTAGACGCCTTGAACAGCAACTATACAAGAGAGACTGCCAGCGCCCCCGGAAAAGATTCGCATCTCGCATCGCATGGCAATTGTTCAAAGCTAAACATAAGTATGAATATACATACACAAATCTTCTCTTCTTAATCTACTTTCTTTGTTTGTCTAAAACCTCCATAGCTTCGAAGTAATTCTGCCAATCTGCTCGCATGTTAGCAGGCGTAGGCGGGTAGCGCGGCAGCGGCATTCCAGCTGAAGCTTGGTAAGGCCCCACAGAAAACATTTCTTTCATGTCGCCTTTTTTGCCCACGCCTGCCTGTTGATATTTACAAAGAGGTGGGCAAATAATCATGCGATTTTCTGAAACGTTAGCGGAATCTTGTGTAGTCCTAAATGAACACAACGGTAGCTAGGTGAGGTGTCACTTTTGAGTGCATGGTGAAGATCATTTCAGCCAAGAAGCGGTGTGACATTAGAAATCAAACTGAGATCATACATCGTCATCAGCGCTGCCGTCGACGTCAGTTTTGCCTTTCGAAAGCGTTTCACCGCCGAAAGGAGAGTAGCCGTACGGAAACGCGTCACTCATGAGCAGGTGGTTCCCTTCACCCACCTGAGTGAACCGATAATGGTAGCCAAATATAGCACTCAGGATTATGACGTCGAAGTTATTACGGTCAACATAAAAAAATAATATTTTCTTTCAGTTCATTCTATTAAGTATTTCGACTTTTAAACAATGTAACCTTGGCCTCGATTGGGAGATCGAAGAAATCGCTAGTGGTTTTCCAAGCGGCGTCAATAGTGGACTGTGGCACTCCATGGTGCGTCGCAACGAAAAATCCAACCTATCACAAGGTAGCAAGAAACACGTGCAAGGCTTTGAATTGACCTATGGCTGATCAACTGAAACGAAAAGCTTAGTTTAATCAACTCTGCTCGCATTATGTAGCTCAATGGGTATCATGAACAGTAGACTGCCCGCACCTCCTCGCACGCAGCCGCAATTTTCTGGGCAACTGCTTTTTTAGCTTCATGAGAAGAATTTGCTTCTCGCAATGGCGTGATGTCAATAATCGGAATGGCCGAGGTGCACGTGGACTGCGCCCGTGTCAAGCTTTGAGAGAGGAGCCTTGCCGAGACAGCCACCCTAGTGAAGCAGATAAGACGCAAGGACGAAAATGACACAAAAATCAATGAATGTGGCTATCACTTCTTGGAAATGAGATATATCAAGCCTGTTGGATTGAGACTAGGCCTAAAGTGCGGCACGAGCGATACCGTAACATTGTCGGAGTTCGCATCATTTTTTTTTTCAACGAGATACTGCAACGAGCAACGAATAATAATAACGTCGAGACAAAAAGTTTAGACAAGAGCGTTTAACCACGTATTATTCAGTACACGACTTCCGACAGCCTCAGTCCTCAGTGTGTAGTCGATCGACATGAGGTGTCATGATCCTTGGTCCGTTCATTCGGTTTTGAAGTTTTGACATGAGCTGGATGGATGTGAGTGGATGTTTGACTTGCTTCCTTTTGAAGTTCGGTGCCAGTGTAGCAGCAGAGCAATGTCGTGATACAAGAATCTTAATCACGCAACGTTGATATAGAAGAATGTAAATGGCTTTCATGGCGGGAGGTCTAAGTCACTTCCAAAATAAATTGGTTAGATATGGCAGTATGACCGTAACAAGCAAGTTATATTAGCAGTAACAACAACCATGACTATTTCGACCCGTGTAGCCCTTATAGTTGCCGTTGCAGCCACATCATGCCTGAATGCGCCGTGTACTGCGTGGAACACTTACTACATCTCTCGTTCACCATCTCCGCAGTTTTTTCCGCACAAATTATCCCGATCAGTGCAGCAGAAAAAGACTGCGAGCAACGATGCACGCATGCGGATGCTCGATTCCCGAGTAATACATCTTCACGAACCTGTCAAAAAATTGAAAGACTATGAAGGCGATAGAAACGAATGGATAATTAAAATTGAAAATGGCGCCAAACATCGCAGGGATTCAGGTTGGCCGGATCTACCAATCCTTGTGAGCTTGGACAAAATTTTGACTTCTCAGGGAAAGCTTGACAAAAATGCGCCACTCTTGTCTTGGAAAATTGCCCTTGCCCTCGCTATTGTTGTACCGCATGGTTTATCCGACCTTTGTACAACACTCCCATCACGGATTACCTTCCTGGGTGGTCATGTGCATGGTCTACTTGGTGTCGGAGCCGTATACGCCTCTGCTGCAGCACTCACACTGAGTATGCCCAAACCAAAGTACCGCTACCTTGGGCTTTTATGGACTGCGTCGCTCTTTCATATGCGCGGAGACCTCCCTGCGCTCATGAATTTAGTGGGAAATTTGTGCGGTTACACAAACGCTGCGTTACCTTCGGCGATTTCCTCTTGCAACTGGCTCATTACGGCATCTTGGGTGTACACTATCGCACTTCATCTGTGCTGGGTAAAGTGGCCTGCGTTAGCCCTAGTTTATTTGAGCATGCTGCACACAGGGCTGCACTACTGTACGCTCTTTTTATGCGCCAGAGGAGTGGTTGATAATGTGTGTGTGGCAGGCTGGCGTGCTTCAGTTCCGGTTCTTCCAGTTGCGGTGGCACTCTTCGGTGCCACTACCTGCATTTGCTTTTATGCTTTTCGGCAGTGGAGTCACCATCTCATGAATTCAAGATGGGTAAGAGAAGGCATGTGGATAGCTCCCGTTATTGCGCACATCTATTGTGTGGGTTGATAGTGCATAGTGAATATATTATCAAAACCATAGCTAATATTCGGGGTGAAATGGGCGCTTTAAGCTTGGCCCTATAATACAAATATATGTATATAATACTTACATAGATAGACGACGGCAAAGCGCCCAATTTTAAGATCTGCCCATAGCTTCTCAATGTGCATTCAAGGTAAGTGATAAGAAAAATCGTGATGAGTTCACTGAAGTAACCACATTAACCCCACATCACATATCTATAACTGCGTGCACAAAATTGAAGTAAATGCACTAAGACACGGGCCTTTGCCTTAGCTGTAGGAAATTTTGTATAATTAAGCCCTCGTGCGGACTACCTGGCTACGTGTCTGTGTAATTCTCCTTGTTGAGTTTCAATAACCCAACACCCAACCAACTGAGCCGCTCCAACACTCCCGGCTATGTCTCATGGAGTCTCATTTATTACTCTAAAAATGGCAAAAGAACAAAAGGCATTAACGAGCTGCGCATTTATCCATTCACCAAGCAGAGCCAGTTCACAGTGGACTAAAGGCTTTATAGAACCAAATTTCTATCGCTTCTTCTGTAAACCCTGCGCCTCCTCAAAGCAGCGGCCCTGGTCTTGGCCTTGGTCCCTCCAGTTCTCTCTTCTGTTCTTATGCGGCTATTCGATATTCGATACACATGTGGCCTTTGAACATCCGATTATGCCGTTATATCTGCGCATGGGATAAATAGGCTTTTTGTTCCCTAGTCTTTTCCACTCCTTTGGTAATGGACAAAGCAGAAAACAATAGGGTTTTGTTTTCTCCGGGATTTATATTTGTCTAGACAGCGACTTGAATCCGCGTTGTTGTGTCGAGGCAGCCGGCCTATGTGTGTTGCTCGGCAGCTGCTCTGCAAGATGCTGACGCAGAAACTCGGACGAAGTTGCCGACGAAAGCGACGAGACATCTTCGTCCCCATCTGGTCCTGACGTTTTTTCTTGCTGCTTCGTGTTGCTGCTCGGAGATAAATTAGCAGGCACAAAGTCTGAAGTGGCAACTGACTGGTATTGTGGCGAGTGCCCGTTAGCGCCGCTCCTTGAGAAGCTTCCGAGCAACTTCCCGACTCCGCTTCGCCAACCTCCACTTTCGCCGTTGCTGGCGCCAACACCACCATTATTACTATTGATGCCTCTTCGATCGCCATCGTCAGTACTGCTGCCATTCCCACTTCCGCGGTTCATTGGAGGAGCCTTGGGAGGCACGGGGAAATTTTCAGAGCGGAACGGAGTAGCACCGCTATCCGAGCGTGAGAGCCCAAGGGCATGAGGAGGAGGCAAAGAAGCCTGCTTTTCACCGGGTCGATCGTAGGGCCATAAAGGCAGTTCACAGTGGTGCTGCGCGAAAAACGCAAGCTCCTTCTCTCGGGGGCTAAAAAGAAAAAAAGGTACAAAATAGACTAGCTTAAAAACAATAGCATAGGGCAAAGTTATTGAACAGAACGTCGAAACTATCCAAACGGCAGGTAAATAAGCGCCAACCATTCGCATCCCGAAAAAAATGATGTGCTGAGCCTTACTAAGAGCTACAACACAGACTTTTACCTCTTAGCGTTGAAGAGGGATACAACGGGGTCACAGACAATCCAGCTCGTGAGGTTGGGCTTTTGTGGAATACAGCGAAGGGCATACGACTCCGCCAGGCCGCGACCTCCGCGACAGACGCAATACCTCGCCCACTTATACTTTGTCTGACATGCACAAAAGAGCAGAATGTAAGGTCACACGCCTTTCCAAAAAAAAAGTGATACTTTGACCGGGAAAGTTTGAGGATGCAGACAAGTGGCTTCCCAGGAAGCCAGTTGCTACTAGAATGCAGATGTGATACCTATGTACTGGTGTGACGCACCAGTAAAGGGTTAGCATCGACGTGATTCATCATGTGGTTGCACGTGTTCAAGTACACCAAGGGCCGTGTTGACGACGCTGGCAATCGATACAGCAGATCTTCTTGACTGTGGCTGTTACCATTATCCATACTGTCTTTGCCTGGCAGGGTCGATGCTATGGCTTGTGCTGCACCCACAAAATTGCTCCCTCTATCAGCTGAGAAGCCATCCACATTGCTCCCAATTCCCGATTCGCTGCCCTCGCCACCGCCCCAAACGGCCCATTCGGACATGGGCACTTCGGCCATGAAATGGTTGTGAATGGTCACGCAGCCCGGCCACTGAAGTTTGTCTCCGCGCGCCCACTGCTGGCCGCCGCTGGCGTCACAAGTCCAAATCGACTCGTATGGCCTGTACATGGAGCGTCAAGTATGATAAGGGTATAAATTATCAGGGAAGAAGGAGAGGCACTTGTATTAGGAGTAGAAAAATACGAGTAAAATCGAGACTAACTAAGGGTAAGATCATCTGTTTCGATCACCGGCGGCGGTCGGTAAAATTAATGCCGAGATAAATGAATGAATTGATGTCCGCAGTGCGCTCGTAAGCGAAGCGGTTCCAAGTTCGGTACACGAACGTCATGCTTTGGGAAACCTGATGACGAAGCACGAACGTGAGAAGCAGGCCAACGGCTGAAACTTTGCGCTGAAGCAAATTAGCCTATGCTACCTGAGGCTTCATCTCGCTGCTGTATCCGCAACATGGTGGCGAATAGGTAGCTTCACCCTGGAAGATCACTGACAACTGAAAAGACCCAACAAGAGGCGCAAAACACCGAGATATGGTTGTGAGGTGCAACATGCCGCAGTGACAAGAAGAATGATCATTGAGTAATGAAGGACATCGGCCTAGAGCTCTCTGTTAGTCTAGATTCTTCACTGAGGTAGGCACCTCACAAGTCACTTCCCCAGCATCGCGTCGAAACTTGTAAAAGATGCACTGCAATGGGTGCCCAGCTTTAATGTCGAGCTCAGGCTGCACGATCACGGGCAAGCAGCGTCGAAGCCAGTCCTCTTCTTCTTTACGCTCTAAGAACTTTCGTCCCTTGGAGGGCGTCCGTGGGGAAGTTTGCTGCTCCGTCATGTGCTAATTGTTATCATTCATTGCTAGCTGCTTAAGTGGTAAGGTCTACTAGCTCGTAAGCTGCGGGCTGCGGGCTGTGGGATTATACGAGAGAGTAGACTAGTAGTGAGAGAGTTGTGGATTTTTTTGTTTGGGTTGTCGGTTGTCGGTTGTCGGTTGACAGGAATGTCAGGAAAAGAAGAAGGAAGGTAAGATTTGGTGTTTTACAGTACTAGTAGTAAACAAGTAACTTAGTAGAAGAGCTGAAGAGTGGGTGATTCGAAACAACCGAAGAGAAGCATTACACCTAGATAGCTAGAGCAACGGCAAATCCTTCATTGTACCATGGCTCAAGATTAGATTAGATTACACTCCCCAATTGCAAAGAAACAACGACAAATAGCATAAAGCTGCGTTTTGACGAATCCTCCAGAACAAGTCTGACTGGGCTGAGTGTCCTTTTTGCGTTGTGCAATGCCCATCTTTACTCTCATGAACGGAGGCATAGGTTTAAGGGAGCCCTCGATTGCCCCTCTCACCCTTCCTTGTATAGAAGAAAGAAATCTAAACCGCTTAAAGCGAGCGCCGTACTTTTAAAAAAATGCAAACTCGCAGTCGCACGTGCAATCGAAAGGAGAATGTTGTGTATGGAAAATCAGGGCAAAGTAGATCAAGCCACTTGGAACTGCTATCATTACTTCCATGGCCACTCAGGAATATGTTCTTGATTAGCTCCTCTTATAGTATAAGCGTTATTGCTTTGTATTTCCACCTATCGGCCCTATAATTTCGGCCCTTCACGGCCTGCGACAGAAATATAGGATATCACAAAAGCGCAGCAGATAGGTGTTCATGACGAAATTTCAGTCGATTGCACGGCCCCACATCAGGCGATGCCTTTGCAGGAGAAAGGCCCCATGCCGGATCCAAGGCCTTTCGGCCAATGGCAGCATGCCTACAAAACAAAGAAAAAAATTGAGTCCGCTGCCATGGTCCTTGAGCTATCGCTACTGTAGCACTTGCTCCTTGATCACTTCTAACATGCGGTGTGAGGTAAGGGTGGCGGTGGCGTAAATGCTGTTCGTTGCTCATATTTGAGTGAAATTGCATGAGCGACGAAATGGGTAGGGTTTCCTGGACACGCATGAACACCTGAGTTTGCCCTGTACGCTTACGACTTATACCTTCCCTTGGGATGGGAGCTGCTTTCATTACCGCCGCTGCTTCAGCCACGGCTACTACTGAGATTGTCGCGCGATGTTCAGCAAAAATTGTTATCATGGCGTTGAAAAAGGTAATGTATTACTCTAGGGGAAATATCCAAACTGCACTGACATTTTAATTATTGTTGTGCCCAGGGCATGTACGAAAAAAATCACAGCAAATCGTGACTGTCGCGAGAAAAATAAATCGTACATTCGTAGCTGATACTGCTTGCAATGCTCGCAGGCACAGCGACAAATAATCGCCCAAAGAGGCCATTGTAAAGCGCTCGGCCTCCCTCACGCGCTGCAACATGCCGTAATACTGCAAATGTGGTGTTGAAGCCATATGTGCCAACATTTGTTTGAATACGTGTCTTACAAACATCAAAAGGATTCATAGCTGTTGCTGTGGTACCCCCGGCAAGAGCACCAGATATGCAGTCAACCATGTCTACTGGAGAATCAGTACGAACAAAAGGTAGAAAAATTTCTGATCTTTTTGTGTACTCATAGACAGTCCATGAAATCATGCCGCCGGGCACGCATGTTAGTAGGCTGGGCCCTAAGCCACGGTAAAAATTTCTCACCCCTCCTTCTCGATATATTTCTACTGCTACACCTGCTGCACCTCCTTTCATATTTTTGTCACAAATCTGTAGTCGCTGCACAATAACATCCTGCGGAACCCAAAGTGCCTGCACGCATATTTCAGCAATACCTCCAGCAAGAGCGGGTAGGAATGGTGTAGGGATGCAGTTCTTTAACCAAGAACTACTCTCGAGATAACGCAACGATGAATTATACGACGCGAAGTATAATCCTGATACTGGAACTGAGCTGAAATTATTGAAGAATATACCTCGGTAAAGGGATGCTATTCCTTGGGTCTTGAAAATTGTCCACGCTTTTTCAAAGAAGGCACGAGCAAAGGGTTGATGTTGTTGGTGCACTTGGAGACGAGTTATGATGAGGTCAAAAGGATACAGCACTGTGCTTTCGCAAAAGGAGGTGACGCATAGAGTAGCAATAAACTTTGGAATACTCACTCCAGGCCAGACCACACTTGAGATATTGAATAATTCTTCGAGCATCCGTTTGAAGGAGCTACACTACTGCGTGGTTGGACATTATGAAAGACGATGACGCTTTCATTTAGCAGAAGGCCCCGAGATAATTTCACAATTTCAGGTGATCGCTGCAATGACAAAGTGATTCTTCAGCTCATGGCTCATGGTTTAGATCATAGAAATGGTCGAGAAGCTGAAATACTTGACGATGACTCGTGATGTCCGAAACTGCTTCTCGAGAAGCTACGGAAGCCATGGAAGTTTCTTGGATGTCTCCTGACTGATGAGACTGATGAGACGTCGTCTCCGAAGGATCGAAGGATCTTGCTTTTTTTTTGGTCAACAAGAAAAATTCTGCACACTGTACGCAGTTGGTACGTACGCAGTGCATCAGTAGTGTATCATCATTTGATCGAGGGTCGAGAGATCGAGGGGGCATCCTCATCCTCACTTCATTACTTTCTTGTGAAATGTACGCAGCCTCGAACCATTACAATGCAAGTGCCATAAGAACAGAGCATTAGTAGGCTGCTCTCGGATTCACCCTGAGCTGTTTTCTAGCTCAAGATATTAACCTGCAAACCGCGCATTCATCTCGGCTTTGGGCCAAGTGGAATTTAACGCTTCGTCCCTATCTAGCTGTCGACAACCTCTTCCTAGAGGGCAGTTTCAAATATTCACAATGCTCGCATCTTGTAAAGAGCTGATTTCAGTACCTCAAGCTATCGGCTTGTGCCTCGGAATGAGCTCGCTCTACGTCGCGGTGCTGTACTTGCTGCCAGCTAGCATTCATTCACTTCCTCGCGATGCACCTCGCCAAATCGTGTGGCGGTCATGTGCCGTCGCCGTTGCGACCATAGCCAGTGTTGCTGCAGTTTTGTATGTCACTAAAAACTGCTCGATTAGCAATAGCTCTTTGCGTTGGAACAGTGGCGCCATCGACTTCCTCGGGTTCCGATGGGCTAGCTTCACACTTGCCGTCAGTCGACCACTGCTAGCAGTAGGCCTACTTTACCTCGGTCCGCTTTGCACCACAGCGTTGCTTGCGTGGGTGCACACGAGCTCTGAACTCGTGTGGCGGGGCCGTGGCTATGAGACGGTGCCTCGCAGAGTACAGCAAAGCTACACGTCTGCACTGTGGGGCGTGTTGGCGGACCGAAACGATGGCGAGACGAAATATACCATTGCTCGAAACCTCTTTGTAGGACCGATCTTTGAAGAGGTGAATGACAACGCATGCACATGATAACTTCCAAAGACCATATTATTAGATTGCATGTCCATTTTCTCCAATTAAATTGTACTTACTTTGCTCTTGTCGCTGATCCTCGCCATCGACTGCTGAATGCAGGTCGTGTTTCGGGGTTGCTCGTGCCCGCTGCTGCTCTGCGCTGGCGGCAGCGTGCAGCAAGTGGTGTGGGGTGCGCCCCTTCTTTTTGGGTGGGCTCACTTGCATCACTTCTTCGAGCGGCGGCGCTCCATGGGCTGGCAGCAGGCGCTTCTTTCTGTGCTCGTGCAGTTCGCCTACACCTATCTCTTCGGGTCTGAAGATATCACTGTCAACACCTTTGTCACCTATATTTTGATCTTTGGATCGCTTTGCTTGGGTTTTCCTTTAACCTCGTCTTTTCTCTTTGACTAAATGCTGTTAACAGGGCCTTTTCAGCGTTCTTGCTGCTGCGGACAGGCCATCTCAGTGCCCCCGTAGTTTGCCATATATTTTGTAACTACTGGCAGCTGCCAGACATGAGCTTCATGGCGCCGATTGGGAGCCAACTGTCGTGCCTTCATCCTTGGCGCTACTTCTTGATAGTGGCTTACGTGGTGGGCATCGGGGGCTTTGCAAATGGCCTCGCCCCCCTCACCAGCAACGCAGCCTACGGCACGCTCGTGGAACGCTGGCCTTGCGTCACAGAGATCATGTCTCAATGAAAATATTCTTGTTCTCTAAGAAGTGGCATGATTTCTAAAGGAGCTTTTCTCTTATCTGGAATTGTAATCGCCCATGAATCGCAGATTTATGGATTAGGTTCTCTTTCATTTATGAGCTGCCTCGCTGCCCAGTGTATTCCGTATCGCAGCCACCAGCCTCGTGTTGTCCAAAGCAACCCCATCGCCCATCGGACTTTTCAGAACTCTTTACTGGGACAACTAATTACAATTCGGTTATTCGATGTACAAGATGCATTTGAAACCGGAACTAAGCAACAAGAAGCAACCCGGGCTCTTAAGTCTAGTCTAGTCTAGGTATAATACTCCCCAAATACACAGATACACCACTGAAACATATAGCAACAAAAAACAGGCAAATATAAATGTATCCTTCAGACCTCCCAGCCTTCAAAAAAAGCCTGACTGGGCTGAGTGCCCTTTGCCCTTTTGTGTAATGCAGTTGCAATAATTTTCTTTCATGGTGCCCTTCAGCCATCAGGCACCAGGACTTTCGGGAATGGAGTGAGTCAGCTGTCTCAACTTCGGCCTGTCCTTGGCCATGGCAATCCACTCATTATCTAGTCTAGTTAATACTCTCCCATAAACAAAGAAAGACAAGTACACAGCAGTCACAGAGGCACATAAGAATGCACTTGAGCTGCAAATGCGCTAGCGAATTCGCTCCAGAAGGCCAATTAAGGCTCCAACTGGCGCCTTTCCTCCGAACAAGTCGGCGGGACTGATTATATTCCTTGGAAATGCCCTTACTTGTTAATTTTAGTGCGCGTTCTCTAACGCCATGCCCCAAGTCCATAGAGAAAACGTAAATCCCTCACCTTCCAGCATCTCTGTCTTTCTCTCATTCTTCTGCAGGGGATACATGCAAGGGAATTTTTTTTCTAACTCCCACTCGTCGTTTCTTGGTTGTGTGGTGTTTTATGTTTGAGACAGGCACCGAAGGGCCGGAATCAGAAGGCTAACAGGTCGAAATGAAAAGCAAAGCAGCGCAAATAAAACTGAAGAAGCTAATCAGGCGCACATGCCTGAGTGGCCATGGAAGTGGTGGTGGCGGTCCAAAGTGGCACGTTCCTCCGTGCTCTGAGAGTGCAGCTCTTGTTTCCTTGTTTTTCTCTGCTCTGCACGAGTATTTTCAGGACATATCACATTGGTGTAGAATATTACTACTTATCGTTCATCATTCATCGTCAGTAAAATGGCGCCATCATTGTCTGACGAAGTAGCCGCTGCGTTCGATGCTTTGGTAGACCAGCGTAAGGCCGATGCCGCAAGTTTGGCAGCTTGGCGAGCTCACTCTGTGGACGTCGGTAGTCTACCTAGCCCTCCAGTTCTCTCCACGTCACCAACCGCGGCAGCTAGCGGCAACTCTGATTTAGAGGCGAGTCTGCGGGCAAAGGATGCCGAGTTGGCCAAATTGCGTGCCCATGCAATGGATCTACAGCAGCGTAACGAAAAGCTAGAAGCGGACGCTGAGGAAAGGGCTAGCGCTCAAGAGGGTGGTGTCGATTTACCAGGGATGCCTGGAAGCAGCGCCGCGCTTCCCAGCAATAGCAATGAAAACGCGGAGGCGAACTACGCCAAGTTGCATGAGCTGGAAATTCTGGTTGCTGAACAAATGAGCGTCATCCAGCAGCTCACTTCAGAAAAGAAGGATTTGACGGTGCGTGACTGCTGCTCTGGCGTATCATTATTCACACGCTTGAACCCTAGCATGCACTTCGTGAGGAGCTTCGTTAACTCGTGCTCTGGCGCAAAATTGCACACCTTTTGTCGCTGAAAGTGACGCGGGCAACTGGCCATGCTATTTATCATGCCATCGAATTGATAGACTGAATGGTGTTGTTCAATGGTCATTTGTACGCCTGTTCAGGTTGAAATGACTGCCGCCCTAAAACTCATTCGACAACGCGACCGTGAGAATGCGACCCTTGCGAACCAGGTTCGTTAAAGTTTGAGTCTGACTGTCTATATTTGCGTGACTGTATTCATATCAGTTCAACCAACTTGAGTGAATTTCTTTCACGTTCGATTCATCTTTGTGCATATTTGTCTTAGCTCGGAGCATTACTCGAAAAGCACCGCAGATGAGCCTTGCGGTGGGACACCAAATTTGGATCAAAGCTTCACACAGAGGCTTGGATTGGAGGGGCTCAGGGGCTACAATTTTTGGCTGCACATGTAGCTGCCTAAATATTTCGCCGAGCAAGTTTGGCGCCAGCTTTGTTTTAATGCGCTTTTGTTGCGTTTCACATGTTTCTCTGAAGATATGAGAATTAAGGGGAGATCCAATTTAGATGCACAGAGTCAAAGAAATGACTGTTATGTTATTCCCGGTGTTTGTGTTTGTCTTTGCTATTTTTAGTTGGCGTAATTGGGCTATGTATGATACATATAATCTATCTTGGTGTTTTGCTTCTGCTGGAAACTCGAAACCACGGGCTGGACGGGAGGCGGGAATGGAAACATGTGAATGAAAGACATCTGGGAATGGGAATCTGGGGATGGGAATTAATATATAATAAATAATGAACATTGTTTAATATATTGATATTGATTGGCTGATTTAGGTACTAGGCTCTAAGCTAACTTATTTCCCTCTGGATCCGTTGAATGTTGGATTGCCTTTCTGATAAGGGGGCGAACCGGTTTGTGTCTAGGAATTCACTAAAAATTCACGGTATCCAGTAGCTAGTAGATAGAAGATACAAACGGTGGAACAGCGGACGTGCCATGTTGATTACGAAATGATTATGAGACCTTAAATCCTCTCAACCGGCCTAAACCAAAGGACCCGAATGAAATAAAAGACTGATTTAATCGCCATGTTGATTAAAAAATGATTTTGAGACCTTAAATCCTCAACCGGCCTAAACTAAAGGACCCGAATGAAAGAAAAGAATGATTTAGTCGCCATCGGAAATTCCGTGCCTGGGCATTTTTTTCTTGTTTCATTCTACGTGTCACTCGCGGCCCCCTCTTTTTACGTCCCGTGATAAGTTTTCTGCCTGTCTGCCACATCTCAGATCTCAGGGTCCCCAACCTCTTCGCTTCGCTCTGGGCGGTGGATCTAGTGATTCGGTGCAATTTCATATTCCTAACCGAGTTGAAACGAAGACTTTCCGCCCGGTGGTGCATGAATGCGTGTTGTAGAGCGGTCCGTGATCACGTTGCCGCAGTTCTGGTTCGCACCATTGGCGTAGCTGTTGCTGCCCCGGGCCACACCATGAGGCTTCGCGCCAAAAGATACCTGACCATCGCCTCCGTACTGCTGTTGCTGCTGCTGATGGCACACCACTTGTTGTTGCTGGTGGTAAGGATGCTGCTGCCGCTGTTGTTGTTGCATTTGCTGCTGGCCGTAATCCCCCGAAGGTTGGTAAGACCCCTGGTTGCGGAGCTCTTGTTGCCTTGCTTGGTAGGTTGCGAGAGACTCGGGCGCTTGAAAGGCTGCGGACCCAGGCGGAACCCCACCGTTGCGCCCACCAACTTCTTGGTTGCGGGACCGCGCCGTCGCCACATAACCGCGCTGTTGCTGCTGCTGCTGAGGCAGCGCTTCAGAATAGTCGCCAAAGGACAAGGTGGAGTGGTTGCTCCGGTTGCGCGACGTCGCGTTGGGTTGAGATGGATCTCCTTGCTGCATCAGCCCATTTTGCGATCTCGAAGGAAATTGTCCTTGGTTCTGCTGCCAGAGCTGCTGTTGTTGCGGCATGTTCTGCTGTTGGTATGGCTCCTGTTGCTTCATGTAAGCATAATCGCCGCCAGGGGCGCTGCGGTTGCCACGGTTTTCTTTAGGCACTGGGTCTGGCCCTGAGTCCCACGCTAGACTGAAAGAAGATCCTCCGCCTGGTGGTGCATGAATGCGTGTTGTGGAACGGTTCGTGATCACGTTGCCGCAGTTTTGGTTCGCGCCATTGGCGTATGCGTTACTGGACATTGCTGCTGACCTGAGAATGAATTCATTCAGGTGAGAAGAACGATGCAAGGCAAATGACGTACGATCCTGTATGGTGAGAATAGAAGGTTCAGTTGGGAGTCCAGGCTTACTTCTTGAGGTTGGACGAATGGAAGTCTAAGAAGGCGGTTTCAACGTTGCAGTAGTCCTCTCGTGTGCTCGTGTGGCTGAAAAAAAAAAGTCCGAAGTCGACAAGTAGTTTAACGGCTAGCTAGCAAATAGAAGCTTCCACACTTATTCCATAATTCCATGAATGACTTATCCCGTCGGCTCGGGAGGTTAAACCTCGGAAGATCAACAGCTGCCAGAAAAACGTGGCCTTTCGTAGAAATCAGCTGTTGCCTTCAGGACATTCTGCATGCTTTCTGCAAGCTTTCATTCAACACTGGAATCTGCCCCGCCATAAGTCGATTGAGTCCACTTCATTCTGGCAGCACATTTTATCACTGCAGGCCAGGCATCTTCGACGCGAAAGTTTATCATCAGCACTTCCTCATCAATTTATACTATTGACATTCGATATCGCCTGCATTGTAGTCAGCCTTGAATCAACCCTCTGTGATTCGCCGCGCGGTTTTTTCCTCGAATCAAGGGGATGTTGAATCGCCGCCAACAGGTCAATCTTCATGCCTCCTTGCATGCACTGCTTTAAGTTCATGTGCGATGACTTAGTTGTTGACACTTTTCCTATGATTATCAATATATTTGGCACTCTGTTCTACGGCCGGGCTGATATCGGCGGGTATGCATTTTGATATGTTATGTAGTTGCCACGCCTGACCCTTTTTTCATGTCATCCTTGAGTCACCCACTTTATCTTTTGTATTAAATGTGTGCAGTGGCGTCGCACTGCCCCGCGAGCAGAAGACGAGGGCTCCGAGAAAGACCCTTTCGGCTTCTTGAGTGGCTTGCCTGTCCCACTGGGCGCCGTGTTTTACCCCGCGCTGCCCCTCACACCCGACTCGATGTGGGACGACAGTAGTCGAGTGGCCTACCCTTCTTTATTCCCACCGCCGCAGCCACCGCATTCGAGTTCGCTGCCTGCAGTGCAGGCAACGTCACCGTCGTCGTTACCTCGCGCGTCCAGACAGCGGCAGGGGGGCTTGAAAAAGAGAGGGTTGAGGGGATGCTCCCGCGAGCGCCTTGGGGAGGAGCAGAGCACATGTACAGGCCGTCGCGTGCGCTGGCACCCCACGGTGCGCTTCCGCGTGATTCCAGGCCCAGACGACATGTACGCTGGCGAGCAGGCTGCAGTGTGGTGGTCGGCACAAGAACTACGGTAAGGGCGCGGCTACTAGGC
>Ga0307931_1001161_pt1 | contig 17292 bp, 18 predicted proteins | sample OrgLakmetageno47_FD_201816 | JGI IMG/M metagenome (GOLD analysis project Ga0307931, IMG submission 201816) | Saline water microbial communities from Organic Lake, Antarctica - #47 | ecosystem: Environmental > Aquatic > Non-marine Saline and Alkaline > Saline | place: Antarctica: Organic Lake... | reverse complement strand
GCCGGTGGAGCGCTGATGTCATGGTGGCTAGCTGAGATATGGCTCTATAGTTGAGTCCCTCGGAAATATGTTTGCCAAGACGGCAGCGCAGTTCGGGCCGGCTTTCTCTGAGTAGCAGATTAACCTCATTTCAGGACGCGGGAACGGTTCCGTGAAGCCCTGGGGAGTTCAGCCAGCGAGGCTGTGAATTGATGACAAAGTTTTTGAGTACTGCGAAACTCCGTGTTTTCAGGATGTTGTGCGCCCATGATGTTGATGTGAGTACAGTGGGGTTTGCAGTCTCCTTTAGGAGCTGCAGAGCTATACAGGGAGGGTTCCTGTTGTTGGCGATGCTTTGCTCTTACCTCGTTAGCGATACTTGGTCACTTCCCATTCTCTCCAGATCAACAACTATCCAGATCCAGAAGTGATGAAGTGAGTCACAGGAATTACAGATAAAGATGTTATGATTACCACCGAATCCGAATCCGAATTCGAAATCCTTGGGCTTATCCGCCGGCGAGATCGAGACGCGAGACAAGACCCGCAACCCGTACCCCATATTCATTTAGAGGAAGATTCGTAGTGTAGGTGTAGAGTAGTTTAGGTTTGTGCCTAGTCCTGGTCCAACGCCCAACGCCCTATTGCGTATTGCGTTGCCCTACATTTTCATATATAGTTCATACTTCGAAGTACATGCATCAAAAGTCAGGGGGCAAGTTTAAAAAGATCTTAGCTCGGCAAAATAATTCAGCGGAATTCTTGTCCGGGTTGGTTTGTGTGTTCCTTAATTCCATACGAGCATAGAAGCAGATCGAGTCCGCGGCGGAGCGGCCATTGAAAGCTCCGAATACACGAGTGGGTGCTCCGCAGCCGGCGCTTAACCCGACTTGAAGAGAAGCACCGCCACCTGATTGAACGATTCCAAAAACAAGGACATAAACAATAGAATTGAAGGAGGGCGCTTCTATTCCAAAGACGACATAAAGGGGGTAGGGGCTGCGTGGCAGCATATAAATTATGCCGCGAGTCACTTGTCACGGCCTTTTTACGCACACGATGTAAGCATGAAAGAATCATCGCGCTCAGTCTGTCATCAAGTTTCTAGTGCTCACCTGGCCAAGGTAAAAGTAGATGAAGTGTTTTGTCTCGTGAGTCACGTACGACCCGAAGTTGCGGCCGACGATGCAGTGCCACGTTGGGTTGTACTTTTTGTCGAATTCTTTCTTGATGAACGCCGCAATGTCCTTCTCAATGTTGTACTTCTCGAGGGCTTGCGAGGCGCAGTCTACCGCATCCTGCTGCATGTCCTCAGACATGTCGGCATTCTTAATGACTGCCTTCCGTTCTGCCATGGTGACTGTGGTCTGTGCACGTGAAACGATTTGAAAGGATAACATCGAGTTAGAGGTAATTAGCTCATATGAAGGTCGCGCGCAGGTCCACAGCATGCAGAAATCATCGCGATACTATAACGCAATGCGTAAGAAAATATGCGCGAAGGCATCCAGATCGAAAGAATGCAACCCCAAGGGAGGAGCTCTAGATGGCAAGCAGCGTTCCCAGACAACTGTGTTGCCACAACGGGCGGTGCCAAGCACCATGGCAAGAGTGGGCCTCATCAGAACAGCATCTTACTTCTGATAGCCAAGCTCTTCGTGAAAATTAAAAAAATCAGCAGGCATGAATGGAGGAAAGAAGAAACAAAAGAAGAGGCAGAGGGGCGGCCGCAACACACATGGCGGGCAGTATCACCGTTTACAACGCGTCGTGTGGCTGAAACCGAAACTGAAAAATCCGCATAATTTATTTCTCTAATATGAAAAATCCAGAAAAAATATCATGAATTCTTTTGAATGTATTTTTCTCTTTCAGAAGCTTCATTCTTCATTGCTTCTTTTAGCTTCAGAACTTCGTAAGCTAGAAGGTATTATGAAGCTTCTTAAAGTTCACGTCCACATGAATATTCGAGTGTTCGTGGGGCGATGACTTTTTGAAGTTGCTCTCAGTGAATTTCATGGCTGATTTGAAAGCTCTACGATTGATATTATCTCGTTGGATTCTGACATAAAGTAGTCAGGCTGAAGCAAGAACGCAAGCCGTGAATTTCATTCCGATTGAGTGCTCTGTGCACCGGGGGAGTCAACCGCTGGTATTGCCCAGGCATTTTAAAAAAAACATCGACTTAGACAACCATTTTCATTTCCTAATCATTTATTCCAGTTTACGAATTCTCCAACCGTATTGAGATCTCCAAAATACTTGGGGCCACTCGGGCATGTGCGCCTGATTAGCTTCTTAGTTGTAGTTCGCGCTGCTTTGCTTTTCTTCTCTACCTGTTAGCCTTCTAATTCCGGCCCTTCGGGGCCTGTCTCAAGATACTTGGCGAGATGACCAGGGTGAAGGGCAGAAAATAGTTCCCGCTTTCGATTGCAGGGTCTGCGCTAACTGCCTTGTACCCGAGGAGATTAGAACATCGTCTGAGCTCACAGTATCCTCGCTGTGTACTGCAGCAGAGACTGCCAGCGAACGCATTGGACGGCTAACCATAAGAAGTATTGCGTCGATAAAGAAAAACGAGTACCGCAGATGAATAAGAATAACAGTGAGGCAGATCCTCCATATTCATCTGATGATTTGTATAATGAATACAGCATCTGCTTGGAACAGCTCTACAGTGCTTCAGCATTCACATTGCCGCGCACGCATGTCTCTCATCCAATCTGCGTTGCAGAATTTCGAAAGTTTGGAATGCAGCAAGTCTGCCCCTTGTGCCGCGCTGCACTCCCCCCAGGTCCTGAAAAGCTGTACGAGGAGGCCACTCGAAAATATACGACTATAAGTTCGGCGGTGAAGCGAGGTGATGCGCCGTGGTCTGCCCTTCCTCCTTCAAAGCAGCACGAACTCCAAGCCGTAGTCGCCGACTGGAAAGCTGCAGCTGATCAAGGTTACGCGCTAGAGCGCTAGAACAGCGAGCCCTTGCCACGGTAATTCGGGAAGGGAAACATGACGAGGAGTCACTTCGATGGCTGCGAGAGGCTGCTGAGCATGAGCTTCGTCAAGCGCAGCATGACTTAGCTATGTTGAATCAATTGGGCTGCGGTGTACCGCAGAGTGACGTGGAGGCAGCGCGGTGGCTGCAGAAGGCAGCTGATCAAGGGTATGCAAGATCACAGTATTTACTGGGCTTCGCGTATCAGAGTGGCCGTGGTGCCGATGTGAATAACGAAGAAGCATTTACTTGGCTGCTTAAGTCCGCCAAGCATTGATTTGTGGATGCGCAGTATGCATTGGGTTTGGCATACCAACGCAGGCAAGGTATACTGCAGAATGACGTGAAGGGGGAAAGGTGGTATAGAAGGGCTGCTGACCAAGGGGACTTGCAGGCTCAATGTATGCTAGGTGTGAAATTTGTGCGCGGCTGTGATGTTGTGCAAAGCTCTGATGAAGCTATAAAGTGGTGGCGAAAGGCCGAAGAGCAAGGATGTGTGGAGGCGATGTATCTTCTCGGAGATGTATTTGAAGCCGGCCGTGGCATTGGAAAGTGCAAGAAGGAAGCAGCAATGTGGTGGGAGAAAGCTGCGGAGCTCGGACACACTAAGGCACAAAGGCGCTTTGGTATTTTACTTGAGAGTGGCTGTGGCGTAGCTCGAAGCAACGAGGAAGCTGTAAAATGGTGGCGCAGAGCTGCAAAACAGGGAGATGCAGTAGCGCAGGGTAACTTGGGTACCTTTTTGGGTGCTGGCCGTGGCATAGAACAAAATGACGAGGAGGCAGCGGAATGGTTGCTGAAAGCGGCTGAAAAGGGGAATTGATTGCCCAATTCAACTTGGGTTGTTTGTACGATGGAGGCCGTGGCGTGGACCAAAGCCATACGGAGGCGGCAAAGTGGTGGCAGAAAGCTGCAGAGAAAGGATTCGCAAATGCACAAGTTAACCTAGGTAATGCATACGACAAGGGCCATGGAGTAGTCCAAAGCAGCGAAGAAGCTATAATGTGGTGGCAAAGGGCAGCAGAGCAGGGGCATCATGCGGCGCAGCGCATTTCGGAAAGAAGAAACAGCCGACTGCAACTCAGCCCTGTCCATTTGATGTACATGGCTCAGCACTTCAATTCTTCGTAAATTATGCACGCGTTACTGCCCCAAACACTGTCGGATTAACGCGAGTACACAGGCACAACACAAGCCCGCATCAAGCATCAAATGGACGTACATATCAAACTATCGAAAGCTTAAATGCCAAGTTTAGAGTCTAGAGCCCAGTGTAGTTGTATAGCTAGATAAGGAATCATTATTCAACGATACCGAAGTGATTCACGTTTGCACTTAGAAATGTCATAGACGTAAATTTGGTGCGTGAATCACACGTAAATCCTAAATCACGCTTATTTCTTATTTCGCGCGCGAAGTGAATTTTCAGCCTCCGCATGTGAATCACGCGTGCACGTGAAACGCAACCTTGTAGTATGGTTTCGTTTTTAAGTGCTAAGTGCCCCCTATCCAGTAGCTGCCAGTAGCCAGAAGCTAGAAGCAAGAAGCTAGGAGCTAGGAGAAACAATAAATTTTCTTTAAGCCATATAGTTATAGTTAGCCACGTACCACGAAGCAAAGGAAATGTGCGTCCTTGGACTGCCCTTTAGCCTTCAGAATTCAGTGGTCAGTGGCGTCTTCTGACTGCTGGCTGATAGCTGCTGTGTTAATGTGCTGATGTATGTAGTATGTGGGAGGTGTTGTCTTAGTGAGAAATGCCCCCTAGGCCTATACTGAGGGCTGGGGCTTATACCTTGGTCTTATCCTTGACCCAAACGATTTACAAGTGCCTCATTTTGACGTACCAGTAACCAGTGCGTCTCTTTTTTTGTTGAAGAACTCACCTGAGTATTCGACTTGAAGTTGGAGGTGTGCTCAATGCTCCATTAAAATGTGTGACTACAAGACAAAAAAACATTAAAATCATTTCTCAGTGATCCGAAGATCCTTGTTTTTGTAGTCGGCTCGCACGTGCTTGTACGCAGAAAAGAGGCGCTGGAGCTCGCTCGTGTACTTCTTGTGCCACTCGTCAATTTGTTCGTCAGTGGGCTTCTCAATCTGCCCACAGAAATGAATGATCGATACGACTGAGTAAGATGTCAAGTGAAGTAAGGATGTGTACAAGAAAATGAGCAAGGATTCGTCTGACAAACAAAAGCTTGTACGCGTCCAAAATCGCACAACAAGAGTTTTCGAAATTATCAAGTGGGATAAAAGTGCTGCCCACGCACACATTTTCAACGTGAAAACGCAAGGCAAGCGGTAGAACAGCAAAATTAAAGAGAAAACAATAGAAGAAGAGGAGGAAGAAGAGTACTCCACATATCAACTTTCTTGTATTGCACCTTGGGCATGCCCAACGGCGAACCCCGGAGGTACACCAGGCGGTCTGGCATGGGCAGCGGGAGCCCCCACCGCCCCCAGAACAGCGTCAAAGAGGCCCCCAGCGTGCGCGACACCTTCACCAGGAGCGGGTGCTTGAACACTTGCAGCACCGCGGTGTTCCCAAGCAGGTACACGGGAATGACGTCTGCGCCCGACTCGAGCGCGAGCTTGATGAAGCCTTTGCGGCACATGATCACCTAAAGAACAATGTGGACGAGCCAATAAAAAGCAAACAAAAAAAAAGAAGAAAAAAAAAAGGGGGAGGGGGGGAGCGAGATTGGACAAAGAAAATGAGTCAAACAATGACTTCGTAATTATCTTTCCAGGATAAAGTTTCGAATTTGAGCTTTTAGTATATTTTCTGCGACTAACTCAATCATTACGCACCTCCTCCGTAGGAGACGCCAGGAACAGTTCGGCGATGCCGCCTGGGTACAGTACGAAGCTCTTGCCCTAAAAGAGGCAAAGTGCATGCTTAGGAAATCTATAACAATAGAAAAGTGCAAACGAGCGGTGCACGCAATGTCACGGCGGCACGCAAGAGCAGAAACAAGTAACAAATATACACGTCAATGAAAAGAGAGCTCGAAAGGACCTTGGCAATGTGCTTGACGAGGCTCTTCTTAGACGCATCCATCAAACCGAAAATGCCGATCACGTGCTTCAGAAGCGGGAATTTCATAACGACTGACGCTACGGCAGTTGGGAACCGGTCGAGGACCTAGCGCGGAAAAGAGAAGGGTAAAGTAAAGAAAGTTAAAAGTCCTACTTCAATAATCCGCAATACAGACGAATACGAGTCTAGCTGGAGCCAGCGTTGCTCCTCCAATAACTAGTAAATTGCGAAAATAAACAAATCTTGCACTAGCGTAGACCTTGGCCCGCAGTGGCAAGAGCTCGTTCTCAATGCCTGAGCACATGCCGGCATACGAAATGACGCCGTGAGGGCACACCACCAACATGCACGGCTTCGTCTTGGTGTATTCCACTACTTTTTCGTCGTTGAATTCGAGGACCTGTGAATATAGTAAGAGCATTGCTTAGAAAAGAGATGCATCAGTCCTTGCCAAAGCATGGAGGGTGTGCAAAAACAGCCATGTAAGAGGCTAGTAATGTAAGAGAATCAAACACTAATGAAGACCATCCTGGATAGAGGTATCGCGACGTTCATCATTTGACCTCACTGGAAGACATATTGCTGTGTATGTCTCATACATCATGCATAGAATGATAACATCTTAATGCTAAATTATTTGCATAACCAGTTCTATCATTGGCTTTGAGTATCGAACCTCAGTGTAATCGAAGTACTTAGGAATGCATTGCACAACCCATGACCGCAACACAAACTTGTTTTGCTTCGAAGGCAGTATGGCCGAGATTATGAGCGGCACCAGCCACAACCACGTAGAAGGTGCCCTGGGCGCCCACGCAATTACTAGGGGAGCTGTGAGGACGTAAAACGGTGCGAAGTAGTAAACGATGCTGAAGACCGATGCAGCCAAAAATCCGACTTGCCGCTCTAGGAAAGTCGAGGGTGGACAGTTGATAATCTCAGGAGCCATGATCTAGCGACTGCTAAACAGTTACGATGTTACTACGGTCGGAGGGAGTATAGAAGAAGTCGGGCGCTTGACAGTGAGCACTGAGCACTAAGCACTGAGTTGACGCGAATCGCGAATATGAGGACGCACGGCGCGAGGATAGGAGCGAAGACGTGAGAATCTGAGAATGAGAAGTGACGCCAGATCTTCTTCGTTTCTTCTGAGAAACAAGAATCCCGATGAAAGAAGTTTGTTCTTGTGAAATGCTGAAAAATGCAAGACTACTGGAAGATGAGAACACTAGCCGCTGGATAAGCTCTGAACGCGACGCGTGATGCAGTAACTTTACACATATATGCTAGTCCAGAGTCCTTATCACAGATTTTCTTGCCGTAATTGTGTGGGCCTAGCGAGCTAGAAAAAAATAGGTGTCAATTCCAATGGACCCAAACAACCGTGAGCACGCTGTGATGGCAAATTGGGCAAACAAGCACCAAGCAGGCCAAGGACGGTCCATTCAGGATGAGTTTCTCGGCAAGGGCACGTCATTAGACGACGACCCTGCGATATCAAATTCTGTGGCACATCAACCTCAGAGAATGCCGCAGCGTAGCGTTACTGCCGACAGCGTAGCAGGTCCTATTAATCGCAGCGGTGGGAGCAGGAGAAGCGCTGACCTTCCAATGTACACTACGGCCGAAGGAGGACCGAGGCTTCCTTATGGAGCACCTTCTAGTCCAGACACTTACGAGAACAGCCGAGCTGCAGCACCTCCTGGTGGTTGGGGAGGGCAGGTGGCAACTCGGATGGAGGAAGACAAGCGAATCGCGGCCGCGAACCAAGCCAAGTCTGCGAACGCTGCCCAAGTAGCCGAGCTGCGAAAGCAGCGGCGCGCGAACAAAATCACTGAAGAGGTCTTCGTTATCGAGTGGTTGGCTCTTGCAAACACGCTTAGCTAGCTAGAGAGTGCCGGCTATTTCATGGTGCATCTGCATATCGAAACCAATTGCACTGCCGTGCGTTACCTTTTGAATCAAGCTCTTTCATTTGCAATTCTCTTGAAGGGAACTGCTATGTATCTTCTTCTCTCGTAGACTCATGAACCTGTGCACAATTCTTTTCCTAGGAATTCGCAGAGCGCCTTGAGGCAGTCTACGACCCTGCAGCCGCCGAAAAGCTGCACGTGAAAACGTTGAAGCTGCAGCGGCAGCGCAGGCGCGAGTTCGAAGAAGCCAACGGTCTTGCAAGCATGACGAATGGCGACGATTCTGGCAGCCGGCGCACGGACAGTTCGGGGAGCAGCTGGCCCGGTGCGCCACAGCGCAAGACGCGCCCGAACCGCACTGCCTCGGCGGACGACGCTAGTAGCCACGGGCCTGGGGTCTCCAAAAATTGGGCCGAAGTGCAGGTAGCGCCCATTTGAGTGGCTTTAGAGGGGTGTGTTGGTTGATGGGCGTGGACAACTAAAAATAGTAGAACGCCATGCTTTATCAATGTAGTGCCGCGTTGTTATACCCAGGTAATTACATTGGTACCTCTTATCATTCTCTGATTATTCCATTTTTCTTCGCGCCACTATGAACCCCCACCACTCAATTAGGACGCCGCCCGAAAACAAGCACTGGTGAAAGCGTTTCAGTTCGAACGCCCCTCGGACGCGCCCCAGCCGTTCGTGCCCGGCCGCGACGGTCCGATTCCGAGGCGGCCAGCTCCTGCAAACGGGCCCAGTGGGGAGATGGCGTGGGGCACGGCCTGGGGGCAGCTTGGTCCTCCCCCCCCTGGCTACAGAGGAGGAGGAGGAGGAGGCTATGGGGGTGATGCCAATGGAGGTGATGGGTCAGACACGAGCTCGTCGACGGACTCGGAAGACGACCCCAACGCATCGAAGCGCGCCCACGCGATGGAAAAGAAGCGCGAAGCGGAATTGGTGCGTTCTTTCATTGTTGGGTTGGGTTGTGCCCGCGCCTTTCTGTATTCATGGGATGCCCTGCACGTACAAAGCGAGGCATTCTTCGTTACCTTGGGTGTATTGGTGCCATTCCTACGCTAAATCGAGTATGCCATATTTTTAATGTTCCATGTATTCTTTCATCATCCTCCTGTTTCGACCTCTTCAAAATACAGCATTCGCTCCGACTCAAGATTCAAGCCAAAAAGAACGGATGGGAAGCGAAACGGTTGGTGCGCGAAGAAAAGTATCAGCGCAAGCAAGAAGAAAAAGAGAATGCGCTCCGGCGCAAACAGCAGAAAGCCCACAAAAAGCAACAGCGCATTGAACTCGATGCGGTGCGTCTGCATATATATTCTGTTGTACCTCTTGTCCCCTAATTTCTTTTCACTTTCTCCTGTGTTCTCCTTATCGAGCCAAATATACGTGAACAGACCATCCGCATAAGCGCGGAGATTTGTTGAAAATTTACTGCATAAGTGAAGGGTTGTATTCACTGACTATTCTATACCGTCTTCTTCTTCGTCAAAAAAATGCGTGTGGCCCTTTTCTCTCTACAGGTGCGCGCGAAAATCGCCGAAGAAAAACGCAAGGCCAAAGAAGGAGACGTCACCGACGAAGAAACCGAGCAAGAGCGCAAGGAGCGGTGGCACGACATCCACCACGATGGCACCGGCACCCGCGCCAACCTGGACGCAGTGGGGCGGCCAAGGCATTTGTTTCACAAAAAGGTGATGTTGATTGCTTTGTGTTTGTCTTGCGTTTGATTTGTTTTGGCTTTTTTCTTTTGTTTTCCATAACCGGCCAATTGAATTAGAAACACGTTGCCAAGTCCATCAGAACGAGCACCAAGTATGTTCTTTATAGTTGAAACTCGCGGTGTTTCATCGGGATATCACGCCTTGCTTTTGTTTGTTCTTTCGTTTATCGTTTCCCCCTCAATTTGATCGCTTGTCTGGTTGTGTGCGTAGGGGCATCCCAATTACAACAAGAAGATGGTGCTCAACCCCACCTACAACGGCAATGTCGACCCATTGCAACGCCGCAAGAAGACTTAGGGTCATACAACGACGCGAGAACTGATTGTACTGTGTGTTGTAGTAGCTAAAATGCAATGGGGGTCTGGGTCATCGTGTTAAAGAGCGAACGTAGCTACACCAGTACCGTACCTTCATCTTCGAACGGTAGCTCGAAGGCTGGGATCTGGGATGAGCTACGTGTGAGTAACTCAACGTACTCTTTCCTTCTTTTTGCTTTTTGCATTTTTTTTGCCACGTTTCACAGTTTTTTCTCCTGCTGACTTAGATCTGGTTTCAAAAAATCAAAATGATTTCATGAACAGATTCCACTTTAGAGGGTAGAGGGGATGGAAGTATCACGCTTCCTGCCCTCGACGCACTAACCTCCTTGCGATCTCGACTTGTGCGCAACGCGCGCGCGTGTACTTCTACTTCTTCCCGCAGCATTGGCTTCTGTCTCATTTGGGTTGTATTGCTGTATGATAGATATGCAAACGGCCAGGGATTTCTGCTACGTAGTAAATACCAGAAAATATTACACTGGGCGGCCTTGTTGTTATAAAGTAAGACCGCGGTTACTAAAGCGAAACGGTATCATCAAAGCCCTCTATTCGCTGGTTGCAGAGCGGACACATCGCTGCCTCCGCTGCAGCAGCAGCTCTTTCTTTTAAGGCATCGGAATCTCGTTGGCAGAGGCACATGTGGCCACACGGCACCAGCGCCACCGTTGCCACGGCACTTTTGCAGGTCACGCATTGGGGACGCACTCGGCCGTTGGGCGAGGTTCTACTAGTGGGAGACAGAAGAGAAGAAGGAGAAGTAGACGTGCACTGCGCTGCTGCTAAAGCTGCTTTGAAGGCATCGTTCCTAGGAAGAAAAATAAGGGACAGAGCGGTAAAGAAATCAATCATTGGTCATCACCACGAGTAGAAACATCGAAGCATTTGCACTTCACATTGCAGCCTGCACGGCCACATACCGATCGACAGCAAGGGCATAGGTGCGGTCGAGGTCAGCGCGAACTTGCTTGAGGGCTTGCTCGTCCATGCTAGCGCTGCCACCGCTCTCAAGTATCATCAGCCGCTCTTCTAATTCGTGGACTCTGTAGAGGGTCGTCAGGGATATATAACAGGAGAAACCATGAGAAAAATGTTATTGAGAGAAGAATAGTAGAAACGTAAGTTTCATGAAGTGCAGCCACGAATAAATATGATGCTCTCAAGGCCACATCGAGTAGACCGCGTAAAAGTTGATAAGGGTTGAAACAGGAGATCGGGAAAGGAAGGAAAGCTTGGACGCAATTGGAAGCAGAAAGCATTCTTGCATGCATGGAGCGCTCACCTGGCCCGCAGCTTAGCTTCTTTCTCTTCGGAGACTTTCCGGAGCAGCTTTTTGGCTTCGAATTGCCGCTCGCGGGCCACATTCATGCGCGCGACATCTTTGACCATGGATGCTTTCTCCGCCAAGAGCGAGGCGTTCTCAGCCATCAGGGCTTCTTCACGAGCGGTGTACGGAGGCACTGGTGGTGATGATGGTGGTGATGCAGACGATGAAGCAGAGGCACTTGCAGCAGCAGCAGCAGCAGCAGCGGAATCGGCTGGGCGCTTCTGGCCAATGAGGGCATGAGGCGCTGCAGGCTCTGCCGCCACCGTTGCTACTGCTGCTCCCGCGTGCGTCTCCGCGTTCGCAGCCGTTGCCTTCTCTTGTGCCTTCGCTGCTGCTGCCTTCTCTGCCATTGCCTCTTTCTCTGCTATAAGCTCTTCTGCCTGCTTCCTCGCTGCTGCCATCTTCTCCTCCATCTCTGCCTTCTCTGCAGCCTTCGCTGCTTCCTTAGCTGCCTTCACTGCTGCAACCTTCTCTGCCCTCGCTGCTGCCATGGACTTCAAAACTGTACTCTTCGCTGCTTCCGACACCTCTTCCATCTTCGTGGCTTGCAGCATTAGTGAAGAAGCCTCGTTGCCAGCTTCTGCCTCAGGCATAGCCAAGCTGCGCTTTGCATTCGGCTGCAAGCTCTGTGAATCAAGTTTAGGGTCCATGCTCTCCTGCACCTCCTTCACACTTGATCGGTGTTGCACGTCAGCAGTTGCAGCCTCGTTGTGGGGTTTCGCGTCGGACACTCGGCTGATAAACTCTACCACATCTTCGTCGTCGTCGTCGCTATCATCCAGACCATCACCTCGGTTCGGATTGCCCTTGACTAGGCTGTCCTCATGAGAACTCGCTGTCACTTTTCGTCTTTTCGATGCTTTGGCTTTGCTTTTCAATCCTGTCGAAGACGATGTCATCTTAGCAGTTTGAGGTCTGGCGTGCGATTCAACCGCAGCAGCAGCAGCAGGCTGCACCACAGGCGGTACTTTTACAAGGGCGCCGCCTCTGCTGTTGTTACTATTGGCGCTTTTGCTGCTGCTTTTACTGCTGTCCTTGCTTTTGCTGCCACTCTTATTGGACGCCATTCCTGGCTGATCCCAGTGCTGCGAGCCTGGGTGCGCGCACATCCAGCAACAAGTGCCTCCAAGACTCCAATTTTGCAAAGTTGACAAGCCCGCTGGCTGGTTCTGCTGGTGGTGGTGCAGGGTTTCTTCCAAGTGCAAAGTGACGTCAGCGAAAGCTTTCAGCCCCGTAACGGCAGTCTCGGTGGCTCCTTTGAGGTGCTTTTCCATGGCCCACTGCGCTCTTCGTTTCGCCAGCAGAGCGGCTCGCCGCTCGGGAGACGAACTGATAGCGCTACTGCTGCTGGACGTTTCAGAGGACGCTGCCGCTGCCTCTGCTGCTGCTGCGGCGGCGGAGCGTGGATCAGGAGGCAAGGACTGCACTTTGAGCAAGCCATAGCACACCAGAGCCGCAGTGTTTTCCTCTTCGCCATTTTCGGCGCGCGCCTGCGCGTCTCTTCCTTCGTTGCTGCCACTAACGCCATCAGAAGCGTGGTTGAAGTGTACCGCTATCGCCGCCAGGGGTGCCCCCAGAAAGGGGGGTGTTGGTCCTCCACCTGAGCCGCTATTCGTACTACTGCCAACGAGAGGAGAAACACCACGGCTCGGGGCAGCCAAAATGGCGCCACAGGCAGAGCCTTCGCCAGGCACTCGCAGCAATTCAATTGGTCGCGCACGGCCACGATGGTCGCTGTTGCTGCCACTGCTGCTGCTGCTGCTGAGTTCGGTCGTGGCGCTATCTTCACTCAAGGCCTTCAATGAATCCCCTAGCTGAAAGTGCAGCAGCACGCCGTCTGCGCGCAGGGCGAGCACCTCGCACCCGTTTTCCGACACCCCCATTATCTTGCCACTCGACAGGTTCACGCCCCGCAGGTCACCCGCAGTGGCTGAATCCAGCGCGAGGTCCACACGAGAGGGCGCAGCTGTTGCAGCAGTGGCACCAGCAGTAGGCACGGGTTGCATGAAGCAGCCATCATTGAGTTCCGTTGGGCCGTACACAAAGCCGCTCCATGGGTTCGACGTGCCTGTTGGCCCACCAGCAGCAGCACCAGCAGCAACAGCAGCAGCACCAGCAGCAGCAGCAGCACCTGTAGTAGCGCGTACGAGATGGGTGGCAGCAGCAGTGCCTGGAAGGTCTCGCACCTAGGTAGGTGGACAATTATGACCAGAACAAGGATACACAGATAGATAGCAAAAGTGACGGAAGGAAGAATAATGCCAAGGAGCAACAAAAAACTGCGAATAATCAAAAGAAACGCGAGATGCTGTATTAACTTTGACACTGAAAAATGCGAAGCCCTGCTGTGCACACCTGAGTGCCGCTGCTGCTGTTGGTTTCGGTATTGAGAAGGCTCTCGTCAGTGATCTCCCACACTCGCACGCATTTCACCTAACAAGATACATGCAACACACGAGACGCCAGGCAAGAAAATGACATAACAGGTTGTGAGAAAGAAGCATAGAATAGAATATGCACGTTGGAAGCCACGCCGCAGTCGAGATATTCGCTTCTGCCATCATTTTCTAAAACCACCAGAAATATGTGTTGCTGCCGTACATTATTTTTGGAGAGGAAGCGCTGACAATTGTCCAAAAAAGCGAAATGCGTCAAGAAAATTTGCCCCCCACAATTCTTGCTGAAAATGGGTGTCCACTCAGCGGTCATTGAGACGGTGTTGGTGCTGCTGGTGGTGGTGCTGGTGGTGCTGCTGCTAGCGGTGGCTGAAAGGTTGGTAGTAGCGGAAATGTCGTGGTCACTGGAGTGAAGCCCAGGCGGTGACCACCTGCCTGGAGTGAGGCGGACTTGCCACAGGTTGAGAGTGCAGTAGCCGAGGCCGGTGAGGAGGCGGTACTCGCGGCCGGGCGCCATGGTGCCGACCGCGCCGAGGCCGCGCAACTTGGGCGACGAGTGACGAAGGGTCGACGGCTCGTGCGCCTGAACAAGCGGGAAAAAATGAGGTTGGGGGGGGGGGGGTGAAAAAAAGGGAAAAGGAAAGTATTGAGAAACGTCCGAAGCGGCAACGAAGCAATGCACAGATTGAGAGAAAAAAAAAGACTCGAGAAAAGAAAGTTTTAGAGTTCACAAGCCGCCGTCTCTCAGAAGTTAGACAGTCAAACAAAGGAAAGGAATATAGAACAGTAGCAGGCAGGGCAGCGGTATAACTTAGCAACCTCGTCGAGGCAGTGTGGAGTCAATTTGCCGTTGCTCATGAGGAGCTCTTTAGCGCGCTTTAGGGACCAGGACACTAGCTTGGTGCTGAAGAGCCTTGCCCCCACAAAGACGCGCTCGCCGTCCGAGCTCACCTTATTGCAGGTTAAAAAGGAAAAAAACAAACACAAACACGCAAACACCAAGTGCAAAAAACAGTCAAGAGGACGCACTTTGAATATAACCCACGAATGGATGCGCACACGTGACGAGGAAGAGTCTAAAAAAAGAACTAGGTGCTGGTCCTACCTCCATGTGAAGGTCCATCCGCTGGAGGCAAGACGCGTCCACGCTCCCGAGCTCATAGCCCCACTGGCCGCTGTTCGTGCCGCTGTTGCTATTCTTGCTGCTGCTGCGGTGGCTGGCGGTGCTTACGCTGGCGCCGTGGCCACTTGTTGCGAGAGAAGCGGACGAGTCGAGAAGGGAGTAGAGCCGCACGGTGCCGCTGCGGTGGCAGCACAGCACGCACCACCCGTCGGGCGCCAGGGCCACTGACGTGACGGCGTCGGGCAGCGCGAAGCAACGGTCACGCAGCAGGGGCACTGGCGGCGACGGCGACAGCGAGGGCGTTGGTACTTGGGCGAGGAGGTTTGCCGTTGCTGCCTCTTGCGAGGGCTTTGAAGGGCTTAAGCGGTGGGTTGGACTGCTGTGCGCACCTTTTGTCGTGGCTTCAAACAGCTCTGCAGGCGTAGCGACCGTCGAACTCGAAGGGTCGTCAGTGCCGCTCACATTGGAGTTACAGCTGCTGCTGTGGACCATGGCCTCTTGCTCTGGATGCTCTACTTCTCCTTCATATTCTTCTTCTTCGTCGTCGTCATCGGCGAAGTAGCGGTCTCTCAGCGCGTAAATGGTTTGCCGCACCCAGTCCTTGCATGCAGCCAAGCTGCGGCCGCCCCCTAAAGACTGCTCGCACAGGGTGCGCACTTGCTTGGGGTTCAGCTCCGCGTCGGCGTGTTCGCGCATGACCGCCAGCAAGCAGGCTTCCACGGCCTCCGCGTCCTCGGGGGGCGTCGCGGCACTGGTTGCTGCTCCAGTTGTCACCACGGAGGCCGCAATGGAAGTTGCCGCGGCCGCGGCAGCGAAGGTGCTAGTGACTTCTGCGGAGTCGTCTTTCGAGGTACCCCCAGGCTGTGCTGGCATTTCAAGAGTGGCTGCATGCAACGAGCCCACCGGTGTGGTCTCCAGGCCAGGCGTGGGCGCAGAAGCAAGCGCCGTCTCTCGTGGGCGCGGTGCTGGCATGGCAAAGTCATTGTTTTCGTCCATTGGAGCCCCTTTCACCGTAGAAGGCAATAATGGCTGGGCTTGATTCTCGCGGTTGTCCATATTGGCTAGGTTGCTGGCTACCTTAAGGGGTGAAGCTCCTGCCTCCTGTGTTGACGGAACATCGGAGGCATCCTCCTCAGATGCAGCTGCTAATGCAACGCTTTTCTGCACAATGTCTTCAGCCTCGAAGGTTACTATCGTATTTTCGCCAAATGTCACGCTGCGCGAAGAAGCATTGTGTTCGGTGCGGAGCCGTTTGAGGTCACCAGTACCTGTGGTAGCCTCTGGTGCTGTAGCTTCCGGGGCTGTAGCCACTGTATGACTATGGGGAAGCTGCGCAGTGCTGCCGGATGAGAGGTCGGGCGAAGTCAGCCGCGGAGGTCTCAACGCTGCACACAACTGGGTCGGGTGCAACGGCTGCCGTGCGTGAGGGCGCAAAGCATTCAAGTCCGGCTTTGTTGCTACCACCTGCACAGAGGGATGTGGTGGATTACATTCTTGCACGCTGACCAAAACGGTACCCCACAAATAGTTTAACACCAAGCATTTTTTCAAAACTTTTAAAACCGTGTACCTCTCGTGGATCAGTGACTGCCGCAAGCATTCGAGAACTGCGCTTCGACATGTTAGATGTATTATAGAGCTTCGTGGAACGGTATGATATTGCGAGCCCAACAGTTTTATATGAGCGGTAAAGTGATAGGAATGACGGTCGATAAGCCAGCCGTGACTTCTAAATGCTGAACCCAAATCCACTACGACAGTTTTGCTTGCGTTAAACTCAGATTATACGACGTGCGGGGCACTCCCCAGCCCGTGCATGTCACGATGGCGCCTAATAAGAGGTGCATTGAAGGACCCGCGCCCGCGCTCTACCCTTTTTTGTTGCTCTAATTCAAAAATGTTTCCATGTTTCCGTTGAATAGAATAATTCGTAATATTATGTGCAAAGCTGTTACAGCTTCTTCTCCCGCGCTGTAGCCACCAGACTTACAGCGTTGAGCCAGGGGACAGAAGACACCCTATTCCCCTGTTGAAGCCATGCAGTATCTTCATTACACCGCACTTGATACGGGTATAAGGTTCGCCCAATGAATTCTGAAATATGGTGATGCATAAGGACTCAGGAGGTTCAACAACAATTTTCTTGGGAATCCAGCGGTGCGGTAATGCGGTAATGCGGTAATCGCGGTATTTCAAAAGCGCAGACAAGAGGCCAGAGTCGGAGACACCGAGGCCCTTGCAAGAAGCACACACGGGCCACTTTGGACTCTGCCGCCACGTTCATGACCGCGCCTGGGTAAGTCTTCTGGAGTACTGCAGTCCTTATACAACCGCAAAATAATTGAGTTACTTTCGACCTCTTAGGCTTCCTCATTCCTGCTCCTAGGGTGCGTGTCAAAAATAAACTCAGGAGTTGAAAAGGCGTCTTCAAGAATTTGGAACTTTCTAATAGATGGATGCCTTTCTTTTTGGGGTTTTCGA
>Ga0307931_1001158_pt1 | contig 17314 bp, 14 predicted proteins | sample OrgLakmetageno47_FD_201816 | JGI IMG/M metagenome (GOLD analysis project Ga0307931, IMG submission 201816) | Saline water microbial communities from Organic Lake, Antarctica - #47 | ecosystem: Environmental > Aquatic > Non-marine Saline and Alkaline > Saline | place: Antarctica: Organic Lake... | reverse complement strand
GGATACTTCGCCTTGCTTTCATCGTGAACACTTCTTCAATTATTCATGATGGCTTTTTCAACTTGCAATCTCATATGCGTTACCGAATTGTGCTGCTCCTTGTGCGGTGCGTTCTACTCAGGTTTCGCGCCACCAAAGCGCTGCTAGCGCTGGTGCCGCACCAGGACTACTTCCGCACCACTCTGCGCGCGGTGAAGGCCTGGGCCCGGCGGCGGGGGGTCTACAGTAACGTGCTCGGCTTCTTGGGGGGCATCAACTGGGCCATTTTAGTGGCCTTCGTCTGCCAGTTGTACCCCACTGCAGTGCCGGCAACCCTCTTCATGCGCTTTTTCCAGGTGAAGCGAAGGAGAGAAGGAGGATGTTTTTTTGAGAAGAGTCCTTGATTTATGTCAGCCTTTGGCCTTTTAGAGCTATTGAATTGGCATTTACTTTTTCAAATTTTCGCGCACGCACGCACGTGCCCGCCTGCGAGCTGTGCTTGTGCGAAGTGTGCGTTTGCTTTACTGATGTTTTTGGTGCCGATTGCAGGTGTACAACCAGTGGGAGTGGCCGAGGCCCATCTTGCTCAAATCCTTTCACAAGGTCTCGCCTGACGTGGCCAAGTACCCGGTGTGGAACCCTGAGGTACGCGCACTTGTGTGTGTGTTTTGCCTTTACAAGTACATCGAATTCACATGCGTCTTTTATTCTCGACGCACGATATTGAAGGCTTCGCCATGGCGTGCATCTGAAAAAGCACAACCTTGTGTTTTGCTGTCGATTTATAATCCGTGTCTGTCGCTTGTTCATCTATTCTTCTTGTTGTCCGTTTCACAGGTGAACCCCCGCGACCGCACTCACCTCATGCCAATTGTCACGCCTGCGTACCCCGAAATGAACTCGAGCTACAACGTTGGGGAGCCTCAGCTGAGAATTCTGAAGGAAGAGATTGCGAGGGGCTTCGAGGTGATTGCGCAACTTGGTTGGTCTATTGTGTTGTGACAGCGAAGGATTGGGCGCATATGGTGTTCTTTTGACTACTAGAGAGTTTAAGACAGCAATTGTTACAAATGAAAACTTAATATGCTAAAAAATTTCGACGCACGATATCATTTTGCGGTTTCCTGGAACACTGATCGTTGAATATATTCATTCATGTCTCTGTGGAAAGCATTCTAAATCTCGTAACGACGACAATCATTATGCAGGTGTCCTTTGCAGTGGCCGCAGGCAAAGCCAAGTGGGAAGACCTCGTGAAACCGTCGGATTTCTTCCACAAATACAAATACTACGTGCAGGTACGCCGTAATGATTTTCTTTGATGTTTATACAATAGTAAACTTACACGTTTTAATTACTTGGTCAGAAGTTATTGTGTTCGGACACCCATGTTTTATTCACCCTCGCCATTCAATGCTTGTCTCGCTGCTTGCGACGAAAGGTGGACGTGTGGGCGCCTTCCTTGCCTGCTCAAAAGCGATGGTTGGGCTTTTGCGAGTCGCGCTTGCGTGGTCTGGTGCACGCCATCGACAACGCCGGCTACAGCAGCCCCGACGACGTGCGCGCCTATCCGTACGCTGAGATCTTTGCCTGGACTCGGCCTGCAACCAACGGGCACGCTGCGGCTACTTCAACAACTAGTGGCGGTGGCGACGATGACCCACAAAGCCACACAGGCCAGGCAGCAGCAGCAGCAGCAGCAGCAGCAGCTGGGCCTCATTCTGGCGGCGCAACGAGTGCAGTTGCAGCAGAGGCTGCAGCGCCGTTAGAGCACGTGTCGTCATTTTTCCTCGCACTGAGCTTTGCGGCAGGGTTAAGTCACTTTGACTTAACGCATTGCACTCGGGATTGGGTGGAGAAAGTGAACTTTTGGGGAGGTCGCACACCCGGTGAGAAAGAGACGCGTGAGGGGAAAAAATACTGAACTATCTCGGAAGTACTAATTTTGATGGAACAACTAAATGTATTTTTTTCATATGTTAAACTTGAAAGCTTAGATGAATTGAAAGGGGGAGGCTAGACACCGCCTTGCAATTCTTTTACTTCAACTTTACATGTCTCTGTGTCGTATGATTTTATTTTTGTCACTCTTATCTGCAATCTTAGTAATGTTGGCGTTCTTCCGTCTTTTCAATGTACCGTAGGGATGGATCTCTCGGTAGTCGTAGTGCGCCGCAACAATCTCCCTGTTTTTGTGCAGCATCCGCCCAAAAAACGCGGGAAAAACCGCAAAAATCGAGGTCGGAAAAAGCGAAGTGCGAATGGCCGTGAAGATAACGAGGAAGGCGATGAAGATGGTGATGAACTTGATGAGTCAGAGGATACGAATGCATTCAATGAAGAATTAAGACCCCAAGTTGGCGACATATCTGAGGCAAGCACAACGGCACCCAAAATTTCTGCAACAGGAGAGCGTTTAGATATGTCCGAGGGTCGCGAAGGAGGCGACGATGACAATGAGGATGCAGGCGAAAGCGAAGTTGAGCTCATCTTTGGCACGGCTGATGAAGATGACGAAGAAGAGAAAGACGTCGACGACGAAGCGACCTCAGCGACGAGCTATGCCAGTGCAGAGGGTTCGCCTCTAGGGTCCGGTTCTCCGCAAAGCAGTCACAAAGCGCAAATGCCAGATCTGGGCTCGCCACTGAAGCGTAGCCGCCGCTAGCGCCTATGATTGGCACCCTTTTATATGACACAGTGCTCTCTCCTTGGTTTTGGTTTGATTTGACTCCTTTGTGGCTGTGCGAGTTGAGTAGCACATGAAGTATCAGTATCGCGAACTAAACCGCGGTTGCAATACAACCAGCCACTGTATAATAAGAATTCGGCCGTTCCTCGTTTCAGGTTTCAGGGTTATATATCCAGGATCCGAGATAGCTTTTCCTATTTTAAGAGCAACAATATAAGCCACGCAGTGCCGTGCCACACCATTCGGAGCAGTAGAGATTTTAATTGCAACAGAGGATCCACTTAGAGTCAGTTAGAGCGAGCTCCCTTTTGCGCTTGCGCGTGGCGTCTGAATCTATGAGTATAAGAAATGCTTAGTGCTGCCCCTAAAACATTCGTCAGAAATGGACATGTACAACACATAAAATATTGGGTATACATGAAAGTAAGTCGGTATGCTCAAGAACGAGGCTGCTTAAGGCCTACGAATTATCAAATCCACCCAGGCCCTTGAGAATGCGCAGAGCAAGACTAGAAATCAGACTGCCGCTGAGCTCTCAACTTGGGACTGTAGCCGCTGGTGTTCATGGAGTCTATTTTCTTGTTGCTGATCTTGCTGCTGCTGATACTGAACCAGCTGGGGTCCCCATGGTTGTTGAATTTCTTTTTCTTCCTCTTTTTGGTATTTTTGTTGCTGAGGATCTTCATGCTGCATTCCTTGATTCAAACTCTGCCGTTGTTGATGCTCTTGCCACGTGCCATACGGCGATATTATCTCCTTATATTGTCGCTGCTGCTCTTTCGTGCTGCGGCCCTGAGATTGAATTATTTGCTCTCTCTGGGTAAGCTGACAAAGCGCCTCGTAGGGCGACGCATTCTTCCAGCACACCTCGGGGTTGATCCTTGAGGGCATTTCATTATTGCCAGAGTCCTGGAGGACTCGATTATCATCCTCGGATATCCGTTGACGGGTTCTATTATGGGCCTCGTCTGCATAATTGTCATTCTGCTGAGCAAAGTTTGTTGGCAATCCAATGCGCCCAGCATGCACATCATACTTCCGTGCGGCATCCAGTTGGTTCTCAAATAGGCCCAGGAACTCAACTGCCCCTTCGCCAGCTTCGATCGATGCGACCCATTTCTTGCTCGATCTGTTCCATGATACTCCTATGTATCGCATATCAAACTCTATGTTGCGAACAACAGGAAAATTTGTCTGTTTCCCCAGAAAGGCCGCGTGGAGGTCGTACCTGTAGATAGATTAGAAAGGAATAAGTTTCTAGTGCTTTTCATTGAAACAAAGTTGTTCAAATGAAATAAGTAACTCACTTTCGCGCAGCTTCCTCCTCGTCATCAAACCGCCCTAAATACGTGTACACACCGTCGATAGACAAATAAACGGCCCATTTCCCCTTTTCTCTATTCCAGCTCACTCCTTTATACTTTGAGGAAAGAGGCCTCTTAGCTGGGATTGGCACGAGAGCGCTAGGATTGATGCGCGGAGGAGTCCTCTTCGGCTCAGAAAATATCATGTAGTCATCTGAATGCAGTGTCCCCTGCCGCTGAGCACTTTTCCGGCACATAACAGTGAATGTTTCTGTTGGGGTACGCTTAGGTTGAGACTGCTGTCGGTGAAGAAAAGCGGGGCGCATGTCAGAAAACGCATGAAGATCTTCTATAGGTGCCGAATGCCCATGCATACGGTGCAGCTCGCATCTTGGAGTTCCAGTTGGGGCTTGTTTTGATTGATCTTCTGAAAACGTCCTTTCTCTTCGTGAATGTAAATCCTTCAACGCCATTCGCATAGATGGAAGTACGAGATCATTTTTTTCCTTGGATGGAAGAGCCGAGTAAACTCGCGTTTCGATGTGTGAAGACATACTTGTCGTGTCATCCTCTGCATCGCAAGTTGAAGCGAGTCGCTTCAAAACGCCTCCTGGGTTATCTTCTGGTTTTCTTTTCCGCGACCTTTCTAAGGATTCAAGCTTTGAAAGGAAGTTCAAAGGCTTTCGAAACATTTCAAAATTCAAAAGAAATTTGAGGGCGAGCTTTCTTTTATTCGCCACTCAGTTCCGCGGTTGTGCAAGTTAAGCTTTCATGCGAGTTCTTTGATTGATGGGTTGATGTGAGAGTCAGCAAAAATATTTGATGGACGTGTCAAACGTCGACATTCCACAGAGGATTAAGTTGCTTTTGTCACGATAGCCTCAATAACTAGAAATTGTTGAATTACCTTCCTTTTGTATACATCGGCCCTGTTCCACACACACCCTTTGTCGGTCGGACCAGGGTATGAAATAAGGGTGGACGTAAATCGTGAACAAATTAGGCTACGCAGACTTATGATGTCAAAATTATGCACTCAGAGTGCTTGTACAAGTAGGTAAGCGCACCACATCGCTTCAATCTGATTTACTCTTTTCATGAATGTCCACTCACAAAGACTGATGCTTTCATGTTGTATTTATTCAAGCAATTATAAAGTAGCAGATTATGCGTACACTATTTCTTGAAGCTCTACTTTATGCCATATGGTTTTAGATAAGTTTTTCAAGGGTGATTAGCACTTATCCTGCACCATAACCCACGGCCCATAATGATTCGAGAATTGCGCTATTCAAGTGGCCTCAAAGCAATTCGATCCCCAAAGACACCGTTGTTCTTGGAAGTCCTACATCCTTAGCACTTCAATTTCAATAAGGGTTTTGGACTCGAACTAATACTAATACAGGCCTTCGTAATGCAAGTAGGAGCAGAAATGAGATGTGCTATCGCAGCAAGAAGCATGAAGCACATGCGCCCACGACGCGCATACGAGTCGAATTCCGAAATCGCACAGGTGATTATCGCAGCAAGAGGAAGTAGAGAACTTGAACTCGAACTAATACAAACCCAAATGACACAGAAGCCAATGCTTCGGGCAGAAGTGTACGCGCGTGCGTTGCGCGCAAGTCAAAATCGTAAAGAGGATAGTGTTTAGAGGGCAGGAAGCATAATACTTCCTCCCCCTCTAAAGTGGAAACAGAGAGCTAAACAAACCCAAACCCATTGAACAGCATGCTGCTTCATGGAAATAATGGATAATCAGGCCGGACTAAAGTACAAAGCAGATCATTAATCTGCTATGGCCGCCTTAGCCTTAGCGCTCTGAATGTAGGCACGGCGTTATCCCTAGGCATTAACACTTAAAATTTTTCAGTTGCGTTGACTTCGTTTGAGATCAATGACCTGCGTCGTGGGTTTCCAAGCTACTCTATTATAAGTTACAAGTACAAGGGGGACGTCGCCGAATTGTAATATGGCCACGGGAATTAGGCACTTATCTCGGAGCCCAGAAAAATTTACTGCCGCCTACTGGTCCAAGGCACTTCGTGGGTCATCCACACTGTAATGTAGGCACAGTTCTAACATTTCTCCTGCAAATTCGTTCCGTGCGCCTCTGATTTTAAGCGTAGACGCGGCCAGAGAGGTAATTCTTGAACAGCTCCAGCGCGAGCTGTGGCTTGTAGGTAGGGACTTCGTGCCCACACCCGTGGGCGGTCACAAACGCAAAATGCCCGCTCATTTGAGTCTCATTGAAGTTGACTGCGTACCCGCCCACTTGACGGCCAAAAGTTGCGTCGTCGTAGTGCCACGAGTGCCAGGCGCGCTTGGGGTCCGTGTCGAAGCCCAAGTCGTATATCCACTCCTGGGAGCCTTCGGTTGCGCACACCATGTCGTCGTCGCCCGAGTACACCAAAATCTTGAGGTCGTAGGCGTTCGACGCATTCAAGAGCTCGGAATAGATGGGCATCATGGGCGTGCGGCCGTCCGACATGTTGTAGCGAATGGAGCGCGAACATTCAGACCAATCCACGGTGACGTTGTTTTCTTGCGCAGCACCGCCGTTGACGTGAATTGCAGCCTAGAGAGTAAAGACGAATATACAGTAACATTGAATTGCTGACAGACAGTTCAGATCGAGCACTAATCTTCATTTTAAAAAATGTTGACAAAACAGAAGACGTAAGTCTTCCAAGTTACCCTATGCAATTGATGTGCAATATTATTCAAGAAACTCCAAGCAAAACATTTGAATGCGTGTATATCTGTGCAACCTGAACGTCGGCTCGGTTCAGGTAGGTCGTAGCATAGTCTGAAAAGGGTGTGCAAGCGTGCAGAAACAAGGAGCAAGTATAATGAGACATTGTTGCTATAGTTGTCATATAGTTAACGCGATGGCAGTACATTCATAGATGGTCAGAGTAACCGCCCGAATCCTACTTTCCGACTTCACTCATTGCATCACCCTAGCGTCCTTTTGGCTCCTTGTGGCCTCGAATCTATTCGGTGCATTCAGAGCATTTACCGTCAGAGCAAGGCTCGTACGCGCCTACGGTCTCCACCGTCGAGTTGCCATCTTGCTTCGCAGTGGACGCCCCCTTCTGCAAGCTTGCTTCGAGAACGGCCAGCAGCCGCGGCTCGTCGGCCCACGCGTGCCGCATCAGCGCCAGCCGCTGCGCGCCGCCAAACCGCCCACCGCCCCGGGGCTTCTTCTTCGACGAAGACGACGACGACGACGGAGCCGAGGCAAGAGGCTGAGATTGAGCACCTTCGGGGCCTTTCGGGCAAGTGGGGAAGTCGAGCGCGTAAGGGTTGAGCTCAAACTCCACAGGCCCAAGGATCATTTCTTCGTCCACCACGCACTGGTACGGCTTGAGGCGGCTGTCGGGCAGCGGGGACCCAGCGAGCTCGGCTTGCTTCGCAGCGAAGTACCTAAGCTCAAAGAAAGAGAGGGCACAAAAGTGTGAACTTAAAAGGGTGGAAAGTGAATACAAGTCTGCTCTACTTTACTAGCAGCTTCGGAGAATTAAGGTACTGTACCTAAATGATTTCAATTCATGAACTCTGATCAAAACACACTAGTAGAAACTGACCAGCCACTGCAGCTGTCTTGCCAAGAGTGGAACAGCGGGTTCGAGGTGAGCTGGTGGCCAAACAGAGTGTTGAACTCGCCCACTTGGTTGGTCACCTGCACGAGATCCACAAAGAGCACGCAAAGCAAGAAGACGTTTTAAAAAATGGCAAGGAACGAGTAGGCACAAAAATGAGTTTTCTTCGAAAGAACTATAATGGCTGCGTATCGAAGCCTCAAGAGCCCTTTCTTATCTCGGTGTCCTATGTCTGCGTTATTAAATGAGACACGAATCAATCGAAGCACACGTACCTTGGAAGTAAACGGGTTTCCCACGGCAAAGCCCTTGAAGTTGATGCTGTTCGGCTGGTGGTCCACGATGTACTTCGCCAAGGTAGGCATGTAGTGGCCTCCATACGACTCGGCAGTGATGTAGAAATCATTGGCAGCCACCGCGGGGAAGCGCTCCAAGAAGACTTGAATGGCCGCGAAATTGTCTCGAGCTGCGTCCCAGTCCCCCATGCTGTAGTCTTCGCTGTTGCCCGACCAGCTGAAGCCCACCCCTACAGGCTGCGGGAAAAAAAAAGCGAAACATGCGACGGAACACGCGTGAGGCAGAGAGTGAAAAGTGTGCATGCTTTATGAATTGAAAAGGTAGGTCAAGTGACAGTTTGAGTATGTAGATGCTGTAATGTCATTGTTATCGCAGAAACTGCTGACGATCAAATTCATTTCGGTGATAGCAGACGCCGAGCGAATCAACTGTTTACCTGCTCAACGAAAAGCATATTTGCGTCATTGTTCCAAGCATAGTCGTTCTTTTCCAGCGTGCCGTTTTCAGACACGTGGAATGGCCCTTGCTCGGTCAAGAAGCCCGTGAGGCCGGAGCAGCCAGGCCCACCGTTCGTCCACAGAGCTACAGGCGCGGTCTCGGGTGACTCAACTGCCTCCACATACCAATAGAAAATCTGCATAGCAATAAGAAGGTTTAAATAGGATCAAGTCAAGTGCAAAAAAGCGTTAGTTTGGTGCGTTAAGTTCAGCGTTGAGAGCAGAGCGTGGCAGAATAAGCATGATTGCTATGGAGGCATATATGTAGGTAGATGGCTTTGTTTTATCCATTCATAATTGAAATAGAACAGCTTAGTTGCATAGATGTGTGGGTGCATACATGTTTTTTAGTGTTAGGTAGATCGAGGTAGCCGGCGTATTGGTTTGTGAAGCCCATCCCTTCTGCGCCGGGCAGAGTCGTGACCAGATCTTCGTAAGCACTTTGGCCGATGGCAAGTGCCACGACACTTGCCGCCAAAATTGCAGAAAACGGAGCCCTCATAGGTCTGTCTACTGAAGGTGCTGAAGTGCCTCAGGGGCTTGCTTGAGAGACAGAAATTACACAAATCTCCTTTCGGTCCAGTTGAGCCGTCGGTGGGGCTACAGTATTGCGATTGTGGGGTGGTGAGAGTGTCAACAATGCACAACACAACAACAAACCACCACCACCCACCGCACCACCCACCTCCTGCGAAGCTTGTTGTTCTTGTGACATCGACGTAACCTATTATAATATGTGCATCAAAAATACCAAATGTCAAACCAAGAGGGGATACCCTTGTTGGTCAAACATCGAACGAGATTCTCAGCCCTTGTTCTCAGCATGAGGTTGTTGTCGTCATCAGGGTTTTTGAAATCAAAGTTGGGAGAGTTCATAAGGTTGTTGAGGCGAATCAGCTGAGGACACCGCAACCTCAGGCTCATTTTATAAAATTCTGTTGAATAGACTCTCCCTGTTGCTCAAAATCCTCAAGGCAATAATTGCTTCTTGCAATCTGTAAAGATTCGTAGGACATATTGCGATGCATTGTCCTAGTCGTGAATTATTCTCCGACAATTCCTCAGATGAATCGTGTTCAGAGCCGGATACCACCGAATCTCACGAATACCCGGCTCCAATCTATAAGAAAAAAAATCAATCAAAGACAGCTTATAGTCCCACGAATAATAACCTGAATCCGCAAAGGCTGGCTTCACCCGACGACAAGATAACGATGGATTCAAATTATCCGGCACCTGCTGATCCGAAGAATCGTTATCTCCCCGATCTTCGACGGATGAATCCACAAACGAATACCCTTGCTTCATCCTCACTAACAAATGAAATTACTTCGGAATCCACTGAGTGCGCATCTCCAAATATGGAGTCGTCTTTGCTTGATTCAAGTGTTCCGGCAGTTGCTACTGAGCCGCCCTCTTCCGCAACACCACCAGCGCTTGACTTTCCGCTGTCAAAAATACTCTTTATATTCGAAAAGATGAATTCCCAAAGACTTTCGATAGAGCTGGTATCACATGCGACTAAGTTGGTATGCGCAAATAAAGATAAGATCCTGCGAGCCTCAAATGCTGATGTGTCTCAACTCATGAATTTGTTCATGAAAAAGGAGCTTTTCGAGGAAGCATTATCACAACCCTCATTATTTGAAATGTCTCGCACCGCTATTCTTATATTGACAGAAGCCCCAGACTATCTTGTACCGGCAGCTTTTTATCATCGTCTACTCGAAGAACTTGGTAAGTGGAACTTAGTTGTGAGTAACAGAATTTGAGGTCGACTCTCATATTTACACATCACGCCATTGATTCCTCCGATTTGTCTTAGATATGGGATCTTATCAAGACTATCCCGGTCTTGGATCAATATTGAGAAGTTTTGCGCTTCTTCCAAGCTCTGACAAGGATGAAGGTGTTGAAAATCAGCGACTTACTTTAATGACCATGACGTATTCATTACTTGGTGTTTGGCCTGGGTCATCTGATATTGGGGCAGCACTATTCAGAAGTCTATTTGTAAGATCTAAAGGCAGCGGGCCCGAACCGTCGGTGGCGTACTCTGTTAGAAAGATAAAACTTATTACTACGATTAATCTTGTGCTTCGTGTCCTAGCAGGGGATGCCCAAAATGGCGAAGTTGATGTGCATGCTGCCTCCAGAGTAGTCGGAAACTTGCTGAACGTTTCGGAAGCTGCCACTCGACAAGCAGTGATGCAAGAATTGAACCATTTAGTGTCATATTCAAACAGATGTAATCAGAAGATGTGTACTGGGAATCATGCTGAATCTGAATTTCAGAGACTACCAGGGCAGGTCGGCGAATTCCTAATTCACCTTACTGCTCTTACTCACGACAAGGGGGATAAACGACTAGATATGGTCGGGCTCCTCGGACGGATTTTAGAGGACCATTTAATCGCTTATTCAGGAGGTTCAGAAGTTCGACTGGGGTCTCGTGCAATACGTTTGGTCCTCACAACGCTTCCTTTGGATTGTGCAGCAGAGTTAACTCGTGATGTGATGCTGAATAGCTCCTCGGCACATATTCGATCAGCAATTCTCGGGACATTGCTTAAGGTTTGCACCGGGAGTATATCTCAAGGCAGCAAGAACAACGATGCAGTATTAGCTTTATCGCTTAGGTCAGATGGAAAGGCACGGAGAAAAATTTTAGACTTGTTGATGCTTTTCTTAGCTGAAGACCCTGTGGAAAAAGTGCGGATTGCTTGCCTCGAGGCAATTGAAATACTCGCAGCCTTCTTTAATCACACAGATAAGGAGACCCAGAGTCGAGATGACTCCAAACATAATAACTTGCATACGCCACTGTCGTCAATCAGTAAACAATGTGCTTTGTCCATACTTCCTGGAAAAGTTCTTGCACTTCTCGTGATCAAGCTTGGTGATGTTAGCCTTAAGGTCCAATCTCGTGCAGCAGCAATTTTGACTTGTAGCAATGATGAAGGCAAAATCAGCCACATCGAGAATAGCATTGAACATGGAAAAGAGACTACATCCTCGTATATAGTCGGTGCACCACGACCTGCATTAGCCATTGCCTTTGATGGTCTACCTCCGCAATTTAAAAGCGAAATTGCGTATCTAATATTTAGCCTTGAATATACTTCAACGGGTGCATTTCAGCAAAAGTTCTGCCCAGCTGCGCAAGTGCTTTTAAAACAACTCGTGAGCCAAATCAAGATTCCCTACTTGCAGCAATTCAATGCATTTGATCAGCGCTTGACATAAGCAATTCCAAACCTATTTCCAAAACCAATGCACTTGAGTGACTTGAATATTTCGTTGTAAAATCCAAAATATCATGAATATGCTTTTAGCTTTTATTACTTTACAATCTAATCTAAAATCCAGGATTCCCTCTTGGCCATTAAATTGGCATCTAAAATCCTTTCAGCACTTCCCATTTCAGAACTAGGGCCTATTTAATTACCATGGCGCTCACCTCCAAGTATCCCCCAAGACCCAAGGGAAAGAGAGAAAGGAGCTGGGCTGCTGTTTGGTATTGTTGCACATATATGCGGGGTTATACGGGTAACAACTAGAAGTAAAGACTTTCATCTGTTTCTGTCTTGGGTTGCTTTATAGGAGCCGCAAGGCTCGGCCCAGAAGCCATGCACGTGATTTATACTCATAGACTGAGTGGACTGAATGGCAGAGAATGAACTCAAGGCGACTCTGTTCGTTCATTATTAACTGCGTCTTTCGAAGAAACTGCGTCTTTCGAAGAGTTGCCAGATGGTGGAGCTGGGGCCGCATCAGAAACCTTAGCCAGGACGTTGAGACCGGTTCTTCCTTTGTTCCCACCACCAAGCATGTTACCGAAGCGACGCGCAGCCTTGATCTGACTGACCGCAGAAGCGGCCTTGGCGCGCACTGGGGCACGCAGCGTCAACGCAAGTGTAGTGCTGCCAGCGTCTTTAGCCGCCTTCATAGCAACTTTTAGGTCCTCGAGTGTAGCTACAGGGATACCATCGCCGATTGCGGCAAGGGTGGACCCTGATTTAATGCCGAGCTTCTCCGCTTGCCCGCCAGGGTTCACTCTCGCGATTAGACCGCCTGGATTGATCACCATGTCCATGGGCTCAGACAGCGAGATGGAATAGGTGGTTTCAACAGGTGGAGCAGCAGGTGAAGGAGCAGCAGGAGCAGCAGGAGCAGGAGCAGCAGGAGGTGGGTTGGTCGTAGAAGAAGGCGGAGACAAAGGGTCTGAGCCAGGATTTGCTGAGGCCGTCGGTTCGGACGGCAGTGAACTTGAAGGCGCTGGAGTATGCGCGTTGGCCGAAGCTGGCGTAGGGGACGCTGGTCTTTCTGAAGTTGGCTGCGTGGAAGCTGGTTCTAGCGCTGCTGGAGTATCCAGTGACGTGGAACTTGGCACTTCATCGTTTTTGGTTGCTAAGGTAGGCTCTACCTCGGCTTCTTTTTCGCCGTTGCTTTCTTCAATATCCTCTTCAATCTTTGTTTCCTCGGCTCCAGCCGAAGAGGAGGGGACGTCTTGCTCCTCGACAACAGGGGCGACAAGAACTTCGGGTACTTCAAGGGTGGAGTCTATGCTATCTTGATTGCTTTCAGATTCAGGTACCACATCAATTGCAGGGTTTTCATCTGTAGGAGCAATGTCCGTTGAATCTGCTAGAGATGGCGCCACTGAAGCATTCACCAGGGATTGATCACCTGTCGAGGATGTTGAATCTGTTCCAGCGGGCAATGTTTCTGCACATGCCACCATGCTGCTTTCACAGACATCAGCATTTGATTTGTGTGCTTCCACCTCAGGCTTTGCCCTTGCTGTATCTTCTGGCAATACTGCAGCTGTACCCAGCGCTGCTTCTATATCTGCTGCAGTTGGTTCTGGTGCGGCTGCAGCTGTATTTGCAGCTGTATTTGCAGCAGCATTTGCCGCTGCCGCAGCCTCCAGGGCATTGAAGCGCGCTGAGCAAGCAAGTGCATGCTGTTCGTGTTGTCTAGCTGCTTTTGCCGCCGCGGCTGCAGCAACTGCGTTCGCTTCGTCTAAATTAGCCTCAGCCGCGGCCCCCGCCGCTTGAGCGCAGAGGGCATCCAAGGCTCGGCCGACTTCATGCCGGCGCTCTAGGGCCGTATCTCCGTCAGCGAGCGCATTGGCCAGAGCTTGGTCGGCGCCGCGCCGCAACCGTGCTTCAGCGGCGAGTTTTTCGCCAAATGCCACGGTGACACCTTGCAAGTCTTGGCTGGTTTGAGCAGCTTGAGCCGTGGCTTCGTTGCGAAGCTCATTGAGGCCAGCTGTAATGCTTGCTTCAGCTGCATCGCAGCGCTCCGACAAAAATTGCACATCCTCCTAAGAGGCAACAGAAATACAGGCAAAGTAGTGCAGAGAAGGAGATAAAAAATAAGACAGGGGAAAGGTATAATGTGTGGAACGTAATTATGAAAGGAAACGAAAAGATCAACTCAGTAGCGCATGCCAATGTTTGCATGCTTACCTCTCTTTGTATTTCATCTTCTTCTGCGTACTCTTCTAATTGGTCCGCGAGTTCATTGGTGCGGTTCAATCCCAACATCACGCCACGGCCCAGGAGCGCTACGCTACTGGCGCTCGCGTGCAACTGTGCTACCCACTCCTGGTCGGCGACCTGATCTACCAGAGCATGCAAACACGTTGCTACTTCCGCGCGTGCGGCAGCCTCCGTAAGCTGTCTATTGAGCCCAGTAGCAGCTTCTTCTTGCTGCTGTGCGCCTGTGCGCGTGATTTCGTCGTGACGCTGCTGCACTTCGGCCCGAATCATCGCCATCGCGTCCTTGACCCGCTGCTCGGAGTCTTCAAGCGCTCTCGCTTCTCTTCGTTGCCGCTCCGCCGCTTCTGCTGCCGTAGCCGCTTTCACCACTGCACGCAACGCATTGCCTTCGGTGGCCACTAGTGCCGTTAAGGAGGCTTTCGTAGTGGACAATGCGTCGTCCCAGGATTGGCCCGCCGCACCCACTGCTTTAGCCGCCTCCACTGCGCGCTGCGCTTCTCGCGTAGACTCCGCCGCCGCGCCTTCGGCCGCAGTCAGGTGCTGCCGGCTCAGGTCGCGGCACTCCTGCGTTGCCGCCGAAGTGGCGCTCCTCACTTCGGCCAGGAGTTCGGCTCGGTGGCTCGCCAAAGCCGCGTCCAGCCTGGACCGTGCTGAAGACCCTTGGTCCAGCAACTCGGCGCGCATGCTCGCGGTGGCAGCTCGGGCTTCGGCGCGGCTGCTGTCGGCGAGCTGCCGCGCTTCCTGGGTGGCAGCGTCGGCGCGAGTTAAGGTTTCGTCGGCACGGCGAAGCATCTGTTCGAGCTCGCTTTGCCAACGCGACTGTTGCTGCTGCTGTTGCTGCTGTTGCTGTTGTTGCTGTCGCTGCTGCTGCACAGCTGTCTCGCGCTGTTCTTGTTGCCGCCGCACTTCCTGTTCAGCAATCTGGCTGTTGTTGTTTGCTTCCAATTCAGCCCGGCGGCGGTTGTAGTCGCCCTCCAGTTCCGCTAGCCTCGACTCGTCGCCAGCCATGCGCTCCTGGAGGGCGTCGTTGCGTTGCTGGGCTTGGGCCGCTGCTTCGGCTGCGGCTTGAGCGGCTGCGTTGGCCACCCGGCTGACTTCGTGCCGCAAAGCAGCCAAATCGGCAGCGTGCTGCTCTTGCGCTTGGGCAGCAGCAGCAGCAGCAGCAGCAGCAGCTTGCTGTTGTGTGACCTTGTCTGCCGTAACTGACGCCTGAGCCGCCACTGCTTCGCCTGTTGAAACAGCTGGCATTCTCTTCGCTACGGGACCTGCGTTACTTACAGCATCTGCAGAGGCTGTCTGTCCCTCAGAAGACTCTGGCCTACTTTCTCCTCCTCGTCCTTCTCCAGCTGCGGAAACAGCCTCTATCACATCATCAGCCACTTCCTTCTTGTTTCTCTTTTTCAAGCCACCTTTCTTCATGGCTTCCTTCGCCTCCTTGGCAGCCTGGGCTTTGTCGGCTTTTTCTTTCGCAGCTGCGTCTTTCTTCTCCTTGGCTATTCGCTCTTTTTCGGCTTTCTCTCTTGCTTTGGCTTCCTTCGCACTCAAGCTCGTCAAATCAGGCGTTGCAGGCTTTGAGTTACTAGGTGTTGTGTCCGCTTCTGATTGTAACGAAGTTGCAGCAGCAGTAGCAATTTCTGCATTGGCTGCATTAGTACCAGAACTCGAAGACGCAGTGCTCAATGCAATGCGTTCCAGCCGCTCGAGTCGAGCACTCAGCTGTGCTACGTCATCGCACAAGGTCAGGGGCGCTTTGGGCAATGCAATGTTCGCTTCGACGCGCATGGCTTCAGCTACAGCGGTGGAAACCTGCGCTGCCATCTGACTCTGCCACTGGGCTTCTCTTTCTTCGTGCAATCTATTCAAATTCGCCAACTCGCTGCTGTCCTCGTCACCTGCTTCCTCTGCGGGGTGATACTCTTCGCGCGCAGGTGGAGGAGGAGCATTTACAGTCGGAGCTTGAACAGACGGAGCTGCAGCTGCTGGAGTAACAATTCCAGCTGACGACGATGACGATGATGATGTTGACTCCTGCTGCTCATGTGCTGCTTTTGCCGGCTTACTTTTGCCAAAACTAAAAAAACTATTCGACTCTTTCTGGGCTGTCCCTGCGGTTGCTGCCGCCACCGCTGTAGTGCCCGACCCACCGCTGCTGCTGGCGCTGCTGCTATTCTTGTGGATACTGCCTCCCCATTTGCTGCCTTTAGTAAGACCTCCAGTCTTTTTAGAGCTTTTGGCGGCTGCAACTTCAGCCAGCTCGGTCTCGAGCGCGGCGAGACGTTCGCCCTGCGCGTGCAGCGCTGCCTGCACCTCCGCTGCGCGCGTTTCGCTCGATTCCGCGCCCCCTTGCCGGGCTTGAATCTCGGCCGAGAGCACGCGCCGCAACTCGTTGGCGCGCTGCTGTGCCGCGGCTTCCGTGGCCTTGGCCTGGCGGTGCACCAATCGTAGAGCTTCCCCCACTTGCGCTTCCAAACGAGTCTGGGATTCTGCGCTGGCCTGCGTCGTGCGGCGCTCGAGCCCTTCCAGCTGGCTCACGAGGTCCAGCCGCAGCGCACGCGTGCTGTCGGCGGCTGTGCTCGCAGCGGCGCGCGCCTGTCCTTCGGCGTCTGCTCGGGCGCTCCGCAAGTCTTGCGCTGCCTGCGCCTGGGCCGCCGCGAAACCTCGGCTCGTGTCGGCAATGCTCGCGGTGCGCGCCTGACTTTCCCGCTGCAGCGCCAGCTCCAAGGTAGCCACGCGCTCTAAAGGTGCGCACGCTTGTCGACTGTCGTGCACATTGGCGCGCAATCGATCTTCCGAAGCTAGCCGCTCGGCGTGCTCTCGCCGTAGAAGGTCTTCCAGCCCGGCGCAGCGCTCTTCTATTTGGCGATTCGCAGCGGCTAAACTCGCACGCTCCGCTGCGGCTGCAGTGGCCGCTTCCTCTCGCACATGCCGCTCGCGATTGAGTTCGAGCTGCAAGTGGTGCACATCGTGTTGCATTTTTGCGACGGTGTCTGCGACTGCGTGCGCGTTGGCGGCTGCAGCAGCAGCAGTGCTTGGAGCCTGTGGGGAAGCCGCAGAATCGGCAGCTAAGCGAGCTTTCAGCTCAGCGGCCTTGCGACCTGCCTGCGCTTCGACTACTTGTGCTTCGCACCGATGCAGCCGGTCCCTTAGGGTTCGAGTCTCCTCCGAATGGCGCTGGTGCAACCGTGCACTCGCAGCTGCTTGTCGGGACACTTCTCCTGCCAATTGTTGCACCATTCCGACCACGTCACCGCCAGCGTAGCCCTCGGGCCCACCCACACCGTCAATTCTCATAGCACCGACTATTGAATGCGGCATCTGATCACCTCTTACAGCTCCAACGAGCAGTGCTAAGTCCTCGTCAGGAGCAGCGTTGCGGTCGTCGCGTCGTAGGACATTTTCTTTGCCTGGACGACCTCGCACCGGTAACACCCGATCG
>Ga0307931_1001155_pt1 | contig 17321 bp, 16 predicted proteins | sample OrgLakmetageno47_FD_201816 | JGI IMG/M metagenome (GOLD analysis project Ga0307931, IMG submission 201816) | Saline water microbial communities from Organic Lake, Antarctica - #47 | ecosystem: Environmental > Aquatic > Non-marine Saline and Alkaline > Saline | place: Antarctica: Organic Lake... | reverse complement strand
TTGGTTATGTATTGTATTATATCCATGATACTATATTATATAAAGGATATTGCTTATGATTTGATTTACTTCTATTAATTGACACCCCCTGTCACCGTCCAGTTATGCTATATATACAAAGAAAATTCTTTATCCAGAACATAAGTAATACTTATGTTCTGGATAACTACTTAAAGAATTTTCTTTGTATATATAGCATAACTGGACGGTGACAGGTGGGTGCTCGCCCCATCGAAACTCCACATCGATATGTCGTGCACCCTCCAGCTCCTCGGGTTCATGCTCAACACGCAGACCATGACAATTGGCGTTCCTGACGGGCGGCGCGACAAGCTCAGAGCGACGGCGCAGCGAGTCTGGCACCGCCGTGCCAGAGTGCCCGTGCGAGAAGTGTGCCAGTTGGCTGGCCAAATCATAAGCATGCAACTGGCGTTAGGTCTAGTCTGCCGCCTGCGAAGTAGGTACCTACTCCACTCCGTGCGCGATGCGGCACGGGCAAACGACAACCGCGGCTACACGATGCTAAACGCGCGGGCGGCAGCAGAGGCCGAACTTTTCGCCCACCAACTCGATTCATTGGAAGCACAACCCATGCACAAGCACATGCGTCGGGCGGAATATGTGCTCCACTGCGACGCCTCGGACCACGCTCTCGCTGCCATTATCACGGTGGCAACCTCTGAAGAAGACGTCCGCGCCCACTTTTATCGTCGCCTACTACCTCACGAGCTCACGAGGCGACTTGGTCCTCTGCGCTTCGCGAACTCGTAGGCTACCGGGATGCCCTGCTCACCCTTTCCAAGAAGCGCGACATGAACGGCGCAGTCGTCGAAATCGTTGGTGACTCTCTGTGCTGCCACTACATCTTTGAGAACGGCGGCAGCCAAGTTGTCCACGACGCCACCGGCACACTGCTCATCACCGAGGTGCTCCTGGAACTTCTCACAGCGGCCGCGTCAGCGGGTGCGGAAGTACGCTTTCGCTGGGTTCGGCGCGAGTACGTCCAAGACGCCGATGACTTGAGCAAGTTCGTGGATCGCATGGACTTTGGCCTGAAACCTGCAAGACTCTCGGAGACGTGGCGCAGACTCGGCCCGTGGGATATTGACTGCTTCGCGTGCGAGCACAACACCACGTGCCCGCGGTTCAACTCGCTCATCGAATCTCGCCACTCCGAAGCGGTCGACGCCATGGCACAAGATTGGAGCAGTGGAGTGTCGTTCATCCTGCCCAATTTCCACATGATCGATCAAATCATAGACAAGATTGAGCGCGACAACGCCGAAGTTGTGCTGATCGTGCCGGCGTGGCAGCACAAACCATGGTGGAGGCGGCTACACTTTGGCGCATGGCGCGCGCGCCTAACCATGGCCGAGTCCATCCCTGCACAAGCGCTGGTCGCGTACAACGAGCACTGTTTTTTTTCACGGGCGACTTCACGACAGAGCTCTACGCCATGTGTACGTGCAAACGGTGACCGCGTCGCCTTCTCCATGGTCAACAGCAAGACCCCCAGCACCGCTTCGTGCGGAGCGCATCTGGTGAGTGGCGTGTGCGAGCGTTCACGTTGGGTATTGAGATACCACACCTCTGTGCTAGCTGGGCACCAGCCCTGAGTAACCTACAGCGGAATGTGTTCCGTCTGCAGGTCAGCCATGCTCAGAGTGCAGTTCATTGAGGCCGAGGGCCCTACCTGCCAGTGTTGGTGAACTACCAGTCGTGGTGCAGTCACGAGTCCCTGTTTAGCGGGGGCGCCTGGGAGTCGGTCGTCACAACAAGCAAAGCGAAGCCCTGAGGGGCCGCCACCGGTGGGTGCGCACCAACCTTTGCTCTGTTCAACGTGGTCGGGTGCGGAGCGCTGGCAGCGCGCTCCACATGCCACATCCTGGTGCCCCTCTCACCACTAACAACACTTGGGAAGAGAATACCCCAAGTGTTTGCGTCAGCAACACAATAAGTACCTGGCCATGCCTACGCTAACGCGCTTCTAGCCATAGCATATGCATACACACTCATGACAATGTGTTCTGTGCTGTCCCACCACCTTGTCTCAAAGCCCAGTTCCCCTCCTTGCCTGTTCTTCCACAGCACCGGAGCTGCCAAAACGCAAGCGGACCACCATGGAAGTCGCTGACGCCCCTTGGCGCGACACGGGCTATGTGGGCTTCATTCACTTGGGCCACACGCGACTTTGCAAGACCTTCGGCAGCGTTGCTTACCACGGCAGCGTCACCGCCTACGCAAACCCGTACTTCCGCGTGGCGTACGACGATGGGGACCACGAAGACCTCACTGGCAATGAACTTGCGCCCCTGCTGCGAATCGACGACGTCGCATTCACCGACCCGCGGCGCTGGGCCTTCGATTGGACAGTGGTGAGCATGAACAAAGTGCACGGTTTCCTACCACTTATTCAGTCATATGTGGGCAGGTTTGAGCTCCGCTTTCCAGGACAATGGACCGCATCCACGGCCGACAGAGCTGAAACCAACCCCATCAACATGGCCTCAGCGGCGTTTTTTTTGCAGTCGGAGACACTCGTGCTCGTCAATAAGCGGAGGCGTTCATACACGGGCGCACGCACACAACGAACTTTGGGCAACTACAGGAATGCTGCCCTCAAACTCATGTGGTTCGCCTTGACGCATGGCTGGACCCTGCCCCCCACCGCCGACGAGTTTGGCCTTTACCTCACCAAACTCAGTCTCATTCGTGACAATTCGGGCGCGCTGGAGCAAGCAAGAAATGCGCTTAAGCTGATTTGCTCGCTCAATGGCATCGGTGGGGCTATCTACGACGCTCTGCGCGTGCTGGCACCCCTGGAAAAATCACGGCGCGAATATCGACACGTCGCCAAAAAGTCAGCTGCGCTGACGGCAGCCATGGTCGAAGCCATCAACCAGGTTTATTCGTACGAAAGAATACACCGGCCACTTCACCAACAGTGGGATTTGCGTTCGGCTCCGCAGTGTCGGCTGCATTTAAACTTCTGGCGCGCTATGATGATGCCATTAAGCTGTACTGGGACCAAGACTGGTGCGATGTGCTCGACACGCACGTGCGCTTCGATTTACATGGCCGTAAAAACCTTCAACACGGCAGCGCCTTGCTTGACGTTGCTCGCCCTGCGGACAACAACCCTAACGGCATCTATTTTTGCTTGGTCGCGCAAAAAAAGTTCTTTAAGACTGGGCACGTGCTACCTCACATTGATCGCACAACTGGTGTCGTCGACCGCACGCGCCCCATGCCCTACTATGACTATGTTGCCTTCTTGCGGTCGGCATTAGTCGCAATAGGCCTATCAGAGGAGCAAGCCGCACTCTTTGCTGGCCACAGCGCTCGCGCAGGAGGAGCAACTGAGGCAGCAGCAAATGGCTTACACCAAGAAGACATTCAACACCTGGCCGGTGTGGTGTCACCAACGTGGCTCGCGTGCTACAACCGCCGATACCTCGACGACCGGCTCCGCGTATCGCGCTCACTTGGCCTCTGATCGGAAGGTGTGTATTTGGGGGTTTGTGTTTGTGTGGGGGGGGTACACGCGCCCGGCCTTGGGTCTCAAGGCGGGGAGCGAGCTTCCAACATGCATACTTTTCCCCCAAATACCCATACTTGCCTGATTTAGTGTTTAATGATAGTTTATTCCAAGTGCAGCACCGGCTCGACTACTTGTGTTGCTGAGTGCGCCAAAGTGTACTATGCCAGCAAGCAGTAAGGTGCGGAACGACAACCTTGGCCGCACAGCTGGAGTAGCGGCGTGGGCCGCGTAAGACAGCTGAGCAAGTGATGCGCCGGAAACTGCAGTTAGGCGCAGAGCCAAGACGAGAAGACGAAGACGAGAAACGAGAAGAACAGTTACTATTCCCATTCCCCGCTAAGGAGGAATCATCCGGGTGCTGGACCAGAATAACCGAGCGGCGTGAGGCCATCCAACCATCTACAACTTGCTTGGTTGGATCATCGCTCCAAGCACCAAACGTGTGCTTGCTGCTCTGCTTATCCCGGTCCATCTCCCTCAAATTTTTTCTTTTGTACCCTTCGGGAGGGGGGCGATGATCCAACCAAACAAGTTGTAGATGGTTGGATGGCCTCACGCCGCTCGGTTATTCTGGTCTTGATTATGAAAGTAACTGTCGATGTCAAGAATGCCCAAGCGACGGAAAACGCTTCGAGTTCTATGAAGACTTTGCGAAGCTAAAGAGAATGTTACGAAGCTTTCGTCTCAAATGCTTCAAGGTCTACGCGAACTTAGCGAAGCTTTCTACTCCATTGAGTATGAAATTCGTGGTTACGAAGCCTTCGTCTCAAACTCTCAAACGCTCCGGGGCGTACGCTAAGTTTGCGAAGCACTCAACTCTAACAATAAATTTCACAGTGTGCAATTCGAAACGCTTCGAGTCTACGTGATCAATGCAAAGGAACTCGAACTCGAACTAATACAAACCCAAATGACACAGAAGCCAATGCTGCGGGCAGAAGTGTGTACGCGCGTGCGTTGCGCGCAAGTCAAAATCGTAAAGAGGATAGTGTGTAGAGGGCAGGAAGCATAATACTTCCACCCCCTTCTAAAGTGGAAACTGTTCATGAAATATTTTTGAAACCGGACTTAAGTCGTTGGTCTCAGCTCTAAATTTCACAGTTCGTGGTTGCCACGCCTTCGACTCGAACGCTTCGAGGTCTACGCGAATTTTGCGAAGCTCTCAACTCTTATGAGTGTGAAATTCGTGGTTGCGAAGCTTTCGTCTCAAACGCTCCGAAGCGTCACGAGAATTTCCATTTCTACTTAGTGACTCGTAACGTCCACGATGCTCTTAAGAAGAGTGCTTCGTTTCGAACTCTTCACAGGCTACACGAACTCGCGAAGCCTTCAACTCTAACTACACTTCACGGTGTGCAGTTCATACAGGATTTCACTACGACTTTAATTATGCACCAAGCACGTCTGATGTTGCCTCTCCATTTCAAGACTTTCGGTGGAGTCAATCATCTGACCATTTCGAGAACTCAGAATTCCTCTGCTGCACTCATTTCCAGCTCCGAGTCATCTTCCATCTTCCTCATTCGAAATACGACACTCAAATGACCCACATACTCCTAGAGGAGTACAGTACTTGTTTATACCAAAAACCAAAAAGAGATACTATACTCGTGCAGTTTCGTGCAGAGAGATGCAACTGCAGATCACCCCCCGGGACTGATGAGCCGAAAATTGTTTTGTGCCGCCGTGGTGTTCGGTGTGCCGCTCGGTGCCGTACAGCTTCATGTCTTACATCCTCCTATAGATGCAGCACGCTGCGCGGCGTTGTACCAGTCAGTTCGAAGTTGAGCGCATCCTGCGTTCATGATCGATGAATATTTAAGTTATCAGGATTGAATTTTGCGGCTGGAACCACCTCGCTTTTAACGTTGCCCTGAGAGTTGTGCTTCGAGAAGCGGCAACACATTCGCCACAATGGACGAGGGTACGAAGGCCATCAACAAAAAAGATGAGGAGAGGGCAAAATTCTTGGCGATGTTGGAGCAAGATGAGGACCGAAGCACTACAGTGTTTAGCGAGTACAAATGGAGCCACCACTTGAACTACCTCTATGAAGAAAAGATGGCACGGCCGAGCAGCCAGCTTGCCTTCTTTGCGTTCTCCTTGGTTTGCATGGCGCTTTCCACAGGCACTGCCTTTTATTTGTGCGGAGGTAATATTATCTTGCACTGCAAGGTGTCATTCTGAATCATTCTCCCTTTGAGCTCAATACAATGGTTCTCTTTGCTCATATGTTTAGGCTTTTACGGTAGCTCAAGTGCGGACCTTACGATGAGCGAAGGCGTCTGGCAAATTTGGACGATCATCTTGGACGCCGGAATTCAATGGAACACGTCAAATGAGAAATTTTTGCTTCCCAATCGCGCAATTGCTGGCTTCACTACTGTACTAGGGGTCTTGTTCAATGCCACCCTGACAGGTTTCGTTGTTGACGGTGTCAAGCAGAAGTTGGATTCGTTCCGGTCGGGCAAAACACAGGTGCATGAATGGGGCCACATAGTACTTGTTGGATGGACTGACCGAACTGCTGCCTTCATCCGTGAAACCTGCCTCGCAAACGAGAGCGACGGAGGTGGAGTCATTGTTGTATTAGCAGAGGATGGAAAGAAAACGGAGGTTGAGGAAGAATTCGCTGTCGCTGCCAGGGACATTCCAATGCTCGGCACGCGCGTAATTTTCAGATCAGGCAATCCATTAAAGGTCGAGAGCTTGCGCCATGCATCAGTGCATACTGCTAAATGCGTTGTTATCATGTCCGTCCTCGAGAACCCAAAAGCAGCTGACGCCCAGGTATGAAGGTTACAGTCATCTTCAAGGGATTAAAAAAAGAGGTTAATGGTTCCATAACTCTCTCATGTATTTTATGTCCTGCCAGGTTCTTCGGATTATAGTTGCAGTTACTGTCATCGGGCTTATGCCAGATAGCCACATGGTGGCTGAAATCATTGATCCAGGGGAGATGGCGAAAGTTATCCGTTTCACTGGTGGTGAGCAACTCGAAACAATCAACAGCAACGACCTCAATACCCGAGTCTCTTTGTCGGCTGTGAAGCAACCTGGAGTCACCAAAGCATTTCAGGAACTCTTTGGGTTCGAAGGTGACGAATTCTATGTCGAGCACTGGCCTGAAACCGTTGGGCTTAAATGGCAAATTATGCTATGCCACTTTCCTGAAGCCGTTCCGATTGGAGTGAAGACTGCTGGTGGAGACGTGCTTCTTGTACCGGATAAGGACTACGTTATGCAAGAGGGCGATGGATTGGTTGTTTTGGCCGAAGATGACGACGCGTACTCTTACTGGAAAATTCCTCCTTGGGCAGCAACCCTCAACCCAGGGAAGCTTCCTGAGTACGAGCCACCGCCAGCGCGAAAAGACCGCATATTGGTATGTGGCGCAGGCGAAAACCTGAAGCCGTTGCTAAAGAAACTGCCACTGATGTTCGATCGTGGAACAGAGGTACATTTGTTGAACCTCTATCCTCTCGATCAGCGTGACAAGGTTCTTGCTCAAATGGATATTGAACCTTGGCTTCTGGACCGTATTGATATCAAGCACATTTATGGGGACCCAACGAGTTGGTATTACGTGCGTGACCTCGATATGAAATCGTACCATTGCGTGCTGATTATTGCAAAGGGGAAAGAGCCTAGTTTAAGCGATGATTCTAACCTCTTGTCGAATGACTCGAAAAACTTGGTGACCATCTTGTTACTGCGCAATCATGCAGAAATGAAAAAAGATTCCGAAGAAAAGAACTATTCGAGGGCGAAGTCAAAAGCTATCAGCCATGAATCGCTTGACGATGCCGATAATGATCAATCTCTTTTTGTTGAAATCAAGGATACACAGACTCAGGAGCTTATTGAAACTCATCCTTTCTTGGATGAAGCTTGCCACTTTCTAGTTTCGAATCGACTCGTTGCAAAGGTGCTTGCCATGGTAGCTCAAGACAGGACCGTGTCAAAGATTCTTGATAGTATTTTAGGAGATGATATCACCATAAAGCTTATCCCATCAGAGATGTTTTGTGATCCTAGTCAGGATTGCTCGTTTTTCGACATTTCTCGCCGAGTAGTATCGAACCTAAGCTACATCATAATTGGCTACCAATACAAGACGAACGTGAATCTCACCAGCATCAATCCAAAAGACAAGTCCACGAAGCGCAACTGGGCGAATGCAAACTTCGTCGCTTTGGTGCGCAGCGCTGACGTGAACTCGCATTCAGAAGAGTGGAAAAAGTCTCCTAACGCCTCCGGTGACAGAAAGAAAAGTGAATTTATTTCTTTTCTCAGCGGTAGTGTAAGCAGTTCTAGTTCAGAAGCAGCGGTCAAGAATGCTCTTGAGTCTTCAACTACTACGATAGATTCTGGGGCGGATGTGAACACTTCAGCGCACGTCGCATTTCTTGAAAGAGAACTCACAAAGAGAACAGAAAATGAAGTTGCGGCGTGGGAAATGCTTCAACGCAATGCGGATGAGGCAGAGAGGATGCGCGAAGACTCCCGAAGGCAGCGTGAACGGTACGAGCACCACATGGAACTTTTCGAGGCTCAAGCTGAGGAATTTTACGAAATGCGGGAAGAATTCCGGGGAGCGCGTGTTGCTTACGAAGGTCAAGTCAAGATGCTCGAAGACAAGTTGAACGACCTCATTCGCCGCGATGTGTCTGCTTCGCCAAGTAGCGCAAGTGCGACTGGAATCCAGCCATTCTTGTCCAGAGCTGCCACCACAGGTCGCTTTCAGTCCATTGAGCGTGGAACCGGCAGCAGCTTTTCGCCCATGCGCATTCAGTCTCCTCCTTCAGACCTGAAGGATGCCTCTTCTTTAAGGCTGCAGCGTAGCAAAAGCACCAGCAACTGGGGGCAAAAAATCCGAAAGGAAAAGCAGCTCAACACTCGGCCAGCTCAATTGTCTGCACCTCTCGAGGAATCTAAACGTGCTGATCGGTCGCCACAGTTTGCCATGTATGTTCAAGAAGCTGAATTTGGTAGCCCAAGAAGCCCATATCTGGAGCAGGCTAGGCTTTAGACTAAAAAATCCGCCGTGTTTTGAACTTATTCTGACCCCCCACTGGATTTGGTAACTAACAGAGCAGGGAGCAGGAAACAGGAAGCAGCAGGTTACAAACCGGAATTCCCAGCATCAGCCAGCTTCCCCTTGCTTCGATGTGCCGTTGGGTGTCTACCTCAGAATCGCTCTTAACTCTTAAAGTTTTTACAGCACATCCCACATCCCAAATCCCAAATCCCAATCCCCAGTAATATGGTTTTCAATCGAATCGAGCAATAAATCACTATGCTAGGTGACTCAGGTGACTATAAACTAGGAACTCGCGAGACTATGGATGGAGTTTACTTGGAGTTCACAATTCGGGATCGTAGACGTAGATCTAGATTACGGTGCTAGGTATACACAGGCCGTTCCAGCCTGCTTCGAGTCTAGACTATAGCTATAGTCGCCCACTCCCACTCCCAGCTCCCCTTAACCTTTAACCCCACTCGTAACCCCGATCTATACGTGCTATATCGATATCATAAACCCGGAATCGGCAAGTGGCCATAACCATGCTGTAACTTGGCTACAACAGCAGCCTCACCCCCACCTATGTATAACCATAGCGCCGTGACCAGCCTGCTGGCTGTTGTGGCGTATATACGACCATGCCTTGCCCACTGCCAGCCGCCTTCTGCAGATTCTCCACCGTGCCTTTGTCTTCTTCTGCAGCACTTCTTCTTGAGTCGACACTGCCACCAGCTGCACTCAATTGCGCTACTACTTTTGCTTCTTCTTCGTCGCCCCATGTTGTATTACTTTCTGCACTTTCTCCAAGATTATCTCTGCTTGGGCGATTTTGAGCATTAGCGCGTGGCTCACCAGTGGCAACACCAGTACCAGTGCTAGTGCGTGCCGCAGTCCGCTGGGTGGCTGCGCGCGCAGGGCTCACGGAGGCCACTGGCAGAGTCGGTGGGCGCGGCGGGCGACCCCAGGTGTCAGAAGGCAAAGGTGGAGTGGAAGGCGGCGCAGCGGCAAGTGCAGCCGTCTGAGCTGTTGATTGACTTTCACCGCTTCCATTGCTACCGCCAGTTCCATTCCCACCGCCGCTACCTCTGCCATTAACGGGGCTTCGGCTACCGCCTCTTGTTGCACTCCCCGACGCCCAAGGCACGCTGCTGCCCGATCCGCGCAACGAGTCTCGCGTGTCCCGTGACGATCGCTGCAGCTCTTGCTGGCGCTTGAGGCGCTCCGTAGCCTGCTGGGTCTTGTTGAGAATGGACTCGCACTGCTGCATGAGGCGCTGCCGCTCATGCAGCCAATGAGCTTCGAGTGCCTCGACCTGCTCGGCATGTGCCTGTGCAGCGTCTGCGAGTGCACTTGTCAAAGCCTCTTGACCCTTTTCCTCTGCGGCTTTAACCTTGGCAGCTGTGTCCATCGCAGCTTGTGTGCGAGCTTCCAGTAAAGCGGCCTCTACAGCAGCATGTTGCTCTGCCGAAGCACGCTCTTCCCATTCAGATTCCAGTTCCACGAATCGAGCTTCGTGTTCCGCTGCTTGGCTTGCCAGCTCAGTGGCTAACTCTGCCCCCACAGCTTCACGGACTCGTAATTCTAGTGCTGCTTCTGCTTGTGCTACGGCCTCAGACACAGCAGCTATTTGCTTCATAGCCGCCTCCGCCTCCAGTTGCTGTGTCAGCTGTTCTGAATGTGCTCTGGCTGCGGAGGCACTCACTTCGCGCTCTCGTGCAGCAACATTCAATGCCGCTTCTAGGGCACTTCGAGCCTCCTCAAGCTCAATCTGAATGCTTGCAAGTTCAGCTTCTGCGTTCTCTTGCCTAGCAACTGCCGCCGAAGCTCGCTCGTCTGCTTCAACCAAGCGTGCCTGCCAAACTTCACTCGCAGATGAAGCAGCGCGTAAAGCGTCCGCGGCTTCCTCTAGCCGGCTTTCGGATGCGCACAATTGCTCTTGAAGCGCCGCTTTTTCAGCCGCCATGGCTTCTTTCTCTGCAACAAACTTTGCAGCAATGTCTTCTGCGCTGTTTTCTCCATCATCATCTGTGGTGGTATTTACGGTTGGCACAGCCGCTGTCGCCACGTCGGATGAGCCAGCGCCCTGGTAACTGCTTAAAGCATCAAGTGAGTCGCTACTCAAAGGCTCCTCTGCTTCTAATTTCGTTCCTGCTGGCGCCACTGGGCTAACGTTATCTTCACCATAGTTATTTGTGCTGTCCTTCTCACTGCTGCTGCTCTCGTTTTTCAAGCGCCGTGCTTCTAAAACATCAGCAGCCGCTGCATTGGCGACCTTCCTTGCTTCGGCCATGAACTCTTCCGCAATCGCATGCTCAGCCTTGGCCTCGTCCCGTGCCGCTGCTGCCTCCGCTGTGGCGAGTCTCTGAGCTTCCAAAGCTTCGGCGAGCTGCTTTTCCACCACTGCGAGCTGAGCTTGTGCCTCCCCCACGAGGTCATTCGCATCGGGCGATGGCAGCGGAGTAGCTGACTTATCGCTGTCAGCATCATTACTGCTGATGTTGTTATCATTAGAGCTATTACCGTCGCCACCAATGCTGCCCTCATCAACACTTACGCCGGCTTCATTGTGCTCCTGAGAACTGCTTTGGTCAGCAATGCTCCTGGCAGCGTGTTCAGCTTGCAAGTCCTCCAGTGCCTGTTTCGCTACAATAAGCTCTTCTTCTAGGCGACGCCGCTCTTCAAGCCAAGCTGCTGGTGGTACTGGTGCATCTAAAGCTGTGCTACTGCCACCAACAACTTCACTTGTAGTGCCCTCCTCGGTGCTCGCGTGTGCGACTGCTGTAACTTCTGTCACTGCCACTGCTCCAGCTAGTGCTGACTCAGGTGCGGTCGCACCTCCCTTGCTTTTGTGAGCAGAAGCGAGCTGCCAAGTCTCTAGCTCAACTCGTAAAGCAGTCGCGGTGCTTTCCCACTGCACTGCCCGGGCTTGTGCAGCTGCAATTTCAGCTTTCGCGGCATGCATAGCGTCAGGGTTCTCCTCCTCCTCTGTAAAGTCTGTAGCAACTGCTGCATCTGCCATGACTACGCTGCTGGCTGCAGAGGCCTCCGCGGCCGATACGATCGCTTCCTTCGAAGCCAACCCTTCTCCTTCTCCATCTTTATCTCCTTCATCATCGTTACCCTTGCCATCGCTCTCACAGTTATTACTGCCATGGTAATCGTTGTCATTGTCACTAGTACCACTGTTACCTTGGCTAGCGGCAGCAGCCACCAGCGTCGCTTCGTCCTCACGGCGCTGCCGTGCCAGCTGGAGGTTCGTGTCAAGGGCCCAAAGAGCTGCGCGCCGCAAAGCATCCCCGTCTTGCGTGCTTGCCACGAAGTCTCGCAATCGCGCGGCCTGAACTTCCACTGCGTCGTTGCTGCTGCTGCAGCTCTCGGCAATGCTCTTGGCACCACTTTCAGAACTGCCGCTGCTGCTGCTGCGGTTATTATTTCCGGCTTGGTTGCTGTCATGAGGAGCTTCACGGAACGCCACAAGGGAGGAATCGGCAGCTGGCTCTGGAGCTGCGGCGCTGGCAGAAGTTGAGACCAAAGGCTGCGGTGGTGCGCTTGCCTCTTGCTTTGCTGACTGCTGCAGCACCTGTGGCGGTGTCGATGGTGACGAGGATGCTGCTGCTGCTGGCGGTGGCGGTAGCGCGCGAGCATGCGCTTTCGCAGCGGCGGCTAAGCGCGCCGCCACGGTTTCTGCGTGGGCGCAACGCTCTCGGCTGCGGTGCAAGCTGGCTTCGGCCTGCGCTAGCCGCTCTTGCCATGCGCCTATCACGCGCCGTGCTTCTCCGTCGGCCCATCGCCAGTGCTCCACCTGAAGACGCGTCATCAGCAACATTAGCCACACAAACAATTTACATACATAACAGGGCGTCGTATGGTGCACAACTGCACATTTCTTGTTCACTACATCTGTATGCCCATCTGTAATATCACAGGAATGCGATTGTGCGGCCGCACCTCCTCTTGCAGTTTTTGGTACGAGGCCACCAGCGAGGCTGCTTCTGCACGTGCGTTCGCCAGGGAAGCTTCCGCCGACTCCGCTCGAGCTCGCCAAGCCTCTGCAGCCTCGTTTACGACATGGGTATTGGATGCACTCCCTAAAGAAGATGAAGACGGAGCAACTGCGTGAGGTTCGGGCGGAGGCGGGGGCGGCATACTTGAAGCAGCAGCGACTCTTGCGGACATTGCACCTCCACAACCAGAGCCAAAGATTTCACCTCGCATCTGAGCAGTGTCCAAAGTTTGGTCTTGCTGCCTTGACTCCAGTGGTATCAAAGACTGAGACTGGGACTGCGACTGAGACAAATCCGACGCCTCAGTCCACTGTCTCTGGCTGCCCTCGGCTCCTCTTGCAAGCGCCGTCGTTGCACGGTGCCCATTGACGCTGCCGCCACTGGTGCCACCACCGCCGTTACCGCCACTGGCAGCAGCAGCAGCACCACCACCAGCACTACCCGTGCTTTTTCCGACTTCGGATGCAGGCGGTAGAGGCGTAAGAGGACCCCCCTTACTGTGCCCTTGAGGCTCTTGTGGTTGCTGGTGGCTCTTTCGGAGCTCGTGCAGTTCCGCTTGCGTAGCCTGCAGCTCTGCTAACAACTTGTTGATTGCGCCGTCCGTGCCCTGGCTTGCGTAGCCTTCCAGAGCACGTTTCGCGGAAGTTTCTCCTTGCCTCGCGCGCGTGGCCTCTGCTTGCCACGACGCCAGCTGCCGTTGCGCTTCTCGCAAGGATTGGGTTAATGTTTCCTGCTTGGCTGCTTGCTGCTCCGCGGCTGCATCACTTTCGCGCCTGAAGATTAGAGACGAAGAGAAATGTATTGATTGAATCGAAGTGAAAGAAGATGCCTGGCTTGAGCCGAACACAATTGCCAGAATATTCAAATGAAGGCGTGTGCGTCCAAAAAAGGGAAGAGAAGGCACGCACTACCTCTCGCGGTCAAAGCGCCGCTGCAGTTGTTCGAGCTGCGCAGACCAAGTTGCCTCCAATTCCCCAACATCACCCTGCCTCAGCCTCGCCACCTACCAACAACATAAGAATATACAAATTAGCATCGTTTAAAAATTGACCACAGCTTGAGGCAACAAATTTCTCGTTGCACGCTTGTTTTCTTCCGCAGTGCATTACCGAAAAGTATACATGGACGGCAGGAACAACAAGCTCTTTATTTACCTCGCTGCGGAGGGCGTCTCGCTCGCTCGCAGCGCTGCCGGCGTTGGCCTCTGCCTCGTTCGCACGGCGCACTGCCGCGGCCGCCTGCTGCGACGCGAGCTGGGCGCGGTCGTCGGCGCGCGCTTGGTTCTGATGGGCTGAGGCCACTTGGTCCAGAAGCTGAGCCACCTGCTGCTTGAGCGCGTTGATTTCCCCCTCGTACTGGGCCGCTTCTCGCAACCCTGGAGAGACAAAGCGCAGGGTCCACAAATGTATTTTTTTGCATCAGAAACACGCTACACAGGAGCAGAAAAGGAGAGAGATAATCCAAAGTGATCCTACCATCGTTTTCAACTTCTCTCACTCTTTTCCTCTCTCACTGTTTCTATTCACGCAGACTCACCATGCAGGGTGGCTCGGCTTAGGTCGTGGCCTTCAGCCCGCCAGCGCCGCTCCTGCGCTGAGTACAGTACTGCTCTTTGAGCGAGCTGCCCGCTTAACGCCTCCACCTAGGCAAATGAAGATATGTTTAAAAAAAAAAACGAAAGTGAATTGAGGTACAGCCCTCAATAAAAGCAAGCTATTGATGCTGCCACGTGAAATGTGAAGGAAGAATGAATCGGCATGATAACACAAGCGGGGAAAAGAACCTGGATAAAATCTCAAAAATATACTTTATCAATTTATATATCCATCTCCCCTCAAACCCTAGTTAGCCCTATATTCACCTCGGAGCGCAAGCCAGTTACTTCTGCCGTGGCCCTGCGCTTTGCCTCCGCTAGCGCAGCACTAACGCGGGCCGTTTCGCGCTGGCTGGCCGCTGCCTGGAGCTCTGCTACAGCCGCGCGCGACGAGGCTGCATCGAGCAGCTGGCCCCGCAAGAGTGGCAGCGCTACGTCACTCGCGTCTGCTTTGGCTCTGGCCAACTGATTGCTTTCTTCCGCCTGAGGCGTACAATTTGTAATAGCCCGAAAGAGGGGGATGGAGTGACCAAGCGAAGGTGGGCAAAAAGGGCGTGTGGCAACAAGTTGGGTGCATCTGACTTGCAACAGTGTAGACAAGGGTACGGCGTGTACGAAACTGCTATCGAGCACATAGAGGCGAACAAGTACATTCTTCAAGTCTCCTGTATTTTTTGTGCTTCTCTGTCGGCACGAAAGCGCGTCCCTACCGTGCGTTTCTCGTCCAACGCATCGCCGAGAGCGCGCTCCAGCCGTTCGTTTTCATTAGCAAGTCCAGCCAGCTGCAATTGCGCGTGGCGCTCGCCTAGCTTGAGCGCTGCTAGCTCAGCAACAGCTACGGACGCCCACTGCCTGAGTGCGACTGCGTCACCAGCCAAATGCGCTAGCAGTGGTGGCAGCTCAGCGTGTTCAGGCGACGGTGACGGCGGGTTGCTACTACTGCGGCTACTGCGCGCGCGTCGGCCCGTACGCTTTTGGGTTCGTCTAGCCATGTCTAAAAACTGCCTTTGTGACTGTGATTTTTCTGCTAAAGATTCGCCGGCCGGGTTAAATTGCCAGCTGTTCGTATGCGTTGCATGGTTCCTGTGTGAATGTAAAGTCGTGAGGAAACGCGCAAAATCCTTACTTAAACACAGCCTAGGAAATGCGCACCTTGGTGGTGCGAGCTCGTCGCTACCACTGCATGACTCTTGCGAAGACGAGCTTGACATTGACGTTGTTCCGGAGTATACTTCGAGGCTTTAACAAAGGTGTGCAAGGCATAGGTGTGAGTGGCCGCGAAACGGTTATGGCGGGAAAAACTATGCAGCCACCCAGAAAACTAGCCTATGTCAAAATCACGTCCTTGATGGAAAGTCTTAACAAATCTAAGAATATTTCATGCACCAGTCGAGTGCATTATGCAGCTCAGTCGCCTCGGCTTGTGCGAATTGCAGTTCTAGTGCGTCAGGCATGGTACGGAGCACGGAGCTGCCAACCCCATTTAGTGCCAATGCGAAGCAGAGAAAATGGAGGTGGCACCAGAACGGACCGTAAACCAAATGATGTATTTTCACACTTGTTTTCGCATACTACCAAAAATAGAAAAATACAGTAATTTCCGTATCTTTACGTAAACCCACGATCAAATTTCGAGCGATTAGTTGGTTGTTTGTTGTTGGTTGTTGGCATGCCGGCACAGATTTCTGCGCTTGAGGTGCGGTTTCTGTGGTCGTTTCTGTCACTCTGTCACGACCTCGGTGTACATTCTCTGTCGGGAAGAAGGCCAAATATATTGCAGGGCCAAAGGAAAGATTAACTTCATAACTTAGCACGAAAGCCAACAAAGATGGACAGTTTCAACCCTGTGTTGCCGGCCGTGCAACCTGCGGCCCCGGTGGATTCGTCGTTGACACTTCGCAATGATGCTCCGCCTAGTTCGGTGGTCGCTGCGGAGGTGGCTTCACTGGATAACTTCACCGACGAATCGGGGAAAAGACAAGGATTTCTCGTGAAATTGTACACAATGATCGAAGAAGCTGATCAAGATGTTGTGGCTTGGGAAAACGGTGCGTCGAGCTTCTGTTTTGCAGCTATGTGGTTGTGACTCGGCTTTTCACGACAGTGTTTTTACTTAGACTGCGGTTGCCCCGACTCAAACTTACAATTTTTGTTTCCATTCCTTGCAGGCCGAATTGTGATGCGAAATCCTCTGGCAATTGAGAGTGCGTTGCTTCCAAAATATTTCCGGCATTCACATTTTTCAAGCTTTCAACGTCAGCTCAACAACTTTGGTTTCAAAAAGATCGAGGGCAAGGGCAAAATGGCCCCCTGTGTAAGTTTGGTGCAGCAATTACCTTTCTGTGCTTGATGCTTCCGCATTGGTCTGGCTCATGCTTCGGAGTTCTTCATCACTAATATTTCTGTCGATTTTGTCTGTTTGTGTTGTTCGATTTCGGTGACACGTGCCAATCAGGTTTACTGCAACCGCTTCCTCGGGCAAAACCCAACGTCCGCGGAAATGTTGACGCAAGTCGCCAAGCGGAGTGAGCGAGACTCGACTTTCCAGCGCGTGCCGGGGAGCCCAGGTGCGTACGGCGGCTATGGAATGCACGGCTATGGTCCGCATGGGTTTGGCCCGCATGGCTTCATGGCCAACGGCCCGCCGCCCGGTGCGCCCGGAGGCCACCACGGTCTCATGCCGCACCACCAGCACCAGCACCACCCCCACGGTGCTCCTCCTGGTGGCCCCGGGGCTCCTGGTGCACCTGGCGGAGGCAACGGGTACTACATGCCCATGTCGCACCCGGGCAGCCAGCAAGAGGCCGCGTACTACCAGGCTTGGGCCTACGACATGCAGCGGCAAGCCATGCTGCAGCACCAGCACATGCTACAGCAGCAACAGCACCAGCAAGCCGCTGCGGAGCAAGGCCATGCTGTGCCTGGTGAGTCTGCAGCTCCTGGAGGTGCGCCGGGTGGAGCGCCTGGCAATGGAGAGCAGCCGCTGCCGGCGCCCTCGTTGCCACAACCCCCAGCGGTGCCTGGTTTTAACAACAGTGCCTATCACAGTATGCCGTATGCCCCACAGGCGCCGCTGGCTCCGCCGCCAGAGCAGAGGGCTGCTTCCCCTGATGCACCTACTGCTACGCCCGCTGCGCCAGCTGTGCCGGAACAGGA